>Ga0224501_10004864_pt1 | contig 10592 bp, 7 predicted proteins | sample SF_Oct11_sed_USG_4_FD_169105 | JGI IMG/M metagenome (GOLD analysis project Ga0224501, IMG submission 169105) | Sediment microbial communities from San Francisco Bay, California, United States - SF_Oct11_sed_USGS_8_1 | ecosystem: Environmental > Aquatic > Marine > Sediment | place: USA...
TTTCCTCAACCAAAGTACAAGAGTGTAAAACACCACATGTGCAAAGAATTATGGCTTGTAAGTTATAACACCATAGTTATAAGCTAGCTAGTAATCTCATCTAGATATCTACACAGATCTATAATCATTGCTCTACATTATTACCGGTAAAATGGCAAGTAACTGTTATGCTGTATAGGCACATAGACCACAACGTGAGTTATCTTCTCTATATGATTATACACGATCTCAGTATCCACATAGTCCCCTACTTAATAAGGCCCTATGACCAAACAATCACCTACATTTAATTTTCCATGGTCGGCTTCTATAGAGTAGATTTGGAGCTTGCATATGATATTTTGTTCTACATAATTGGCCTAGTATTGGTTGAAAATAGGCTATTTTGTACATGATACAATGGCAGGCTCGATTTCGTAATCACCAGGAAGTCTCATGAAGATAATATCGCGATCTGCGTTAATGCCATATCTCTGTTTTTATGTCTCCGGTTTAAACTAAAGGGCTCTTTTAAGATAATACACCCACACTTTGTGGTGTTTGCTAAATCATACCCTACTCTAAATTGTGGAATTATTGATATATTTCTTACAATGCATGACTTTCACCTGACATGTGTTCATATAGTTGTATTTTCTCTAGGTGAAGGCCCTAATCTGATCTGGTGGGGGTGCCATCACCATATCTATTGGCAATCTTGTTGCAATCTAACAAGTGAAAGCGATCATGGCTATCTAATCCTGGACTATTCCGGTTATAGGCTATTGATCTAATGAAGTGCTTTAAAGGCTTATGTAGCCAAGAAGACTACCAGTCCATCGGTGCTGGATATACTTGATTGATGGGCATCTTGAATTTCCTAGCAAACTATGTGGCCTGAAGGGTGAGCCGAACAGTTACAAATATGGATGTAGCTGAAGACTAGATCGGATAAATGTAGTGAGAAGATAAATTTTACGCTAATGAGAAGAGATCTGGCTTGGAGATATGTGAGCGAAATATAAAAACCCGCACACATTCAAACAGATCGCAATCGAACAAGTGAAAACGACCATGGCTATCTTGGACCCGTCCGACTATGTGTCAGTTAAAGTGCTGTAAAAGCTTATGTAATAGTGAGCGCTACCAGAGGTCGGTCGGTGCTAGAAAAACTTGATTGACAGACCGCATAGCATGGTGTTTCCCCTGGAAGGCGAGTCCAACAGTTATATATATACATTGAAGACTAGATTAAGTGAGAAGATGACTTGTCTCAATGAGAATATGATGTGATTTACTAGCTTGGGATGGAGTCATGCAAAGGTTTTCTATAGGCCCTTCTTTCCCTATCACTTTGCGAAAGACTAGCTCAAATGCATTTGAAAAGGCGTGACCCATTTACCATGATCAGTTGTCACCGGTTATAAAAACAGCACATGTACGTGTCTTGATAAAGCTTCTGGTGAAATCACAAAACAAAGCACCAGTTTTAAACTCCCTTTGGGATTGGGAATGACTGATCATGAGCCATTTGATGTTGTAATGCTAAGGGTCTGGACAGATTATCAAAGGTATGTTAATGTCTTATTCCCTTGCAGTATGCCAGAGAGAATGGAATGGCATGATTATATGGAGGTTTATCAAAAAATAGTATTGCACGCCGATGCATGATTAAAGAGCAGGGACCTGTGCTGATAATCAAGACAGTTGTCGGATTCTGGTTGAGGAGTCAACTTTAGAATCTTTAAGAAAAAGAACAAAAAACTAGTAATAGTATTGCTGATAGTATAGTATTTTATCATAAAGCACTTGTTGACGATGATAACCTTGAGATATATGTGGATTCGAGTCAAGGCATGAAGCTTCCTTCACATTCCTGGCATTTCTATATCTAGCCTGAAGACTCAATGGACTTCGAAGAAATTCAGTTTGATTCACAAAGGGAAAAGAACAAAGCAGAGATGCTAGGTTAATTTATGGGCACAATCCAATCCCAGGAGGAACTGATAGTGTATATAAATGGCAGCGCAATAACAATGCGCACTTCTAAATACTGACCTCAGCGCAGCCAACGCTTACACGAAGTTGGATTTTTCAGCAATAAGGTGAGTCATCAATTCCAGTATGGTTAAGAAAACGCATTAATTATTAGAAATTGTAAACAATATTTATTGTAAGTTTTACCATTTTGCAGTATGGCAGCTACTTTATCCAGCATCACGGATCTGATAACAACCAATGGTTTGGCTGAAAACTACACAACCGGAGAAACGCTCAATACGACAATCCCAGCAGACAAATACGCTCCTTATACAAAACCGATGGCTCAAATTTGGATTTATGGAGGCTTACCAACGTTAATACTGGGCATTATCGGTCACACTCTTGGAATAGTTGTGATTCTCTACCGTAAAAAGTCGCGTAAGACACCAGCCACCATTTATCTAGTCAGTCTGTCTTTCGCTGGAATCATACTTCTCATCATCCCACTGCTCCAGATTGTTCTTAAATCTATGCTTAAGCCCGAGCAGCCAGACCCATTCCGCGAACACACCAGAGCTGGGTGTAAGATTCATGTCCAGTTGACATATGCAATACTACACTTCTGCGCGTGGCTTCAAGCGACTATTGCGATTGATCGCCTGCTGTTCGTCGCAACCCCACTCAAATATAAACTGATTGTGACGTGGCAACGAGCCATCATTGTGATAGTGAGTGAGTTCTGTGTTCTACTTACAGCAGATAGTGTATTTGCCTATTATGTGGATATTCGCGATGGAAAATGCACTTACCGGGCAGAACTGGTTACATTCCACATTCCTCTGAGTTATTTTGACACAATACTGTACAGCATATTGCCCGGCCTCCTCATGATCGTCATCTACGTCGTTATTGTCATAATCTACTCTAGAACACGTATCAATATTGGTACTTCCCGTAAAAGTGATAAGACTGGGGAAAAGATGGGTGTCGTCTTTTTTGCTCTGAATGTTGTTTTTCTGGTTACTTCCCTGCCTTCTTGTATTATTTTGATAATTTTGGCGTATGATCGCAACATGACTCCTGAACAAGAAATCAAGATGGACACAATAGGTTTGACTGTTACTAGTGTGTTGAGCTACTTAGGATCTGCATGTACATTCATAGTGTATTGCCTTGCCGGCAGCCAGTTCAGGAACACTTTGAAGGAGATTGTCTGTGGTAGAAATCTTTCAGCCAGCGGTAAGAGGAGCCCAGCCGTAACAAAAACTACTTCATTAGTGTCCAATGACAGCACCAGTGTTATGGCGCCTAATAGTGAAACAAATAAGTCAATTGATACCTTAAATACTTTAAGTAAATAAATAAGTAAAAACTTCCAGGAATTTGAGTTGTGCTGTTTTATGTCGATATGCAGCTTCACTCACAAAGTGAATATATGTTTCGTTGTGTTATTTTCTAATAATCTGGAATATATAGATACATATATAAATAAGTTATAGTCAGCAACATGCCGTTGAATTTTGCGTAGAACCATGCATGCATCGGTCATCATCAAATGACTTGCCAAACACCTTTTTACCTCCACAAAAGAATAATATATATTCACTGATGTGACTGCTTGTTACCAAAATAGAACAGGGCCTTTCGTCTGTATAAGAATGTCATATTTTGGTTTTCATAGGGGGTTCTAGTGCTTAGAGGTTTTTGCTCCAGTCTTCGTTGCATGTGCACAAATTTCATTATGACATTCAAAAGTTTTTGTTGCGCATATTTCCTGCTGTCACTGCGCATGCAACAAAGACCGGAGAAAGAGGAAGCTATGGGCTGGCAAAGCCGCCAGTCCGGTCTACCTAGGCCCGCTGAGATGGTGCTGAACAGAAATAGGAAATAAAATTAGCTATCTTTGCTCACCACATCACTGAGCAGTCAGGTTAATGTACCATGTATTTGATTATGATTCTCCAAGAAATGCACTCATATCTGCAGACATTTAGGACTTGAAGGCTTCTGTCAGTTTCTACTCTACATCGAAATCAGTGTTTTGAAGATAAAAATTTGAAAGATTTTCACCAGTAGATGCCATATATACAATGGTTTCGAGAAGGTGTATAGGCGATGAGAATCAATTTTGGTATTTTTGGTAATCTTGTATGTCTAACATCTATATGAATTGATTGATATGCGCATAGTACTCAGAAGGCAGAATTTGACACCAGCTATGATTGCTAATAAAATCTAGTAAAAGTACATGTACCACCTCATTGACTAGTCCTCGATTGGGCTTTTGACAGGTGTCAAAAGTGTCATGGTGTGGTGACCCTGGACCGTGGGCAGTAAAAAAACTAACAAGTCATGCAGCAATATATTCTGTTTTCGGTCACAGCAGACAACTATGGCCGTTCAGAAATATACCCCATGTTGTGGTAGAACAAGAACAACGGGCAGATTGGGTAGCTTGGTCTGCATCTTTTGGAAAATGTAGAATCAACCAGGCCAGGCCCACTATGGCGGTAGTCGCCTGCTATTCTCTCTTTCCGTAGCAGACGGCTCTCAGCTGAACTGAAGAGGGTTGGAATCTGATAAATTGTATCTTTTCCTTTTTTAATCACCATATTTGGTAAAAATAAACACGTTTTATTGTTGAAAGTACCTAAATCATTAATTTTGTTGTTTCATAATAGATGAATACTGTGTTATTGATTTATTTGTGGTTTGCTGACCATTAACCTGCTGAGATATTACCCCCTCTTAATTGCTGGGTGGCTCGTGGCGCACTCTATGAAAGCGTGTGGCTATCATTCTGGTTCATTCGTGTTGTGTTAGTTGTGTGTTTGTTACCGTTCTCCTACCGTTCTTGTTCTTGTTCCTGAAGAAGGTTATATTATTTATCGAGTAGAAGACTCTTTATTCTTTATAAACCGCATCAGCTAGTCATGGTAAGTCATATTTGCCACTATATATCTCTTACTCTTGGTCTTACTCCTGAATTGAATTTTTCATTTTTGATTTTGAAATTGAATAGTATTATACTTATAGTTAGTTGGATTGAACCCCCTACTTACTTGGGGTCAGTAATTGATAATTGTATTGATTAAATGAGTAATGTAAATGAGTAAATAATGTAAACCATAGTAAATGGGTAATTGGCCAATAATTTGATTACAATAAAAATTAAAATATTTGGTTCTTGGTTTGTCTTCGCAGATTCGCACTCGCAGCAGTGTTCACTTCACTCTTCAGACTCCGTTCACTTCATAAGTTCATTTCATAGGATAGTTCATTGGATTTGGACAGTTTAGTTCAGACGAACTTCGACGTGTTGACTGTCAAGCATTTCGCTTGGCTAGTTCTGTCAAGCCCAGTCCTAACTCCCAATAGTCCAACTTGGAGGATTAGTCAAATTTCATTTTAAATTAAAAGAATTGGTGTTGGAAGCTGGGTTGAGATACTTTTACTTTACGCTCTACTTTTTGTTTGCAGTCAAATGGTGAGAATTCCCCTCCAAGCAGTCTCAGTCCATCGATAACTCCGAATGGAAGTCTGGTGAACCAAGTTCCTAAGAATGGAACTGTCATTCCAAACCGTGTTTTCGTTGGAGGAATTGCCCCAAATGTGAGTATTGACCTGTACTGTAGACGTAGCGGTGTACGCTCGAAGTCGAACTTCGATTAATCCAATAATTCAAATTAAATACAAGCTTTCGGGGAGGCTTTCTCTTCGTCAGTGAAAGCTTCTTTTTTAAATAGATTGGATTTGTTCTTGCAGGCGGCATGCTGCATGTTTGCACAAGCAAGGATTCCATTTTGTACATTCTCTTCACTTGTAGACTACTGAGCAAGATCTGAAGAATTTTTTTTCTACCTACGGTGCTGTTAAAGACACAAAAATTATCTGCGACCGGGCTGCTGTCTCTAAAGGGTGAGGAAAGTTTCAGTTTGCATTATCCTTTATTTTTGGTAACACTAAAATTCTTGTTGGTCTACAGTTGCGAACTGTTCTGTAGATATGGTTTTGTCACGTTTGAGACCCAAGAAGATGCCGAGAAGATTATTAAAAAGGAATTTGACAACCTTGTTTTCAAGGACCGCAAGCTGAATATTGGGCCGGCAGTTCGAAAGCAGGTAAATAATTACATCGTCGGCAGTGTTCTGCCAATTGCCTGCAAAAGATCATCTCATGCACTTGTTTTATTAGTTTCACTAGCAATGTCTTATCTTTGCAGCAAACCTTCCCCCGCAATATGGATGGTATACCCGTGGCCAATGCAGGCATGTTTATATCGTCTAACCCCTATGCATATGCATCTACTGCTGGACTCGCCATGTTGCAAGGCCCAACGGAATGTCAGACTCTGCAGGCTCTTCAACAGCAGGTCAGAATGCCTTTTGTTTTGTAACCTGGTCAATCATAATATGTTCAAATATATAAAAAGGCATGATAAAAATGTGGATGAAATAGAAACTTTTGCAGGTGCAGCCGCCAGTGACCCAATATTCCAACATGATGATTCCACCGCAGCTCTATATGCAGCAGCCTCCGTACCAATATGCGGTGAGTTCTGATTTTATCTCTCTCTGATGCTTGCAATCCCATTCCCATTGGATTCATCATGTTGGTCTCTTTACTACAGGCCACTCCACTGCCAGTAACCTCTCAAGCTCAGGTGCTACAGTATGCCAATCAGCAATGGGCTGCCACAGCCGCAAGGTGCTATCAGGTCAGTCACGTGCCATGCCGCCCATGGTTTGTGTTTATCTTACTGTCTGGACTCTTGCAGTCAGTTGTGACACACTCCCGCTTGATTACAAACAGCTGACGTATGAGCAATGGACTGCCATGTGCATGTTCGCTGTTGTGACCACTGAAATTGCCCAGGTGTAGTGGTTTTACAACCCTTCTGCCCATACCAAGAGCTATGAACATTTTATTGCTTACCCTTTTACCCTTTCCTTTCATGTTGCAATTAGTCAATCCACCCGACTTCAGTTAGTTCCCCCCAAATATCTTTTCTGTTCTAGCCATCTGCAACAACTGTAACTAATCCAGCTGCGGGTTACATGTATTCTATGCCACCAGAATTCATGTACCCTTCTGGAGTTCAACCTCAATTTCTGGACATGACTGATCCCACCCAGCAGCTGCTCGAACAGGCCAATTCTCAAGCAGAGGTATGATTTTGCTTCTAAATGTAATGCGAGAAGGGTGGTGTCTATCTTCTTGTTCTCGGGCGCAATATCAAAACTGCATGGAATTTGGCTTTTGTCAATAGCTTGGTGAATCTAAATTTGCTCTAAACTATGTGTATTTAATACACATAGCTTAGAGCTTAATTCCATTGCTGGCATTATTATACAGTGTGGTGTGTGCAGTGCTTGCCAACCGGTCCCGAGAGAAATCTTTGCTCTTGCCCTTTTCTTTAATTGTCCCGCGTAAGAACACCAGTCTTTTCTCGTTTAGATCGTGCCTGAGAATGGGACTGACTGGAAGTCACTGTACATACCATGCTATTATTAACCTAGGTAATACTGCTTTTACTCTTTCCATTCAACCTGTGAATGCGAACACATTTTCGTTTGCAACTCCTTACAGAAATTACACGCTGAAATGCACCTATGCTGAATACACTAGATTGGGTATGTCCTTACTGGTAAAAAGTGCTAATAGTTCGTGTTTGTTTTTTACAGGCCCAGAGATCTACTGGTACTGTAGCTCCCAGTAGCAAATCTGAAACAACCAGCTCACAATATGAGGGGAGTAAATCCACCCCCTCCATCATTTCCATGCAGAACACCCGCAGCGGTGGGCCTCAGGCTAGCCCTCAGCCATCCTACCTTTCCAACCAGGTGCAAGCTCCTCAACCACCACCAATGAAAAAGATGACGCCAATGCCCTCCCAAATGAGTGCCAGTCAGACGGCTATTCCAATAAGCCAGCAAATAAACCAGATGAATCAGCTAGCTCAGCGCTGTTATGGGACACCGATGACCATTTTTAAGCAATCACCTGGAGCTACGCCTTATCCTCAAGCCGGTGGTCAACCTGCTGGCTCAGCTCGCATCTATGCTGCTCCGGCATTGACATATCATCTGCCTCCTGCAGCGCCCAAAGTGGATGAGATGAGAGCACAGTTTGAACATGATAATCAGCTCGCTGCTAGTATTGCTCCTCCCACACCTCCCGCAACTCCTGCCTCTGCTCTTGGCCACTAGTCAGTTTGGCACTACAGATATTTGACTATGTATTGTAACCAGAATAGCCTAACACTTTTCTATAAATTAGACAAGCCTTTCTCAAAACCGTTATTTTCTTTATCATTCTAATATTTCTTTTCTACGACTAATAATTTTCTTGTACAAAGGTGGTATATGGACGACAGTTGTTGAGAAGCGCGGGCAACCGATTACTATTACTGTTAAAATCTGACCGTTTTAATGCGGTTGAAAATTAATGTTAGCATCCTTGAAAAATATGAACGGACAAACTATACTGTGGGTTCGATACTATTTATCGTACGAATGGGATTTTTGTTAAGTGAATGCCAATGGCTGGATAATTTTCGCATAGTATTTTCATCTGACCATTAGAGCCATGATGTCTTGTTCAAACCAGCTATGCAAAACCTAGTGAAATTTCGATAATTTTGCTTCTAAATAAAGTTTCCAGCCAACGAAGCTTTTTCTGTCTGTAGCGAGCCAGTGATATACGTCACTGAGCGAGCCCCCCCTATCCCGCCAATCCATAAACTGTAGAGCGGCGTAAACATTTTGACCTTTGATCCCGAAAACTGGCGATAGAAGGGTATGTTTAGTGCCCGACAAGTCGCTACTACTGGTGGGATGTTCCTAGAAACGTAGACTGAGGAAACGATGCAGCCCAGGTTGGTAGTACTAGTAGTGATTGGATTGGTTGTGACTGTGAGGAGTGGTTCGCGATCATCTGATGAGATACTTGGTCATCCTGTGGTAACTGTGAACCATCCTGATGGCAATTATCAACTTCGTGGAACCCACTTCAAACTGAATGATGATCACCTAACTGCTTTTCTTGGTGAGTGCGCCCAGTCGGTGCGTAGTCTTTAGGGATGTTTTATACTTATAGCGCAGGGCTTTACTAGTCTGGTTAACATTCCAGTATATGGTTATAGTCTGTATGCATATTTAATTACATAAGCACTAGCTAGTTTTCCGTCAAGTTCTCGCGGTTGTATTTCGGGGTAGGGAGAAACTACGTACCCGAAAACATGAAACTATGTAGCCGTACTCTTGAAACCAGGTACCCCGACCTTCGAAACCATGTACCCTATACCGCAAGCTTGAAACCGTGTACCTTGTACACTCGAAACCATGCACTTCCATCAGAAATTTGACGAAAATGGACTAACCCACCAACGTTTAAAAGTTAAGGTTAAAACCTTGACTTTTCAGCTTAAAAACATGTTTATTGTTTTCGCTTTCAATACCCAGGTTGAGATATGGTGTTCTAACATAAAAAAAAGTCGGTGAAGTTCAAAGTGGTGAAATTTATCCAATACACTGTGTCTTAAATTGAGTATTGAAAAAGAAAGCACAGAAGTGGTTCTATTTGTCTCTCTCGCGTTGTGTTATACTGGAAAGACAAGGACTTCACCTTAATTTTTGAACATTGTTAGGGTAATTTTACTTTTGTGTCAAATTTCTGATGGAAGTACATAGTATCTAAGGTACTGGGTACAGGGTTTCGAGCTTGGGGTGATTGATGCATGGTAGATGGATTCGAGAGAATGGGGTACCTGGTTTCGAGAGTACGGGTACATAGTTTTGGAGGTACTGCGGTACAGAGTACAGCTACATAGTTTCTCACTACCTACTACATGTTTTCCTGCAAAGCATGGGTTCGTTGTCACTGTCAGGGTTGGTACATGTACTCTATTGGTTGTAGGTGTCCCATTCGCTCATCCACCAAAGGGGCCATTGAGATTCCGGAAACCTTTACCAGAAGTTATGCCCAAGAGTGGCATAAGAGACGCATTAATGTCTACAAGTCAATGTCCACAAATACCTCGCTATGGTAACAAGAAAGGTAGGGCTGATTGCCTCTACCGTCTACAGTGGTCACAACTCCCATCCTCTTTGATTGCAACACCCTACCTCATTTTGATTCCTTCAACCTTATTCACAAGTGATGGATGTCCCATGTGCCTTGTGAGCTTGTTGCCCTCTATGGCATCATCTGCAGGCTGCTGCTATACCAGTCATTATTGTATGCTTGATATGGTTGGAAATGCACAGTGCACAACCCTCCTGATATTTCTTATAGCGGTCATTACATGTATTACTGGAGTAATCCGCCCTGCTTTTCCATTTTGCTCTTGCCTGAGTCTAAAATCCTGCTGTTAGCCATTAGACACTAAAGGTGCCTTTTACACTCCATCCAAGATCGGACGTCAAATCAGACGCAAACGAGTTTGCGTCTATTTCGGGGTCGGAGCTTGGATCCGAGGACCTCTTTTCATCCCAGATGGATCCATCAGATGCGCGATCACGAATTACTTTGGAGCCATTCAGCGATGGCGGAACTGTTTCCGGAAAGATTAACCATATTTGCTCATAATTTCGAAGGAAAGTCAATTAATTCACTAAACTCTTTCACTG
>Ga0224501_10004865_pt1 | contig 10591 bp, 7 predicted proteins | sample SF_Oct11_sed_USG_4_FD_169105 | JGI IMG/M metagenome (GOLD analysis project Ga0224501, IMG submission 169105) | Sediment microbial communities from San Francisco Bay, California, United States - SF_Oct11_sed_USGS_8_1 | ecosystem: Environmental > Aquatic > Marine > Sediment | place: USA...
GTTGGCTGAGTACCCCCTCTACCGTAGCACACTGGACCCGGGTCGGCGCCCGCGGCCCTCGGCCCTACTTTCACCCTCCCCACCTCGTCTATCCACGCGATGCTGGTTCCGCCGTTCCCGATCTCGACAGTCCTGATGACGGGCACCATTATTGGGAAGCCGGGCCTGAACCTGTCCCTCTCAACATGGTACTCGGTCGTCACCTCGGGGTTGAGGTCCTCGACGAGCGACGCCTTGGTTGTCGTGCTGCCGCCGTCGAGCGCGATGATGTCCTTCTCGCCTATTGCGTTGGCGACACCAAGAGCTCCGATGACGCCCGCCACAGGCCCAGACTCAACTGTGTAGATGGGATACTTACGGGCGAAATCGAACGATACCATCCCGCCCTCGGAGGCCATCGCCATGTACGCCTTCGGGTCATCTGCGAGGGCACCCTGAAGCTTGCCTAAGTACCTGTCCAGGATCGGCAGGACGTAGGCGTTGAGCGTGGCAGTCGAGAACCTCTCGTACTCCCTCCACTCCCTGGTGACCTCGTGGGAGAGGACGACGGGCACGTCGAACAAACCTTTTACGGCCTCCCCAGCCCTGCGTTCGGCTTCTGGGTTCACGTAGGAGTTCATGAAGGCAACGCAGATCGCATCGACGCCTTCGTCGACGAGCCTCTTTGCGGCCCTCTCCACCTGCTCAGTGTTAAGCTCCTTTAGAATCGTTCCGTCAGCCATGGTACGCTCATCGACCTCCATGCGGAGGTGCCTGGGAACAAGGGCCTCCGGCTTCCTGTACCTGAAGTTGTACATGTCCCGCCTGTTGGCCCTTTGGATCTCGAGGACGTCCCTGTGCCCCCTTGTCGTCAGCAGACCCACTTTCACCCCCTTCCTCTCGATTATGGTGTTGATCACGACCGTCTGCCCGTGGATTATCTGCTCCATAGCCTTCGGAGAGACGCCGCTCCTCTTGACGCAATCCAAGACCCCGGTTGAGAGATCCTGGGGCGTACTCTCAACTTTCACCCATTTCAAGTCCCTAGTAGAACTATTATATGCAACAAGATCCGTGAACGCCCCGCCTATGTCTATCCCGACTCTAACCATCGACGCCATATTACACCACAATCTGTTTACACTTTTTTATAATTAACGACCTTCAACAGACGAAAAAAGCGAATAAGAGCCTTTGTTTATATATATCGATGCTGATCATTGAAGATAAAGTTTTTTATTTACGTTATTTATTACAACGCATTTTTAGGGGCAAAAATTATTATAAAGATAGTATCGAAATAAAGAGCGGTGATTAGATGCCAGGATGGTACGAGTTCGAGTTAGGAAAGGCTGCTGACATACTGACGAGGGAGCTTTTCAAACTCAAAGAAGGGGAGACCATAGTAATAACAGCCGACACCGAGTCCGACGAAAGGGTAGTGAATGCAACAGCAAGGGCGGCTTTCACACTCGGAGCTAAGCCCATGGTGGTCTGGTTGGCTTCGCCTCTCGGAGTGGGAAAGGCGGCGGATCCGATGTTCCCGACCGAGTCTCTCGTAGGAGCGCTGAACGGGGCCGACGCTTGGGTCGAGTTCAACAACCAATGGATATTCTATTCGTCTGTGTACGACAGGGTGATGAAGGAAAACACCAAACTGAGATATTCATGCCTTGTGGGCATGAACGCCGATATGATGGTGAGGTGTATCGGTCGAATAGACTACCCCGCTCTGGAAAAGTTCATGGATAAGATCACTAACTTGACGAAGAACGCCAACGACGTTCGTATTACCACCCCGGCCGGCATGGATGTGTCATTCAAGAATAGGCCTGAGCACAGGGGAGGCTACTCCCTGGGATATGCCGACACGCCGGGAGCCCACATGATGGCCGGGCAGATCTACTGGGCCATTGACCTAGAGACGCTGAATGGCAAGATCGTCTTCGACGGCTCCGTGAACCCCCCGCTTGGGCTACTCAAGGATCCCATAATCATAAACGTGAAGAAAGGGGACATCGTGAAGATAGAAGGAGGGAAGGAGGCCGTGGAGTACGAGGCCTGGCTGAGGAGCTTCAACGACCCGAACATGCTGAAGATCGCCCACATATGCTATGGCTTCAACCCTGGAGCAAAGCTCACAGGAGATGTCGTCGAGGACGAGAGGGTATGGGGATGCGTGGAATGGGGCATAGGAAACATGGCCTGGAGACCCGCGGCTTCGCACTCAGACGGGATCTGCCTTAACGTCTCGGTCTGGTTGGATGGAAAACAAATCCTGGATAAAGGCAAGAGCGTACACCCAGAGCTGGCGGAGCTGGCAAAAAAACTAGGCAAACAATAACACTATTTTTCATCATCCTTTTCTAAATACAAGGATTATTTCAGAAGATTATTATTTCCTAAACTTATCAAATGCAGATATTATATACGTGTTCGGAGAGGAAATAAAAAGGAAAATTATCGAACGAGTAAAAAATATTTAATATCATATTGTACAATATTTTATTATATGAATTTGGAACTTAATAAACGAGATTTTATTGTTATGTCTATTTTATTTATCACTTGTTTAATATTATCTTGTTATAATTTGGGGGCATCTCAAATCCCTTCTACTTCTTGGAGTTCTTCTGGTACATGTGAGATAACCCTCAAATTACATTCCTCGATGGATATTTCATCTCTCTACGCCTTATTAAGTGATGGAAAAACGGTGGAGTTCGCTGTTTTTTCCGGGAGCCCGGGCAACTGGAGTTACATAACGACATTCAGGGGAACTGGATATTTTCAGTGGCTTAAGGTAGATATTGAAAGGACCTCACAACACATTTTGCTTTCATTCCCAGGCCAGTCAGGGAATATAAATGAATTTCTTGTCACAAGCAACACTGATGGTATTTTCAATCTGGAGAGCTCGGTCATACTCTTCGATGGAGCAAATTCGGATGGCGTTGAGAATCTATTTGACGAGCAGAGAAAGCTGAGGCTCCCCATCACCAGCTTCTCTCAAGCATACTTCGACGAGATCTATTTTGTGAGAGCAGCGGAAGATTACATCGAAGGTAGGGAACCGTATGAATGGACTCATCCACCGCTGGGCAAGCTCCTCATAGCCCTCGGGATACTTCTTTCTGGCTTCAGTCCGTTTGGCTGGAGAATCCTCTCAGTTTTCTTTTCAGCCCTTATGTTACCTGTAACGTATATCTTCAGCTTGAAAATTTTTCAGAGTCGGACCGCGGGATTTATTTCAGGCTCTCTCATTCTCCTCGATTTCATGCATTTCACGATGGGGAGGATCGCCACAACAGAGACATTCGCGGTCTTCTTCAACCTGGTATCATGCTTTTTCTTCTACGTCAATTATCATCACATCCAATACAAAGGAAAAATTAAGAAATCTGCAATATTATTAGGCTCATTATTTTTTGCATTAGCTTTTTCCACTAAATGGTACACGATATTCGGATTTATTGGGCAAATATCCTTAATTCTCGCTATCTATTTAAACTTAAATAAATTAGAAAACAGGTTCGTACTAAAGATAAGAAATTTTATCTTTAATTTAATACCGGTTTTTTTAATTTCTTTTTTTGCGAGCATATTGATCTACTTTTTAACGTATATTCCATACATGCTTCAAGGCCACAGTCTCATTGACGTATATGATCTCCAATGGGAAATGCTTAGATACCATTCAACATTGATGGAGGTTCATCCTTATTCCTCCCCCTGGTGGTCCTGGCCACTCAACATCCGTCCGTTATGGCTGACAATCGATTTTATACAGGGAGACGGGGTCTCAACGGTGGTTGCAATGGGGAACCCTGTCATTTGGTGGCTTGGATTTTTACAAGTAATTTCAATTGCAGAACGAGCGGTTAGGAGTAAGGACAAGACTAGTATTTTCATAACGGTTACTTTCCTATCTCAGTGGTTGCCATACGCCCTTATGACTCGCTGCCTGTTCATCTACCATTTCTATGTCAACCTACCAATCTTGATTCTAGCAACAACTCTCCTACTGAACGAGGCATTGAAAGAGGGCAATAGGAAGAAATTTGTGTTAGCCTACTTTGTCGCAACCATCGTTTTCGCCCTATTTTATCCAGTAATATCGGGACATCCAATCCCTAGTCAATATAGGCTATTTTTGAGGTGGCTCCCCAGTTGGGCATTTTAGAAGAAATGCGACCTGTACGATCACCAAAAATCACCATAGTCTTTCCTGCTCACAATGAAGCTGACTATCTTGAAAGGGCCATTGAGGAAACAAAAAATTACCTCCTCGGGATCGATCAGGATTTTGAGATAATCATCGCTGAGGACGGTAGTAAAGATGGCACGGGTGAGGTTGCAAGGAGGGTTGCAGACTCCAACCGCTTAGTCAAGTTGATGCACCACAAAGAGCGCCTGGGACGGGGGAGGGCGCTCTCAGAGGCCTTTAAAAAATCTGAAGGTTTGATATTGGTTTATATGGATGTCGACCTCTCCACCGACGTTCGGTTCTTGGAACCTCTAATAGGAGCAATATCCGAGGGATATGACATCGCCACTGGTTCGAGGGCTCATCCCCAGAGCAGAGTACACCGTTCTCTTACTAGAACGATAGCATCGCTCACGTACAACAGTCTGGTGAGGCTGCTACTCGGATCTAATATTAGAGACCACCAATGCGGCTTCAAAGCATTTAACCGTGAAAGCTTGTTCAAACTCCTCGACAAGGTGAACGCAAAGCACTGGTTCTGGGACACCGAGATCCTCGTCCTATCCCAATTAATGCGACTAAGGATTAAGGTGATACCAATAATTTGGAGAGAGAACCCGAAAACAAAGGTTAACCTAGTAAAGGATTTTTTCGAGATGGGGGGCCAATTGTTAAGGCTCTATTGGAGGATTAATATCAAAAAGATGGTATAAGAATAAACACTCGGTGTAAATAAAAGATGATGTCAGGAAAAAATCTCATTCTTGAAATGTCGTAAAAAATACAATAGAAATTATTCAACTGGCTACGATATAAAAAAATTTTGATAAAAACCGAAACAACATCTCTAAATAAAGTAAATAGTAAAGTATACTATTCCTTACCTGTAAAATTGTAATTGTTGAACATCTTTTCCAAATATATTCGGTAGAAGTCTAGATGTTTTCTGCTTTACTTTAAATTTATATCCTGTTTCAATCTATACGATTTGGTGGTCTTTTGGTTCAGGTAAAGATCCTTTTCATGATGGGAAACAAGGAATGGCTGCAGAAGATGGCTGAAGATTTCACGAGAGTAGATGTGAGCGATATCATGACTGATACGCCACACCTCGAGTACGAGTTCTATGAGCACATAGCCATTCACAAGATGTTGGAACAATGTGTGAAAGCCGAAAGAGACGGATATGACGGCATTGCACTGAATTGTTTCTACGACCCAGGTCTCAGAGAGATGCGGGAGCTGGTTAGGATCCCCGTTTCGGCCCCATGCGAATCCAGCCTTCATGTGGCTTCAATGTTATCCGCAGGAAAATTCTCCATTCTGGTCGGGCGGAGGAAGTGGATTCCGAAGATGGCGGACAATGTCCGTAACTACGGCTTCGAATCCAAGGTAGCTTCATGGCGAATACTGAACCTGACTGTGCCAGAAATGAGGGACATGGAAAAGACGGAGGCAGCGATACTAAGGGAGGCAAGGGCAGCCGTGGAGAAGGATATGGCCGAGTGCATAGTCCTTGGCTGCACCGGCATGGCGAGACAGGCCGAAAGAGTTCAGAAGGTTCTCAACGTGCCCGTGTTGGATCCGGTTATAATGACCCTGAAGATGGCAGAGATGAGGGCGTTACTATGGAAGAGGTTGGGTATTTCCCACAGCAAGGTGGGTGGTTACGAGTCACCCCCACCTGACGAGTTCAGGCCCATATTCACGAAATTTTATGGTAATCCTCCATAACCCACGATAACAACTCTTCACACATTAATTTTTTAATATATGGCCTTTAACTTGCCTCAGCTGCTAGAGCTTATAGCCCTAGAAATAATCAAGTTGACAACCAAGACACCATATACAGAGCCGAGGGGGCCAAACAAAGCCCCAATCTTCAACCCATCGAACAAATGGAAAAGGATTAATTGTACAATGTTCCTCTCGTCGCCGCCGAACCAAATAAATAGGGCTATTAGAAAGCCCGCTATACCAGATCCGAAACAGCCTATATAACAACCGGATATAAATGAAACAATGTTTCTTCCCCGCCAACCGACGTAAGATCCCAAGGAAAAGCCGATGCTGCAAATTAGAACTGATTTACCCATATCTCTGGTTAACAAGTAACCGATTGTCACACCCATTAAAAATCCGAGGAACACGGAAAGATATTCTTCTCTTTTAATGTTAGTAAAATTTAGTCCTCCCCACATATTGATAATAAGTAAAAAGGCTGCTCCGATACCTGTGAAAAAGAACACAGCCCAACCTATCCTCGAACCAGGGATCATTTCGATGAGATTGGCGTTAGAGAGGAGATAGACTTTATCAGAACTGACTACGAAAATATACTCTCCTTTTCGAGTGAGGGTCAGCAGGGGCTCCTCATCAGGGGCGCTGAACTTCCATAAGGGCGCTGGACGATTGAGGTAGTAGAGGTATACCTCCCCACTAGGGTTGGATGCCGCTATGAATGAACCGAATGGTGAATACAAAGCCGATCTAAATCCTTCAGGGATCTTGAAAGGGTCCATTCGGGTTGTACCTGTGTCATAATTGATGATGACTGCGCTACCATCTCTCTTGTTTACAATTGCCGTTTTTCCATTGTACGAGATTTGAACAGTTCGAACGGGGCTATCAAAGTAGCCATCGTGAATGACCTCCCCGTCTTTCAAAGATAGCAGTAGTGCACGACCTTCACCCTCTTCGGTCTCTCCCCCAGCTATAACGTATTTACTATCGAATGGCATAGCCACTGAGGATATAATCGACCCAGTTTCGTGAACCCAAAGAGGGTCTGAAGACCCCAATTTGAATAGGTAGACTTTTCCGTTGGAGTCACCAGCAGAAATCCAAGAGCCGTCTTCCGAGATTGTGGTTATTGTGCTATCTGCTCTTGTCCGGTACTCCCATAAAACCTCACCATTTCTAGAGAAAAGTAGAATACAACCATCACTTGAGGCCACGACGTAGACAAGCGAAGGGATTCCCCCAGTGGAGTAAATTCCCCCTAACATACCAGAAGGAAGATGATGTGTCCACGTAGGTTTGATCTTTCCATCTATAAAATGGGGAGTTTGAGGGAAGAGAGAGAGTGTTTCGTTGTCATCTAGGATGGCTAGATAGTCCCCTGTGGATGTTATTTTAATTGAATTTATACCAAAATAACCCTCATATCGCCATTGAGGGGTGGACTTACCCCTCGAGATTAAAGAAGCCGACCCCTTTTTGCTACCAATTCCCAAAAAAGATCCCGTGGATGTAACGCTGATGCAAGTGATCTCTTCATCGCTTTGCCATAACCAGACCTCTCTCTTGGTTCTCAAAGTATATTGGATAATATAAAATCCTAGTAAAACTTCAAAAATAAGCAATAGTATTACAACCAAATGCGTTCGCTTGATACTCATATGAATCATTTATCTTTCTATTATTAAGTAAGTAAAAAAAGATATGGCTAAAAATTTTAGATAAAGAAATTTAATATCAAAACATGTGCATAGAAATAAAAATAATCAATTCCAAAATGATTTTTATCCTGCTTCACACGTTATACTCTATATAAAACCTTTTATATACTGAAAGTAAATAGCAAATCCGGTGAACTAATGAAACATAGTGTTCTTGCTCGAAAAAGGAGAGCAATAACCCAAATGCAGACATTAGCCATCGTTGCGATAGTCATTATAGCCGCCGTGGGAATTTGGTATATGACGAAGCCATCGCCGACTCCAAGTCCTTCACCGTCTCCCAGTCCTTCACCAAGTCCTTCACCGTCTCCCAGTCCTTCACCAAGTCCTTCACCGTCTCCCAGTCCTTCACCGTCGCCATCTCCAACGCCAACGTTGAGGGTTCTTAGGAGTACTTGGGCTTTCCCGACATATACAGATCCTTGTGTAGGCACCGACCGTTCTTCAAGAGGTGCACAAATAAACCTTTATGACCCGCTCATAAAGTTGGGTTCGGAGGGGGAGGTCGTTCCCTATCTGACGACGGGTTGGACCTACTCCGAAGATGGTTTGACCTGGGATTTCGCCATAAGGCAAGGAGTCAAGTTCCACGACGGTACCGAACTGAATGCGGAAGACGTCGCGTGGACTATGAACCGTTTCCTCACAATGGGCCTTGGAGGGGCTTATGTACTCACACCATATGTGTATCCCGATGCCGAGGCGATTGACGATTACACAGTTCAATTCCACTTGAAGGGCTCATTCGGACCCTTTATCAGCGCCTTGAACAACTTCTACGTTCTCAACAAGGACCTTGTGATGGAACATCTCGAAGAGGGTGAGTATGGCGAACTCGGCGACTATGGAAAAGAGTGGCTATTAACGAACGACGCTGGATCTGGGGCTTACAAGGTAAAGTCCTTTGTCCTAGAGGAAAAATTGGTAATGGAAAAGTTCGAGGATTACTGGAACGAATTCTCAGATAAAGCTCCGGACATAATAGAGATGCTGGCAACAACTGAGGCGATCACTGTCAGGACGATGCTTGCAAACAATGAGCTCGAGTACTCCGATCCGTGGCAGTCCTATGAGAACTTCAAAGTGATCAAGGGACTGCCAGACATGAAGATTTCAGGCCTCGGGAGCACGACGGGCGGAGCCTTCCTCATGGTAAACACCAAACTGCCGCCAACAGATGATGTTCACTTCAGAAGGGCTATGGCATGGTGTCTGAACTACACTAAAGTAACCACGGTGTTGTTCCCCGGGACTATACAGATGGTCGGGCCCGCAAACACGGCGATGCTCGGGCATAATCCAGATGTGTTACAATATCACCAAGACTTCGACAAGGCGATGGAGGAACTGGCCCTCTCCAAATACGCCAACAACTACACTGCATACGAGATTGATCTGCACTGGTGCGCGGAGGTTCCGGACGAGGAGAAGGTGGCCATGCAGTTCATGATGGATTGCGCGCAGTTCGGCATTACAGTGAACGTCATTAGAACGCCTTGGACAACGATGGTGGAGGAAGCGGGGATGTTGGAGACGAGTCCTCACATCATCTGGGTCTTTGCAGGGGGAACCTACCCCGAGGCGGGCTCAATATTACTGGCCAGATACCACTCGGATAACGCCGCATCATGGCAGCAGAACGAATGGCTGCTCAACGAGACCCTTGACGCGATGATGGAGGATGCCGTGGCCACCCTCGACTTCGACGAGAGGATGGAGAAATACAAGGTAATACAGAGGGATCTTGTGAACATCTGTCCAAGCATCTTCTTGTTCCAGAGCCTAGACTGGCATGCGTATCCAGACTATGTCACGCCCAACTGGGTGAAGGACGGAGAGTTTGTAAAACAAGCGGAGTTAGGAGACGTGTACATCTTCAGGGCCGGCGAGTTCGAATGCAGGCTGTGGGATGTCGATAGAGAAATCGCATACGCTGGGTAAAAAAAGGGTTATCACAAAACTCAAATACTTTTTTTATAAAACTATCGAGAGTATGAAGATATATACCTACGTATTGAAGAGACTATTCTATTCAATATTTGTCCTATTGGGGCTTTCCATTTTTATTTTCACGCTCTCAAGGGTTGTTCCAGGAGACCCCGCGCGGCTCTCTTTGGGACCTCTGGCCCCCCAATGGGCCGTGGATCAACTTAGAGAAAAGCTGCATCTGAACGACCCATTGCCCGTTCAATATTTGATTTGGCTGACGAATGCTTTGCGGGGAGACCTCGGAGAGTCCATCGTTTCTAAACGTCCTGTAATGAAGGACTTTTTAACCTTCTTCCCCGCTTCACTAGAGCTTGTAATCTTCTCCATCGTCATATCCACGGTCTTGTCGATAATCATAGGCGCCATTGCCGGTAGAAAGGCAAACAGCCTGTTCGACAACTTAGTCCGGGTGTTCTCGTACATCGGCATCGCGGTACCAACGTTTGTCTGGGCCGTCATATCGCTGTTCATATTCGGGTACGTCTGGAAAGTACTCCCCGTCATGGGGCAGCTAAGTATTGGGATAGCGCGTCCACCAGTAGTTACTGGCATGATGTCAGTGGACTCGCTCCTCACAGGTAGATGGGATGTTTTCGCCAACCACTTTAAACACATGGTATTACCCAGCATGTGCATGGCGATAAGCCGCATAGCTCAGGACGCGAAGATACTTCGAGCGGGCATCGTCGAGAACCTGAAGAAGGACTACATCACGGCTGCCGTCTCCTACGGCATACCTGATCGGAAGATCATGTTATCCTACCTCCTTAAACCGTCGCTCATACCCCTGGTGTCCATAATGGGCATGGAGATCGCAGGCGCCATGGGAGGATCATTCATTATCGAGACGATATTCAACTGGCCAGGGTTCGGCAGATACGGAATGTGGGCGATGCTAAACAAGGACTTAAACGCCGTCGTCGCCAGTGTCATGCTCATGGGACTTTTCTTTGCC
>Ga0224501_10004866_pt1 | contig 10590 bp, 9 predicted proteins | sample SF_Oct11_sed_USG_4_FD_169105 | JGI IMG/M metagenome (GOLD analysis project Ga0224501, IMG submission 169105) | Sediment microbial communities from San Francisco Bay, California, United States - SF_Oct11_sed_USGS_8_1 | ecosystem: Environmental > Aquatic > Marine > Sediment | place: USA...
CATTTGAAATTTTGCAATTTTAAATCTATGCATAATATCCAATGATCTGTGGCGCTATGTTGAAATAAGCAGACAGCGAATGATATGATAGAGGAATGACTCACCAACACTGATGGAATGTGTCTCGTCACCCAGACTCAGTGAAAAGACAGCGCGATGATCCCGGAGCTCCAGCGAGATTACATCATGCCGATGGTTATATCTGCCGTTATACAGCAACAGGCCGCTCTTCATAAGGGTACTGAAGCTAAAATGGATGACAAGAGGTAAAAGTTGAGCCATAATGCGAAAAGGCAACAAACGGAGGGGTGGTCTAAAGTTACAAATTAAATCACTCCAACCAATGCTAGCACTTACACATAATAGACTCTCTTGTGTGGATAGCATGGGCAGTTTTCCTCACCGAATGCGGGGCTTTGATTAACTCACTCAACACGCGTGCTGCTTTATATCATTTTAAATATAAGCAGGACACTCAGAAGGCCAATAATGAGCGACTACATTAGCATACCTGAGGCTAACATGGAGTCTGTATCGAGCATCGAGAGCGGGAAACATCAGATAGGAATTCGGCACAAATGTGGTGGATCGCAGCGCGCACGTGTCTGTAGTGGTCTCCGTGAGATCACACCGAGCGGCTCCCTTGTGGCAGGCAAATCCTCCTTGTATCAAATCTAGGCAATAGGACTGCTCACCATCACAGACCTCGGAGGGGCAAGGGTACGTCGTGTTAAATTCTCCTGATAGGGAATTGTATTCACAGTGTCGACCTGAAACAGCAAACTTGTGTTTGTATACCCTATCCTAATTGGGTAACCCCGCACTTTTCTGGAGGTGGGTAACCCCTAAATGACTTGTGTTGCGTGATTTCAGGGATTGTACATGAAAACAATTATTCTGCAAAGTGTTTTCGAACAGTGCTCTTTTACTAGCAATACTGTATGCATGCACATCAAAAATTCACCGTGGTCTCAGATTAGTTAGCACAATCCAATTTCTTCGAAGATTTTCAAATAAAATATGGCAGTGAATGCTCCTAATTGTGATAGAAAGTTACCTTTAGCAGACAATAGGTGTACTTTAAGAGAAAACTAGTCCTTGCATTTAGCACAGAGTTGGAATTTCTTAGCTTTACCTTTAAATCCTGAGGTACATTGACAGTAATATTCCCCCTCCACTTGTTGGCATGTAGCACCATTTGCACACGGGTTACTATAGCACAGGTTTAGCTCAGTATCACAGCTGTATGTGTTGTTCGCCCCTGTAATATATACATCCACTCCTTCAATGAGAGAATGAATTGACAAACTGTTTAGATTTATCTAGAAGACGTGGCCATATGATAAAATCCCAAGAGACCTGATAGCAATAAAAATAAAAGTCTTGCCTTTTTTCTCAGTATTGCAGCTATAGGTAAAGAATATCTATTTTGGCCTTCTCTGAATAGTTTGTGCAAGAAAAATGTTCATTGTCTTAGAATTTGTTGAGTGAAACTTTCAGACACATTTAGCATATTCACACAGGCACAGGCTGGTTAGAGAGCCGTAGGAGTTGGTAAGGAGAGGACCTCATACTCGCTTCGGGAGTTTGGCATGGCCAGGGCTTTAGCCAAGCTTTAGTTACCGACTTATCCCACTCTCATATCTCACTCTCATGGTGGCCATTCATGATTGATATTTTATGACATCTATAGCTCACTGGTTTAAACATTTTTGTGACTCACCGGCAAAGCCAGAAGGACAGCGGCACTGGTATATTGACTGGGTGTGTATCGGGCGGAACAGCATACGGTCTGATGTAACAAATGGGGCGGCCTCCAGGAACTGTAGTGTAACTGAACAGTCTTCATATCCAGGGCATGGCTCCAGAACACACAGTGTGTCATCAAATGGCAGAACCTGTAAGAAAAAACCTCACCGATACCGGTATGTACAATTGGTTGCCTAAACTGCTAAATCCAGCAACTCATCGGAACAATCACACGAGGTGATTACTGCTACGCCCTGGCAATATATCGGAAGAGCAGTCGCGTGGATGGTAGGTGTGCTTTCAACCGGTAGAGACCGCACATCTTATTGTTCTATGCGTGCACCTAGTCATCCTATTGACAAATCTTACAAGGGTATGGCTGGAAGAATTCTGGAATCGCGAGGGCTCGGAATCATGTGAGCAGCTCATCCCTGATGATGGGAGCTCGATATAACAAGGGGCTGAATTCAACATCTTCCAGTCATAAATCAAGTGCTTTGGCCCCGCTATTCCAGGAATGCACATATGCACTGCAGATGATTATTTAGGCGTAAGCTCAGAACTCACGGTAACAGCTGAAAGCTCCTTGAGTGTGTCCAATCGGAGGAAGATACGCTCACGGATGTACTCCTTACTGAAATACGTGTCCTGTGAGTGGACGGTGGTCACTGCGGCAAAACTCACATTTAGTACTGCCCGATCACCAATGTCTTCCTACAATGAGCAATGGCCGAGTGATTACCTCATTTGAATCCCGGTTTGGGCATCAAATCAGTAGTTCGATCCTGCTCCAGGCGTTGAATAAAGGAGGCTCATCCAACGAGTTACATTCTCTACAGGCGCATCGTCAACTATTCTACACACAGCTTTGTGACGCTATCCACGTAAAAGAAAATGGTCTCATCATACGTTTGATTTGGTCACCATTATTACCAGTGACATACAGCTGAGTCATACGGTCATTATTATTACTATTGTACCTACCTGTATATCAATTATGTAGATATTAGCTGGTAGGAGATTCAGGACTTCAGACAGGGCCACCACAAACAGTTGGTAGATGGTTCCACCCATGAATGTCTTTGCGTCCATGTTACTGAGCCGCAGTGTCACTGAATTGGCTATCATTTCATCAGTGATCAGACGGTAAATCAGTGTGCAGGTGGCGTTCACCGTGTGCAGGAAATCTGTAAAAATATCATCGCCTATTGTGACCACGTAAAACTACCGACAATCTAAAAAAACACCGTGAAATTCACATACATGTACCTAACTCTTTTGTGCACAGTCTCTAATGGTTCACAAAATAATATTACCATTTGTTGTGACATTCATTGGGTGAGTCAGCCACATTTAAACTCATAATAATCTCCATTCTAGAGGGTGCGTCTGATATTGACAGGCAGAAGATTGAGCCCCAACCACGCTTAGCTCATGATGTTAACTTACCACTGGCTTGAACAATAAATGATCCATTGGTCGGTCGATCATTATCTAGAGCTTTGTTCAGAGTGAGGAGGCCTGTGTGTTTTTCCAGATAAACGAACGGTGCCTCGTTACCGGAGATTATCCTGTATTCCAAACTATCCCTGTCACTCTCATCTAAATCATACGCTGGAATGCGACCGATAGGACCGTTCGGAAACCGATTCCTACAATGCAGTACCCAGTGTGAAACAGAGAAGTTATCTGTACATGGAGTTTGTTTTTGGAGAAGATGGTGAAACCGAGCATGGTTGACAGTGTGGAAGTTCAGGGCCAACTTCATTCCATCGGGATACCCGCCACCGAGAACACAGCTACTCTAGCATACCCTCATCTGCACACATAAAGATCAATGACTGCACCAAATTACCACAATGCAATAAAACTTCGAACTTACCTCTACATGTTGCACAAAATCAAAATCCTCAAGCAGGGAAAGGGAAAACTTGAATAATACAAGCCAAAATCAATGATTTTAGTGACAATATAAACAGGTCGTAGTCCCATTTAAAAAGTTCAGCAAATGTAGCTGGGCAAAACCCAGGAATAGAACAGTTGGGTGTATATGCGATCACCTCAAGTTACCCCTTGAAGGGAAACTTACTCGTAGTTGTTGACAATAACTACAAAGTTCTCCAGGGTTGGTCTATTGTCATTAGAGTCTTGCAGTTTTACAATCACTGTAGCTTTGGTAATTCTGTGAGCGGACGAAGCTTGAACTTCAAGACTAAAGTTTTTCTTCACTGACTCATAGTCGAGCCAGAGTTTCGTACGCAATTTAAATGAACCATCGTCGAGATCCCAAAGGTCAAAGTAGGCGGTGTCTCCTCCCACCAACTGGAACTTCACCTGGAAGGCAGATTATCAACTCATAAGGACAGTGAATGCACTGCGCATTTACTGCCTCTGCCAGCCTGTGGAGAGTAAGGGCAACTACTTCTCTTCATTAGTCTTGGATTATGCATTGAGCAACTACAAGCAACCCAGCAGGTGTTAAATGTAGGGAAAGACATTCAGCTCTAGAAAAAACTCCACTAATGCCTTGGCCCCAAAGTTAGAGAAGGTCAGTAGAGTTCACTCAGTTCATGAAGGGCAGATTTTAGGCAATAAACGAACCAATGCATAAATTTTACCATTGAGGAACATTTTATTTTGTACCGCACTACATTCGAGAAAATTTCATTTTGAACCGGATATTAGACAAGCGATATTAGGATTATTAGTTATACTTGTTCAGCTGCACATCCTGCCCAATTAAGCAATTTAATCCAATCAGCTGGAAGCATGGGACAAACAGAAGAATAAAAATGGAAAGTTGCACTTGCAGGTTCCTTGTTCCTGAACATGATTGGACTTTTCAAACCTCACTTCCCCACAATGAGTCATTCAACAAGTTATTCAGATATGCCAACACAGATTTTATATGCACTTGGGACCAAACGGGCTCCTGTGAACCCCTAAACTGGCCTAAAATTAAAGCTAATTCTTTGGTTCAAAGAAAGTTAAGACAGGTGTTGGGGCTATTTCATAACCAAGAGTTATCAGTCACCCTTCCGGTAACGACCAATACAGTTTTCAGACACAGTTATTATTTTTATTGCTCTTTGTGGGCGCTAGGCCTCCCAAACTGTGCCTATCTCCGGATTAGTACCCCTGAATTTGGCATGTGGTAGTGGTCTGCTCGATCTGATACTAAAAGAATCACAATTCTAAAACACCAGTAGCAAAAAAGCCACGGCCGTTTTCAACTTTCCCCAACTATAGCACTAACCTTGGCATTATCCCCCTCATCGGCATCCGTGGCGGTGATTGGCGGCACTACGAAGGAGCCGGGCGCTCGGTTCTCCAGCAGCCATCTTACTATCGGGCTTGGCTCAAACTCTGGTGAGTTATCATTAACGTCGAGCACAGTGACAATCACGGGCACGCTACTCGAGAGGCTGGCGGTAGCCATGTCTTTGGCGACAGCGACCAGTGCATACTGACTGATGGTCTCACGGTCCAGCCGCTTTTTAACACGGATGGTACCTACAGTGCGGAGGTGATATAAGGCATAAACCTGGGCTGCGCAATACCAAGTAATCTAATAAATAAATGCAAAGCTCAAAAGCAATATCCCTATCTGTCTAATTCTACAATCTGGGTTCATGGTTCATCTGAACCGGATCCAATCAGGAAATATCCAGTGTCGTACCCTAAACTAGTTATTCAACAACTATAAGCATTTACCCATGCACAGACTCACACCCATTACTCTGTAGATTACTCACAGATCAGAGATAATTTCGCGCTCACAGACTCCATTCACTAACTCCCTGTGGCCTCTGGCCAGCCAACAGATTTATTCAAGAACTCACCGGAGGGCTATACCCTAACTTAGTAGCAGATCTCGCCAATCCTTAACTATCAGACTCACCAGTGCTATGCTCTATATAGAAGCTCCCATTTCCATCATTGCCATGCTCAAATGTATACATGACCTGAGCATTGACAGTGCCCGGCTGGTCGCGGTCAGTAGCCGTAACGGCAGCAACGCTCCAATCGACGGGCACATCCTCGCTGACTGATGCCGCATACTCTGGTTGGCCAAACACTGGAGGGTTGTCATTCACATCCAGTATAGTGATCCGCACCACAGCCGGATCTAGAGTCTGCAAGAAAGAAATTGATTTGTTGTTCTTCTCGAGCACTTGGCCATCCTATTTCGCGGACCCCCTAAGCCCGAGGCTTATTGGACTGGTAGGAGCTAGGAATTATGTGAACAGCTCTTTCTCACTGTGAGCCGTCAAAATGAATTGAACTTGAACTAAGGTATTACAAGAGGTGGTTGTCAAAATGCAGTGTGCGTACCGTGAAAGCCACGTCCTCTTAAAAGCCCTTGGTGACATATGATCCATTGAAATACCAAAAGTCATTGAGATTGTATGTTAGCTGTACTTTACACCAAGCAAACATCATTATGTGTCTGTGCATACCTTTAGCATCAATACTGCAGGACAATTGGACCAAAGGTTTACATTCTACAATATTGTCACTAGAAAACTGCTACCATGACAGTAGGGATAACTCTGTGAGGATATGAAGATAAATCTATGAGGATAACTGTAGAGGTGATCTCACCTGTAACACCGGTATTCCACTGTCTCTCACTAACACATCCATTTGGAACCTCTGAGTGCGAGGGTTGTCTCTATCCAAAGTGGCGTTAACGGTGATCTCTCCGGTAGTCGAGTTTATTAAGAATGGAGGAGGATGACTGTTTCTGATGAAGAAATAATGAAGCTGCCCATTGGGACCCGTATCATCATCCGTGGCCTACAAGGAATTGTGAGCCGGTGAGCCTGATAGAAACCAAGATTCAGACAACCTTTAAAAAACTTCAGTTGAGACCTAACTTGAAAGAACCCAAAATCCGTCCCTTTCAATCATTCAGAAAATGATTTTCAAACGTTCCAAACAGAAAACAAACCTACCAAGATATCGAAATCCCATGTTGAATGGCACCAAAGTTGGAGTTTTACTAATCTTCAACTTATAATTGTTATAAGTATTGTTGGATAAAGATGTAGCACAGAGAAAGCTCCTCGCATATCACAAAAAAAGTAAAACAGTTATCAATCGTAACCCTGATGAAATCATAGCATGAACTGCCTCTTTCGCAACCGGAGCAGAGACATAATGCTTGATGTCACTGGTAATGATAACTTACTGTAATACGACCAACGAGGGCCCCAACGGGTTTGTCCTCTGATATGTTGAAAGTGAACTCTTGCTGGGTGAAGGTCGGTCGATGTCGGTTTTTATCCGTCACTGTTACCTTGACGACACACTGCGAAGATTTCCCAGACGTATCGACTGCAGCCACACTGAGACTGTACTCCCTCTTCCGGTCATAACTCAACAGACTGTTCACCTTTATTACTCCAAACATCTGCTCCTTGGTAATACTGAAGTCATTATCTGGATCTGAAGTCAAAAGAGGGGCAACGAGGTCAGCATACTAAAATTCTTTTTACATGAATACCATCACCCTTGTCGAATTAGCAATATCACGGAAGCCCACCCATAGAATAACCTTCTCTTTAAGGACGCGGGTGCAAACAGAAAGTCTCTTAATGAATGGCCCTGGAAACTGAGGAGTCAAAGACTCTGTAAGCTATTTTCTGCATACCCATGACGCTGATGAGGATGCGAAAGAAAAGGCCGAATCATCACTCACCAATCGCCTAATTTCAGGATGAACCCTGGCGTGTGCCCCAGAGAGAAAATCGCTCCTTTATTCAATGTCGCTATCTGAATCCAATGAGGGTGCCACACAAAATGGTGCTCTATCCGGGGAACGAACTGGTGATGATTTCACTAAGCATAATACAAACTATCCAGGGAGTTAGGTAAGAGCACCCAATGACTTGTCTATTATACATAAATGCTAAACCAAGATCAGAATATAATCTTCAGTTTGATGAACAGAAGCAATGAAAACTAAGAGTTTCAGTATCAACTTTGATGTCATCGTTAATATTATATGGCATTAGCTGGTGTAGGCAGATTATGGAGACGCTCATCACTATTCTATCTGTTGCATCTCTATAGAGAATTGCATTCCCATTGTCATTAGGTTTGGGGACAGATAGCTACGGGTTGAAATATGAGCAACGGAGCCCAATCTAATTCATTGCTATCCACATAGAGTATGACAGCATCGGAATCAGAATAAAGGTGAAGGCAGCATACCTCCACTTGCTATGCGATACGTGATTGGATCATTCTCATCAGGGTCAATCGCTGTCACCACAACCACTTCCTGTCCTATAGCAGTGTCCTCACTAATCACCGCGATATACTCGCGCTGTGTGAACTCGGGAACATTGTCATTCCTACAGTCAAACAGTGCATAAACAAGGAATAATTGAATTCTTCTGGGAATTAACCATGATTTGCCGATGAAACTAAAGGCTTTCATTTATAAAACTGTCTGAGTGATTCATAAAGAAAGAGCTGGTTATTACAAATATAACATAACTGCTACAAGTACTCAAGCAACTCTCTAAATAATAATCTCTAATGGGATAATGGGCCCTAGACTAGCCATTTGAAACTCATCATAGATTAACTGGCAATAATAACAGTCGCTTTCACAATGACACTAGATAATTAGACCTCTGTGCGAACATGACTCGGCCGTAAGAACTAGCGTCGTTCACGCGACGAACGAATTTTGAGTTGTCAGCCAGGTATAAGATGATAAGAAGTAACTGCAGGACTCACCTGTCAAGCACGGTCAGTGTGACTGAGGCTGTACCCGATAAGGGCGGTTCACCTTTATCCATAACCATCACTGTAAAATCATACCTACAACAAATATACTCTGGGGTACAGAGACAAAACTGCAAGAAACTACCCTGAGTATAAATGTAGTGTAGCCCGGATAATGAAATACGAGGACAATGACTACTGATCAGAACATCAGTATTAAGAGACTAAACAAAAGGCTGTTAGTCCACAAACTTGAAAACTAAATAAGCTGCATATAGAGCATATAACATACCGGCTGTATTCCTCTCGGTTCAGACTACTGTTAGTAGTCAGTTTCCCTGTGACGCTGTTAATGGCTATAGGAAAGTCAGCAAACACTGTCGGTAGTATGCCGTATTCGAGCTGCTGAAAGAGTCCGCTGTCAGGGTCCATGGCGGTCAGTGTAGTTACTGTGGTGCCCGGTGCAACGTCTTCATATAGAGAGTACCTAAACCAGACCTCACCATCATGGGAGTGTTACACAGAGAGTGCTGTCAGCGCGGGACGATGGACAGATGATACGGTACACAGCAGAGATTACATGCGTACAAATGAAGGGGAATCATGCATCAGATAAGACGAATAAACTCAAGAATATCAGTATAAGCTCAAGGCACAAGCATAGATTTCATGACCAGCGCTACCTCGACCCTTACCTTCATGGTGTCTGCTCTACAGAAGGGGATGGCAATCAGCCTTGATATTATAAGCAGGAGGGTTTACCCAGTTGGTAGCAAAAATGTGTCATTCTCCTACTGCGTGGAAAAGAAATTGGTGCTGATCAAAATACTTGTTGGTGGGGTGACTGATGAGATTATATATGATGACTTACGCATAGGACGGATGCCGGAATTGGGGTGCATTATCATTTACATCAAGGATAGTGACCCTGACATTCACATTGCTGTTCAAGGACGGGATACCAAGATCGCGCGCTCTTATACGCAGACTATACTCTGGGCCAGTCTCTCGGTCTAATGGTGAGATGACCATCAGCTGTCCGGTATCATCTACTACTGCAAACACCGCCGGCACAGGGTTTCCGTATGTGATTGAATACCTACAAGACAAATCTAACCGGGATGACATAGTGTTTGATGAATACAGTTTGAATAGGCCAACACAAAGAATGCCCAGCCTTTCATACTGTTTAAACGCTCCGCACAATTAAAAGTGAAAACAATCAAATAGATAGTCTTTTAGTATTAGTATTGTGTAGTTTATAGCTTACCGGATACGGCCATTATTGCCACTGTCGGGATCAGAAGCATTAACCATGCCTATAATGACTGGCCCCGCGGTCACATTGAGATCCTCAGGGACACTGAATGAGTATGAGGATTCTGTAAACTCTGGAGTGTTGTCGTTATAGTCCAGTACAGTGATAATCGCATTAACCTAGAAAATACTGCACATTACATCACACAAATAACTTGGTGTGACAAATTGCCATAAAAAGTCAGCAAGTCGAAAAGTTGATGGGAAATGACTCCCAAAAAAACACTATAAAAAAGCGTTAATGAGTACAACTTTGCAAGAAATCCCAGCATATATGTCGGTGGCAGAGGCAGAAAGGTACGCAGATCACAAAGGCTTTAAAAGGTGGCCCAGTCTTTCATGGGAGGGTCACAACACTCCTCTAACACGGGGTAATGAAATAATTACCTGTGAACTCAGCCGGTTTGCAACATTCACACTTTGATCCTGAGCTTGAACTATGAAATCATATGTGGCGGTGGCCTCTCTGTTTAGTGGCTGGGCGACAGAGATGTCACCCGTGTTTGGATCCATTCTGAAATCCTCCACAGCAGTAACAAACGAGTACTTTATAGCTTTGTTGTCACCGTCATCCTCATCATTTGCCCGCAGTCGCGCTATCACAGTACCTACACCAGTGACTTCGGACACATTCACTAAGTACTGGGCATTCTCAATCTGAGGAGCATGGTCATTCATATCCAGTACATATATAACCAGGGACGCCGTCGCCGAGTTCGACGGTGACCCTCGATCCTCTGCTCGAACTGTCAGTCTGTGAATAGCAAACTGCTCACGATCGAC
>Ga0224501_10004867_pt1 | contig 10590 bp, 10 predicted proteins | sample SF_Oct11_sed_USG_4_FD_169105 | JGI IMG/M metagenome (GOLD analysis project Ga0224501, IMG submission 169105) | Sediment microbial communities from San Francisco Bay, California, United States - SF_Oct11_sed_USGS_8_1 | ecosystem: Environmental > Aquatic > Marine > Sediment | place: USA...
GCCAATTTTCCACCCTCTGCAGTCAGTATCTGAATGTTTTTAGCTTTATTGCCTAAAGGTGGAGCACTAACTGGCTAAAATGAAGATGAAAGTTTCTAACAGTAAAACATTGTGAGAGACTGGGCGCTAATACTGTATCAATGCGTTCAATTATTTATTGGTCACTGGCCAATCAATGTTTAGAAGTTTGGAAGAATCTAACATTTGGAGCACAGACCTTTTTCGTACGTATTAAAGAGACTTGCCCCCAACTCACCAGATTTAACATATCATCTTCTTCCTCCTCAAACACGGTATCAGCAGCCTTCTCTGATTGCATCTGCCGAATGGACTGGAGAAGCTTACTAGCTGCGGCTCTCTTAGCTATCTTCTTTGATTTACCCACGGCTATCAAGCAAGATTTAATTTTAAAATTGAGGAGAACAGGATCAGCGGAACCTTTTTTACAGCTCTTATCAAGTGAAGTGTCCAGCAATCCATTAGATTCAGATTGGCAACTAGCCACTCACCTGTTTCTTGCAGTTTGGCAAGTTTCACGGTGCATACAAACTCTCGGGCATGGGCGGGCCCCTGCTCACTAATGATATCATAAATTGGAGGTCTGAGTAAGTTCTTCTGGGTGTATTCCTGAAGTTCACCAATGGGGTTGCCAGCCATATCACTATCAAACACTTCCATATTTCCTGGCCTGTATAACATATCAGTGTGTATATGCATACAAAATGCAAACCCTGGTTTGACCTAAACGTTTGTCGTCATCCGCAATAATTTTGCCATCTACCGGGAATAGGCGACTTGCTGTATTTCTGATTGGCGATAATTACTCATTGCAGTTTTAAATTGGGTTCTGGGGAATAACACAGTGGTGCTATTGCTTATTGCTTATGCGCCTTACTTATTCATAGCAGCGGACACTTGTTCTGTCTCCTCATGGCTTTCTTCCATCTCCTGCTTCAGGTTATACATTGAACAGAGCAGTGCTTTAGCTGCCTCATGCTTTGCCTTTTTCTTGCTGGATCCCCTTCCCGTACCTGTAAATGTCCAGAGTCGTAGTTATTACGCACAGTGGCAATGTATACAATACAGCCTAGGGGCATTACACAGAAAACATTGGAGAGCATTTCCCTGGTAGAGAGTTTCCAATGAGTAAATCCTGCAGTTTCCATATCACTTTTTTCCACTGCATTTACATGTGTCAATGATGTCATCCGGTCTACCTTGAAATTCTCCTGCTTGCGCTTTCATTACAAACACTGGTTCATGAACTGGGCCTTCATTGGCCAGGATATCATAAGTTGGAGTAAGCTTCTTCTTTGAACATGTCTCCTGAAGAAGACTCACTGGTGTTTTTCCCTTTAATATCTGTTCAAGGGTAGCCATTTTCTAAAAAAATGCAGTTGACAAAAAGTTCATCCAGGCTAGGCTCATAAATTGTGAAGCGCCCTTCTTGGAAGAGCCCACAATTAATTGATTGAAACAGTCAGCCAATCATCAACCCAACCATTGAGCGAGTCACTGAGTGAAGCACTGACTGCGTGTCTCCGACCATCTCCGAATGATATACCTAAAAAGTGCTAGCAACTGAGCACATTATTCGCGGTGTGTTGCACAGTTACAGCAACAATGACTAACACGAATCGTTCTGACGAGTCACAGGAGAATAGAATGGCAGTAGGCAAAGCAAGCTATCAATCAGGTCATTCGATCAGTCAATGAATCACTGGGTTAATCAGCTCCCAATAAAAAACTGACATTTATTTGGTAAAAGGTAGAGTAAACTAAATAACTGTAGAGTGTAGTTATTATTTGTTGGTGATCAATGAGTGACTCCCAGGGCCACTCCCAGTGACAAGTATGATTGAGTGACCAACTCAGTCTCTAACTTCTACTTTATCCTACTTACTAACTTAGCCAGTTTGAGCTTCCAAACACAACACCAATCAACACCCTCAGGAGTCAAGGTCAAGGCGTCAAAGTCTCAACAACTCTCAATTGAAATCAAACTAACTTTAACTACTTTAAATTTAAATAGTGAGTCGAAACCAACTTCAGTCCAAGTCTAACTCAGTAGTCAGTTTGACTAACTTACTAACTTACTTAAGAGTGAGACGTTAACGGTTGAGACCGCTAATCGGCTAACGGCCAAGTCAAGTAACTAGTAGTAGTAGTAGTAGTAACTATTAACTAAGAAGATAAACCCCGAAATAAACTAAACTTTAAAAACTAAAATAAAAACAGTACTGACTGAGTAGTGACTAACTAACTTAAGTGAGTAATCACATTAGTATTAAAGTTTAAATACAAAAGTCAGAAAATGACTGAGAAATGATTAATGAATGAGTGCGTGACTCCGTCCGTGAGACTCAGACTGACTCTGAGAGTGAGAGTGAGAAAACTCACCGTTAAGAAACCACAAGCACATAGAGCTTCAAGTCGGTGAGGTAGATTGGTATCACCTATACATTGGATGGGCCTACTTGGCTAGATGGAACCCTAGCAAACCCGTAGACTTAAACCAAAGCTCAGAGTTTGGTGGAAGTAGTGACGATAAACTGTCACCGGTGGAAGAAAGTTCTGCCGTTGTGGCGTTGTTATTGGTAAAGCCCCAGGAGACAAGGACTGTAAATGACTGCCGGAAATATCGGGAGTTTTTCGCGTTTAGCGATAACCATTTGTTTTGACGTCGTGCATCTAAGCTACTAATTACAATGGCGAAAAGAAACGTCCAATAAAACAATCACCTTTTTTATATGAGACATTTAAACATTTAAATCTATTTTGAACAGTCCATTATAGACTATACTAGTGGTCACACTATATTCGACATTATCCTGTTTACAAGCTTCCGTTCAATTTTCCCACACCGATTTTTCATCGGCATTTTCGATGATAAATCACTCAATTAATTACTAGCGTTTCAGGTCTCCTCCTGTGCTCCTACCCTCACTGCCAACCGAGATTGGTTCCACTTTAATAACGACATACTTACAGCTCTTCCTTTGCGCTTGTGCGGACGAGACAATTTGAACACGGACTTGGAGTTAGAGTCGAGTTCACTTTTTCACGTTTGACTCAGACTTTGAAGTTTGAGTTTGACCTTTGACTTGAGTTTGACAGGAGCAGTTTGAAGTTGATTGAAATCAAACTAAGGAATGTGATCCCGAGTTGTCTCATGCCTCTTTCCTAGTAGTATATGCTGTTTTTTACCATTAGGACAAATAAGAAAGACTCAGTCAAGACTGAAGACCAAACTAAAATTAAAAGTACTTACACTTACAGTTACCGATCAAAACAAAAATAGAAGAAAGTCAAAAACCCTCTAGATCTACTCTGGAATAGAGTGGTCTAGAGTGAGTAGAGTGTAGACTCTAGCAATAGAATCCTTCCGTACATGTATCGGGTTTGACTTCAGCTCAATTTCACAAACCCAATACCCATACAAAAAAATGACAGCGTCTGCATATGACAACCTGGCGGCACCGGTGAAGACTATTGAGGTAAGCAACGTAGTCACTCAACACTCGTGGTAATAGAATAAGAATGTGATCAACTTAATGATCGACAATGAAGCTTAATTTTTCATCGCTTTTTTACAGCAATCATTGAGTTTACACGATAACCACCTGCCACTCTGAATTCATTGGAGTGGCACCGAAGAGTTTTCAGCATTATCTCAGCGGTCACCACTCATGTAAACTCATATACCACTCAGTATTTCATCATTTTGAATCATTATTCAGGAAAAATGGAAATTGCTCCCAGCATTCCTCAAAGTGAAAGGCCTGGTCAAGCAGCACACAGATTCATTCAACTACTTTGTAAATGTTGGTATAAAGGTGAGTAACAACATAGGTAAATACTTGTGCTATTTCAGAACACGAAAACTAAACATGAGTAACCATATCGAGGACCAATTTAAACTGAAATGACCACTAGAGATAAAAGCTGTCAGTGGCAGAAGACGGTTAGACTTTCTTGCCAAGACATATTATTGGAACTCCTAAATGCGTGCTGATCATTGGCCATGTGTCTGTCTAAACTAGGAAAGCATCACTCGTAACATTCAGCTTGCCAAATACCAGACTGGGTCTGGGTGGGCATTCTGCATGAGATGAAGTTAGGTTTTTTTGCTTCCGTTTATACACCATATTATTTATTAATCCCTCCGTTGACTCGTGGAGTTAACAAAAAGCGAGTTAAGGTCGGATGCCTTTCCTGTCACCATCGTTGACTCGAACCCCCGACCCGCTGCTCGCAAAACGCGTACTTGTATTCTAACCGCTAAGCCTCGACCACTACCTCGCGCAGTCATGGGTTGGAATAAAAAAATAAAACAGTACAATGGCAAGATACTGGCCATCATTGGCAATTGGCTATGTACAGTTACATCACACATTACATAATTCTACAGGATATCATGAAAGCCAATGACAAGATAACATCTGATGCTGATCCTATGTTCTATGTAAAATATCTCAACATTCATGTTGGAAAACCAGATGTGGAAGAAGGTTTCAATATCACAAAACCCATCTCACCACACGAGGTATGCTCCGATTTTGAAAAAAAAACTGAACATAGACTATTTTTTAAACTGAGTTCGGGATGAAGTATCCGTTCTGTGACTTTGCGTGTTATTTTAGTGTCGCCTCAGAGATATGACTTACTCAGCACCAATCACAGTAGACATTGAGTACACTCGAGGACAGCAAAGGGTCGTCAGAAACAATCTTCCCATTGGACGGTATGTATATAAGTATTCTAAGTACTTGTACTAGATATTTTAAACAACAATATCCTGTTATGCTTCCTTTAGTTGAAATGATTAGGCTTTGCATAAGAATATATGCATGCGGGTACGGCTTTGAGGCAAACCATCTGTTTTACTGACTGTTACGATCGGTTGCTGAAAGTTGGATAGTGAATGAAAGGAACAGAACTGACAATGCTCAGTATTGTGTCTATTAAACCAGTGACATAAAGGAACGGACTAACAACTGAGCCTGGGAATCCCCTTTCGTGCGCGCTATGTGCGTCTCGAGTACGAAGTTATCTTCGCATGCTGAATCAAATGCAAGTTGCGTTTGTTTACATCGCTGATTACACTCGCAGTATGTTTTCGTTCAGGTAATATACTAGTTGATAGCTTTCTTAATGACTTTTGGTATTTCATTGAATCTTTGCTGCTAACTATTCACTAGTACACCAGTGGCGAGTGACACTGCTTATATCTGTTAGTCTGGTATGGTGAATCATTCAACGCGATCTGCTAACGGATGCCTTGCCCAACCTAGATAACTTGACTCGCTATATCATAGGCTAGATAATTTTCTCAAAAGCCATCAAAGTTAGGAGTGGTTTTCTGACTTGAATTATCATGATACTATAAACATCTTTTTAGACTTCAGAGAAATGATATGACTCTAACATATTATACAAGAATTGTTCATTTTTAGTCAACTGAGCACAAAAACAACGGATATTTATGAGACATGTGGCCTAAAATTTGAATTTCGCGGGCTTGTAGAGCAAACAACTGTTCGGATTGCTCAGTTCTCCTTATAACTCTGGCCAATCAGACATTGGCTTTCGATCTAGACTACTATCTATTGGCTGACTTTACTTTTCGGTCTATAGACCGGTCACAAAACCTGCGTAAAGGTGTATTTGTAATTTAGTTAGCCATTTTGCCATCTTATCTGTGTATTTATCAATCAATTGTTACATCTCAGCCAAGGTAACTATGTTCTTGTCATCTCATGAGTAAAATAAACAAAGTTGGGAATAGATGCACGGTGTGGTGCTTGATGCAAAATGACCATGTTTTGCCATGCTAATTAGATTACGGCCATTTGCAGAGAACACTCATAGCCGTAACCCGCTCGCGTTCTGATTGGCCAATTAGGGGATTCCCAGGCTCAGTCGTTAGTCTCTTCCTTTATGTCACTGATTAAACATAATAACAGGAAGGCTCTTCAGTATCAAGTCTAGGCAAGCAAAGAGAGGGAAATCCCTCAGACTCATCCACTATAAATCTCAGCAGAGCAGAACTGACTGGTTTGTTTTTTAGCACCAAAATTCATCTTTTTCAAGAAAAAATGACACAATTTCAATTTTCATTCTCAGAGAATCGGCTTTTTTTGTACCTCCAAAATCTCGGAAAACTATGTGGCCCAAAGAAAAGTCTCTGACACAGTTTCCCGTTATAAATTGAGATGATTAGAATGCAAACCTTTATGCGATGACTACATTGTTTCTATTCGAATAAAGTTACAAAGGTTGTAGGTTATGTGATCACCAGCTCTGTGTTTTACAGAATGCCCATTATGCTGCGGAGCTCTAAGTGTGTATTACACGATAAGACACATGCAGAGATGGCTAAATTGAATGAGTGTCCATTGGATCCCGGGGGCTATTTCATTGTGAGAGGCACTGAGAAAGTCATCCTTATTCAAGAGCAACTGTCGAAGAATCGAATTATTGTCGACGTCGATCGCAAAGGCAATGTCGGATGCTCAGTACAAAGGTTAGTGATGCATATTTGTGGCATTTCTTTCTCCGTAATATTAAAAACTTGCGATCGTTGATTAACTCTTCGATAAGGCTCTGTTTGATAGCTCTATGACATCATTTCAGTTCAACCCATGAAAAGAAAGTAAAAACTAATCTGATTATGAAGAAAAATAAGTTCTACATGAAACACAACAGCTTCAATGAGGTTAGTTCTTCTCTTTTGTATCTGACCAGTGTCAGGGGCATGCAGAAATCGGCCCACTAAATCTATTTCACTAAGCGTTTCCCCGCGGCGAGTCATTAGGGGACTTTCTGCTTACTCGCATGTGCCTATAGAAGCTTTATTGGTGGGCTTCCTTTATTAAACTTTGGCATCTAAAACTGACAAGGATGTTGTGAAAGACAAAGCTTTTCCCATACTAGAAATCAACCGAAACTCGAATTGGATCGCAGCAATTTTACTGTTCATAGGATATGCCAATAGTAGTGATATTCAAAGCAATGGGTATACAGAGTGATCAGGAGATCCTACAGATGATCGGGGGCGATGAAATGATTGCCACCGCTATGATTCCCTGCTTTGAAGAATGCCACCAGCATCAAGTCTACACACAACTACAGGTGATTATTGGTGTGGTGTATGGAATAGTTATTTCTTTCTGCACTGTCCACTGTTACAACGTAGGATAGGTTAATTTTATTTTACATAGATAACAATATTTAAATCACAGAAACAAAATATAGAGATTTTGCAAAAGTGCAGGTTGTAATCCTAGTCCAAAATGTTTCGGTTCAGATCAGAATTGTCAAATAAGTCTAGAAAAAATCTAGATGTACTGTAAGACTCGGGTGTTCACGGCATATTCGTTGATGAACTCAATCGGTCATGGTCAGATTACGTGACCTGCAGAAATCCCCCGCAATGTCACAATATCAGACTCAAATTAGGCCATTTGAAGCTGGAAAATCCTATTGTGCGTGTGATTGAATACATGCTAATTGAAATAAAACAGGGTCGAAAGTAAGTCTTCCAAAGTTCTTTTACCCGTGTTGTAAATTCCAGGCTTTGAAGTTCATCGGTAGTCGGATGAAGAGGCAAAGAACATGGGGCGGTGGCGTAACAACCAAAACACCAACGGAAGAAGCTCGAGAAGTTCTCCAGTCTACAATATTAGCTCACGTGCCGGTATGTCACATGCGGCATAAAATCCAGACATGAGCCCGCTTATTCTAGTTTATAAGCCCCTAAAATACAGGGTCGCACCAAGTTATGCAGGGCCTATCATTCTCATGGAAATTTTTGTTTTTGGTCGATATCATATCTTACATCTCCCCGTTGACACTCCCTATTCTTACTCCCTATGTGGGATAATAGATTTTGGTCGAAGCTCATTATCGAATTTAGACCAAATGTCGCCACCATTGAATTTTCTGGGAATCCTAACCCACAACTGCTTGTACACCAGTCACAGATTCCAGCCACATAAGTCATGGAAATCATTTTATTATCTACTATTTTTGGTTGTAAAGTTTTAACAACAGGATTGGAAACAGTTAGAAGCGCTACTCCTGATCATATGAGGTGCTGCAGTTCAAAAATTGAAATGCGTCTTGTCTCTGATTCTGTACGTTGGGTTGACTGGCTGCTTGGGTCTTGCTAGACCCACTAAGTCAGTAACTACAAAATGTTGTATGCAATCTGTTCTATATGCCATGGGTTATTCTCATTACTATTCTTGTACCAGGTAGTTGAATGGAACTTCAAAGTGAAGGCATGCTATGTTGCGTTGATGGTGCGTCGTGTCATTTTGGCCCGAGGTGATGCCGGTGATATTGATGACCGAGACTATGTCGGAAACAAAAGGTTGGAGCTGGCTGGCCAACTGCTGTCCCTTCTATTTGAAGACTTGTTTAAAAAGTTCAACACAGAGGTATACGATAACTACCTTCCAAATAGAACTCAGGTTAAGTAGAATAGGGATATCTCCACTGTCCAAACTGTCATACATGCATTTCGGTAGCTCAAATTAGTTTTCTCAACATTGCTGGCTGGGTCTGGTGCATAGATTTCCAACGATTTTCAGCTATTTTCGTTGAGGTTTCCCAAGATTATTGGAATGTACACATCTATCCATTTGTGAATAAGTGACTTTGATTGTTGGACAGCTGAAGAGTATAGCTGACAAAACTATACCTAAGCCGAGGGCAGCTCAGTTTGATATTGTGAAGCACATGAGGCAGGATCAGATTACTAATGGACTAGTTAATGCCATATCTACAGTAAGTACCTGACACATTGTCATTTCCCAGGATTTAGGTATCTACAAAGATTGGTATAGTTTGGTGTAGAAGAATGATGCATGCAGAATATATTACATGTACATATTTTATATAGTCTAAAGTTCAACGAACCTATCCCCTCAATGGAAACCATCCTAAAAAATTATTGGGGCTTTCGGTTATGTGCGTGCACTGGGCACAAGGCTATCTATCAAGCAGTCCTCTTAAGCCTTGCTCTGGTAGGAGCTAGGAATTATGTGAAGAGCTCATACCCACATGGCCAAAAGGTGAACCCATAACCCTTTGATCTAGGGCAGGTCCTAACGCTCTAACCACTAAGACGCTGCGCTTTACCTAATTTAAGTCATTGATTTTATAGGGAAACTGGGTCATAAAGAGATTTAAGATGGACCGTGCGGGTGTGACCCAGGTACTGTCTCGTCTCTCCTATATATCCTGTCTCGGCATGATGACGAGAATCTCTAGCCAGTTTGAGAAGACAAGGAAAGTGAGCGGTCCTCGCTCCCTGCAGCCATCGCAGTGGGGTATGCTCTGCCCCTCAGACACCCCAGAAGGGGAGGTAATTAATATCCTGGTTATCATTGGCTCAGGTCCTCGCTCCCTGCAGCCATCGCAGTGGGGTATGCTCTGCCCCTCAGACACCCCAGAAGGGGAGGTAATTAATATCCTGGTTATCATTGGCTCAGGTCCTCGCTCTCTGCAGCCATCGCAGTGGGGTATGCTCTGCCCCTCAGACACCCCAGAAGGGGAGGTAATTAATATCCTGGTTATCATTGGCTCAGTTTGATTTCTGGCTTAAAAACAGTCTGAGCTTTAGTCAAAGTCCTTGGTCTGAAAAATGTGAAGTTTCGATTCTCTCATGACAAGTCGCTGCACAATTAAGAAGAAAAAAGTCAGTGGATCGAGAAATTTCTGCATTCACAGTTTTCATCTATCTAGGCATGTGGACTAGTGAAAAACTTAGCCCTGATGACTCACATAACCACTGATATTGATGAGACACCAATCGTTCGGCTGTGCTACAACCTGGGTGTGGAAGAGTTGCAGCTTCTCGGTGGAGAGGAAATGACCTCTCCACTGAATTATCTAGTCTTTCTCAATGGTAAGTCAGTGTCCAATAAAAACATCCCCGGCGAGAGAAATTGTGTGAGCTATTCATCAAAGTCTGAAAACATATAACTCGGTAATTGTATTGAATTTTCAGCAATGAATCCTTTTTAAATATAAAAATAACCGTCCACGAAGATGTCCTAAATCCCTAGACTCCCTCATTGACAGTGCTAACCTTGCGCCCGATCCCAATTTCCCATCAAAATATGTGACATCTCAATGCTATGGCCAACTGCGAGAATTCGTAGATGTCTTCCCACCCCATGTTCCTGTTTATGACTTGCCTCGTAAGACCTGGGTCCGCCTAAACAAATTCCGCACTGCTTGCGCCAAAACATATGACTCTCTAGACCGCTTTAGCCTGAAGAGCTCCCCTAGTTGTGATTGTGGACACCCGCGTCGAACCCCAGACCATCTGATGAAATTTCCGCTAGTGATTCCAGTTGACAGTGGTGATCTGAGGTGTGTGAATGCTAGAGTCATGGAGTGGCTGGAGCCGATTGATGTGTAGCCGTCATACGCTGGAAGAAGAAGCAATAAATACTTAGATCATTCAAATCGAAGCGAGAATTCGTAATACTGATGCATAGAACTTACCTGACAACCCAATGGTGATTCAATCTGCACCAATTTGCAAAACAGTGTCTCTGGTTGACTGTTGGAAGT
>Ga0224501_10004868_pt1 | contig 10589 bp, 9 predicted proteins | sample SF_Oct11_sed_USG_4_FD_169105 | JGI IMG/M metagenome (GOLD analysis project Ga0224501, IMG submission 169105) | Sediment microbial communities from San Francisco Bay, California, United States - SF_Oct11_sed_USGS_8_1 | ecosystem: Environmental > Aquatic > Marine > Sediment | place: USA...
ATAGAATAGGGTAAATCCTTTCTCACTTAAAAACCTGCATACTTATACACTAGCACCAGAAATAAACGTTCACACTCCCACAAATCAAACTGAATCATCAACAACAACAAAAACAATAAAAACAATGGTCTAGGACTTATTATTACCAACAAAATGAAAGAAGTGTATATGACATTGTACGTACCCCGACATCGTCAACAAGCATTTTATCCAATCCAACAGGCCCCAGACTGCTCTTTACTATATTAGCAATAGAGGCAGCAGCAGTCACTGAAAGAGAAATCATTTCTTTCAATTTGAAGAATACGGTCCATGGTGGACATCTATCCTTTAACATTCAACAGAATTATCCAAGGATCTCAGTTACAAAGATAAACTGTCACAGTAGGTTGGTCTAGCCTAGGGTAGACAAGAGTCCATTACTGAACTAGTTAAGAAATTCAAGTGGGTAACTGGAGTTGTTGTCCCTTGGTTAGTAGACTAAATGCCCAAATGAGCAGTTACTTTACTAATATCATGTTCAAGGCATGTTCAAGTGTGCTACTTTTCGGGGACATTGGGTACTGAAGTATTGGGTTTCGCACATGGAGTGTATCTAGTTTTGGAAATTTGGGGCGAGGTTGGGGTTTTAGAAATATGGGTATCTATTTGTGAGGGTATCGAGGTATGGGGTTTCTCACAACCCTAAAGGCTTGATCGAGTGTTAAGGCAATCTACGTGTCTCGGAACCTATCTGATATCATACATAGAGTTCAAACTGACTGGACAAAATTACAGTTTTCAAACAAACTGTTGCTCAGTTGGAATTTTTCCGCGCGATCACCGCGATGCAAAGCATTTTAGAAGACATCGCAGCAGATCCAGATTATTACATTCGCAACGTGATTACTCCAGAGTTAAAAAATTTGCCATGCTCCTGTTTAGTTGGGTCAATTCTGGTTTGACAGGGATATGGATCCGAAGACGTTGGGGGTGATTGCGAACTAGATCATAGATGTAATTGTAAGAGACAAGTGAGTCCCAGTCAATTTACTGATAAGATTAAAGGAACTGAAGACGAAGTGAAAAAAGTTATCATCGGCAGTCAACCTTACACTTACAAGTTACAAGGTTGAGCTCAAGTTTCAAATGAATCAAACGAACAAACAAAGCAAAAATGATCATGCCAAGCAACAAGCAACTAGCAGTAGACTAGTAGTAGTAGTAGTACTAGCATTTACTTATTTACAAATTACATTTTACTTAGTAATTACTTTGTCAGATTAGCAAGTCTTGGCTCCGGGATGAGGAATGGTTAGGATTCATAGCCAAAGGATAAAATTTGGGATTCATCGAGTCATTATTGACTACATAACAACGTGATTAGAACACTGATTGAATTAGATTGCCATTGGACTAACTGGTTGAATTGAAATGGGAACATTCCAGAACAATCGAAACCGATGATGTCTAAACGGTCAATTACTACTATCAAGCAACCGTAAAATACACAAAGTGTGGTCATATATAATGTGTGGTAGTTATTTCACTAAAATCCATTAACCGAGTCTCACCATTTTGGGTTCTAATGTTGCTACCACTTGTTCTTGTTCCGCCAACGCTCAGGGGAGTCTGCGTGGATGCCATGATGCTTTCTCTGTTGAAGAAAAACAGGGTTCTTTGAAGTTTGTTTGCGTTTAAAATATGCCAATTATACGAGTCAAAGCCTAACATCGGTTGAGACTCTTTGCATGGCCCATTAATTGGATTTTTAAATCGCACCGTAAATACGATGTGAATCGACTATTATGTAGAACTGGTCCGTCGACTAACGCGTATACGGAACCTCACCCTCGGACTAGTTAAGAGGCGTATTTATCCGGTCATGCTCTAAGCTTATTTCAGGTACCGCAGTAGCAATGCAGGCTGAACTGTGACAGTCTATGTTGAATCTTAGCTTTTTTCTAGTCATTTGAATGGCTGCATAATCCCAAACGAAGTTTTCATTCTTCATATCAGCGACAATACTGGTTATCTATACACTATTTGTACCCCCTGTAGGGAGGACAGTGTGACAGCTTGGTAGGTGCCAGTTGGGCTTGGACTTGGAGTTGGTGACTTGGAGTTGGTCAGTTGGTAATTGATTTCACAATCACAGTCAGTGCGTCGCGCTCACTAACAGGGAGATACATTGCAGTACATACTGATACTCGCATAGTCACTAACGCACAATCAAGACTCAAGTACAAAAATTAAATAGATGTATCGATGATACCGATTGTCTGAATACGCGAGTGTGTTCGTATGTGAGCGTGAACAGGTGAGTGACTGTGAGTGACTGTGAGTGACTCATAGACGGAGAGTAGCAGTAGCCGTGTGACGGAGTGCGATTGATTGAGTGATTTGTGATTTACTCCAATTGAATGAGCTGCACATTTATCTGAGCAATATTATATTAGTTATTAAAAATTAGTTTGATAATGCAGATAATAACTAACTAAGATATTAGATGTTATTCCTGTCAGTATCGCCTAACAAAACATTTCCCGGCTCTCAGGTCAGGGTGTGTTCTGATATTTGTTATAAAATTCAATGATTCGGCGGACCCATGCTTAGAATAACAAGGAATCAACGGATTTCATCATGTTTTACACACATTATCAGAGGTAAGTACTAATCCGTTGTCCCCAGCTTGCGGAGTTGTACCTGATTCATGTTGAATTCGTTGACAGCTCCTCGAGACCTCATGTTTAGGGCTGTGGTCTGAATTACAAAATAATGATGATAGGAACAATAGTGAAGATAACAGTTGCCATAGAAAATTTAACCCGAAGCGTGTGGATCCAGTTAAAGTAGCTCAAGAGTGTTTTGTTTTTAAGGTCTTTCAGTTGTTATAACGGAAACAATTGGTTCTGTGCAAATGATAAGTATCAATCGTCCGGAGAAACGAAATGCTGTGAATAATAACACTGCTACGGAATTACGAAAGGCATTTCAGGAGTTTGAAGACAACTCTGACCTGCGATCAGCTGTGTTATACGGTCAAGGTAAATGAAGCTTTATTGTTATTGAGAGTGAGATAGCCATCATAGCCCATTTGTGCACTTCAATTCTCTGGGATAGAAATGTCTGGTACCATTGGTCCCATTCATTGTTGCACTCTCACATCTCGAATTAAAAGAAATATACCTGAATGTGGATACATGTTTAGCTTAGTAGTTTGTTCAAATGGTTTAAGCCCTGGTTATGACGGGCTTCTACTGCGAGTGTAAAGTTCTTTAATTCATAATTCCTACCTCTCCAGAACAGGCCTCAACCACAGGACGCCCGATAAATAGTGGGACAGCCCATTGTAAAACAAGACAAAAATCTTCCCGAGGTGGTCTGATGGTCCTTTGGTTTGAACTCATGAGTATACCGCTGATTGCCCAATTGGAAATGGTTCAGCACTTCTTTCACAACTTTTCCGTATTCTTAACTATAACCTGCTGGCATTTTGGCATTGTAGGTGGAACTTTTTGCGCAGGATATGATTTGGAGGAACTGAGTAAACTTGACATTGATGAAATCGACCTGCAACATGGTCCAATGGTATGTGGTTCACTTACTCAGATCTCATCCTAATGTTCTACAATCATGTCACAGGCTGAATGGTGACAGTAAATAAAAGAGAATTCATATAGACAACTACCCATTCTTGAAATACTCACCAAGCGCATATGTGCGCTTATTTGTCTGCCACGCGTTTTTTTTTCACGTGACCGTAACTCATCTCAATACGCTCGAATACCCATCGGATTCAAGAGATTGAACTTTGACCATGACACTTGCCAGTTTTACTTTTACCCATTGCAATGTCACCGAAAGAGCTACTAATTGAGAAAACCTGTGGTCGGCCGACGCCGTATGACCTTACCTGCAAAAATATACAGCAATACCAGCATTCCAACAAACAACTGATAAGCTATAAGTGTGAGAGCGCAAAACTCTCTGCGCATGTATACGCTTTGCACACATACGCGCTTGGTGAGTGTCTTCCTTTGGAGTCATCATGGTACCGCCTGTATACATACTATGTAATGCACTGTCATTACTCTCATATTCTTTGCCCTGTTTTAGTAACCAGTTTCTCTGCTCTGCTATGTCAATTATTAGAAGGTCAAAGTCTCCCTCATGACACTCGGTCTATTTCTTTTGTGGCAGTTCCCACCGAGCAGTTTCTACTAGTTCACCTTATGGCATAATGGTACATTGTACAGTCTGAACCCAAGGGTGCTCAAGGCCAAAATGTTGCTTTGACGGCGATTGTTGAGCTGCCGAAGTGATGCGGACACCTGACCCCACAAATTTTGACTCAAAAAAAAAATTTTTCATAAATTTTTCGTACTTTTCTGTTTGTTTTCAATAAGCAGCACATATCAAAGAAGTATTCAATTGTTTTTAGGGTCCCACTAAGCAGTTCTGTAATAAACCAGTCATAGCGGCTATAGAAGGTCATGCGGTGGCTGGTGGTATGGAGCTGGCATTGTGGTGTGATCTTCGTGTAATGGATGATACAGCCATCATGGGCGTCTTCTGCAGACGATTTGGTGAGTACTGTGTGATTGAATTTCTTTTCCTTTAACCACTGGCCATCGTCAAGCTCAAGGCTAGTTCTGTGCCTCTGGGGTTCCCTTTGTCCACAAATAGTACCATAGTAATTCGATGTAATTAATAATTTTCCGAATTGAGGGTCGGTATTGGGTTGCGGTATAAGTTGCCGTGGAAAGTCCCCTTGGTTTTTCTTTCCGTTTCCTTTTATTGATAGGAATGTTCGCTGGTCTGGTGCATTTCATTATATGTATTTATTCACAGGTGTTCCATTAATTGATGGAGGCACGGTGAGATTACCGAAGCTTATCGGTTTGTCCCGAGCTCTAGATCTCATACTCACTGGCAGGGAAGTTAGGGCAAAAGAAGCTCTAGACATTGGTCTGGTCAACAGGATATGTGATACCGGAACAGGTAACCAAATATAAGTTTATAATAGCTCGGATGCACCTTTTCAATGAAAACTTATTGTTGCCATCTCCATCCACGGTATATACATGTATCACTGCATCAATGATATGGCTGCACGATTAGATCATGGGATAAGATGGAATGCCAATCGGCCAATAGGGTGACACTTCAATCTGGGTGGTTATGGTGAATATCTAAAAGGGCACAATGAAAACACTACTATTTTCACATCACCTTGATATCCACTAGTGTCTGCGTGGATTCCAAGGATAGCCTGACATCTCATCGATATACCTAGGCTACTCCATTAGGCCTGAAGAAAATATCATGTCACAAGTGCATTCGTAAGGCGTACTGTGGGTCTGGGTTAGCCCAACTTGATGTCCGTATACTGTTCCTGATTGGTCTGACACAATATTAGGCAAACGACACGGATTCAGTGGACAAATGAAAGCTTCCCCTAACGATAAAAGTCAGGATTTTGGATGATGTCCAGCTGTCTTTTGTACCAATCGACTTGGGCGGTTCTTGAGCATCTGTATGGTAAAAATGAGAGGAATACGCCCGATTGTTGCCAAGTGCTGGGACTCACTACCAAAGACATATCTGATTACTCAATCGGGGCAAAAGATGCAGTATTATTGAATCTAAACTCAAAGCTATTATCCATTGGTCTACCCAGTCAACAGTCGTTGATTGGCTATTGCGATGTAGGCACTACACCACATTTGCTGCTAGCGCATGAGTTAGCGGAGGATCAACCAGACCATTTACCTAATCATTGTGCGCCTGAGAAGGAGGTTCGTGGAAAAACCCTTCGTCGAATATTAGTGAAGTGACGAAAAACAAAAATCATGTGGCTCCATACTGCGTCAACCCTAGATTGAAATTTCACAGTCATTGTAATAACCGTGCTAAGATCCGGTGGTCGTTTCGAGACTCCTCGGATATCCGAGAGATCATCTCGAATTTCTGAGAGGTCTTTTTGAGTTGTCTCGATCCTTGATTGACCATTGGTCGCTGTGACTCCATGCGGACTTTTCTCGTATAAACCTAGTAATTGGCTATTGACCCAAAGCAAGCGTTTCCTCTTATTCCTTGGATCAGATACGGCTTCTCCTACAATCTTTAATTCCTTCATGTAGAGACAGTTGTGTTCCATTGCTCAGCCAGCCAGACGCCATCAGAACGTGGTTTGGATAGGATCGATATCAAACCTTGTTGTAATTACCCTAGTCACTACTGATTGCATTGTAACATTGTATCACTATTTTAGCCGTAGGACGAGCGTTGTTATTAGCGCAAGAAATCAGCAAGTTCCCCCCGGAGTGTCTCCTAACTGACAGAAAATCAGCATCCCATTCCGCTTATAACCTCAACATAGAGCAATCACTAGATTATGAGACTAAACATGGAAGAGGAGTACTGGTAACAGAATCAGTACCAGGTAAGGACCATGTGTTGTGCATTCATTTCAACCTGATAACTTGGTAGGTGCCAATTCTCATGTCTCAAGAGGTTGTGTGAACTCATGATTTATAGCTAATTACACTCCAAACAAACCTCATTCCTACAATGATCTAGTTGTGTGGTCGCGTAAAAGCAGAAACACGGCAGAAACACGGCCGTCAATTCTGCCAATAAAGAGAGGGCAACTCAAAACTCTGACTTATGACCCTCTTGTAATTCGGGCTTTTGTAGAATAGATGCAAATACACAACTTCTGTGTTGGCGTGATTTCGCAGATATTCAATTAAGCCTGTAATAGGAAACTTGACCCAGTTTCATTCTCATTACAGGAGCACGAGCATTTGTCGAAGGAATCGGTCGTCATGGCAGCTTCAACTTGCGGAAGAAAACATCTTGAAGGCATGTGCATTGTATCACGTCCGTGTTTGATATAAAATTTTATGGTTTTATTTCAGCAAAAAGGAAATTAGACATGATTTTCTATGGTACGGATTGCGGTCCACATAGATTATGTAATGAAATGTACACTTGTAGAAAACAACTGAAAAAAGTCTACATCACAGCACCCATATTTGCCTGAAGTCCGTCGGGGTTTCTGCATGTCTAGGGCACCGTTTGGATGAGTAGAGCATTCACGTGTTGATCATTTCTCGGCTTATGTTGGATTGTTGTGGTAGCCATTCATCACAGGCGATGAACTATGCTCCGGAGACTTTAATATATTCGTTTTTAACTCAAAAACTTTCTGTATGGCGCTTCTGAATTCATTAAAGTTGAAGTCGATCACGCCTTAAACAAAACTGGTTATTACAGTCTCAGGTTAGCATTTCCAGCAAGATCATAATATGCATAAAGAACATGACTCACAAGCCTGGAGGGAAAAGGAGTCTAGGTAAGTGCGCCCTAGAGACTGGGACACCAGACAGTGTGGGTAGTTTGATCACACTGAGCTTGGAGAGGATGCGTAATTGAGTTATCACAACATTACGAAGGTTACCCCTTGATCTTGTTTAACTCCTATTCGGTATCAAGTCAATTTAAGGTATTGCTGTATGGATCAAACCGTTTACCACTCTCAATACACATGAAAATCAGAATAAAAGTTTCCCACACTATTCCATTTCAAAGTATAAAACCTTTATTAGTCCCAATGTGGTCTTTGGATTGAAGGGTCACTACATCTTACCTTGCTTCTCGAAGCTTTCTTCTCTTAACACACAGACCAATGCCAGAAATTTGTTCACCTCTCTCAGGTAGAGAACCGTACCGTTGTTCAGCTTGATTATTGAGGCCGACTTACTGTCAAAAGCACTGCTTTCATCCTCCCGTGCTCTACAATTTAATAGTACATATGCCTGCACAGGGATTTTTACAGTTTATCAAGTTTTTAAATTTAGGCACCAAAACTACTGGAGGATGCTACATTTGCAAAGCTACCATGCTACAACCCCTCTAAATCTCTGGATGGCTTGTCAATTATTTGCGCTTTCCACTTGGTATTTTATTTCACCCTGATGCTGTTAAGTCTGAACGAAATGATGTTTGAAAATTGTTCAATGAAATGTTACAACCAGCATTCTTTGTTATTACCTATCCACTACAACATACAATTATTTATCGGGCTGCCATAGGTGAGAAAATCTGCCTGTATACCTGCACAGTCAAAGGCCAAAATAGAGCCAAAATAGCTGGGGATTGTGTCATTAGGCATTTCACAAGGAAATTTTCCCTACCCAGTCCTTTCCGATAGCCAACAAAATAATAAACCCAAGACAAAGCTTATTCGGCACCGTCAAATGCATTCTCTGTACATCAAAATTGCCCGTGATAGAGCGTGAATGTTAGCCCACTTTGAAATTACTGCCACAAGGTCCAACACAGCACAGCTTCCCAAATGGTGACTGATATGATAGATTACCCATAAATGCAGGAGATGTCGATGACCACGTCTATCATGTCACAGCACAGCTCATACGATTGCATGTCAACGAGGGCTCCGTCTGCAGCGATGGAAATCTTACTCACCACGTCAAACAGAAAAGCCCTCTCGATGCAGGAATTCTACAAGGACCATTACAGAGTAGTAAGGCGTGTAATTTTGACAAGAGTAAATTTTCTCTACACGCATTACGGGCATGCCTGCGCTTACACAGTAGCTATTCAGTAATAAAGACTTCAATCTAATTGATTCTTTTGAACTAGCTTGACCCAAAGTGGTGTGGATTGTGAAAGTAAACCATAGAGAGCTATCCTAAATATATGCGAGAGTGGTGACTTCAAGACTCGATGAGTTAAGCATAAGACAACATACCAAACATCTAGTTCAGAGTGCAATGAGTGGCACTCAAAGACAAGCTAGCTGAGCTCTGATTGGTTGAATAGCTGCATCCAACGAATAATGGCCTATGTCATTTCGTCTTTTAAAATGATGAGCAATTCTCTTGAATTAGATTTTTACTTGGAAGAGCGCTTTACGGGTTTCCCCGTGGGCTAAAACTACAGCTCATAAAGATGAGGTGACTTACAGTCACGCACTGTCTACGTTTTTACGAATAAAATGACTCCCACATGATCCTGAGATAATGGTATCAGTGCATATAGATATTAGAACAGTTACCTGGATGAGCATATTTAGCAGGTTCTCTAGTGTTGGTAGCTGGGGGATCAGCTTCTGGACGACTTTACTGAAGGCCTCAAATATTGAATGATCATAAATACTAGTTAAGTAGAAGCTAGAAAAGAACAAGAAAAGCAGATAGCAGCTAAAACCCTAGTAACTTATCGCAGATGGAAAATGGCAGCCTCTTGTGTCAATTAATATTGAATAATACAGGCGATTAACTGTCAGGGCGTGCCTGACTGATCAAAGATTTAAGCCGCATTGTCATAAGTTACAGCAGTATCAGCAGAAATACGAAATTAACTCTGGTTTTTTTTTCAAAAAAGAGCCTTTTGATATGCATGAAAAGACAGCTTTTCGGCCGCCTAAAATACTCCTAAGAACAGCAATATGAATAGAATTATCCCAAATATGGTCCGGGAGGCTGGAGTTCTTTTGGCGACAATCCTTATCGTGAAAAGTTTCTAGAACCTATTATAGATTTGATTTAGACCAATGACTCGCATTCTGGATTCAACGTTTTTGAGTTTGGGGTTCACCAGAAGCATTCCCAACTACTGACCTGAGAGAGACATCCAGACCAGCATCCTGCAGATCTTCATTGGCTCTTTGGTGAATATCTCTTTGTTTGTCCATTCGATCATCATCCGATAAGCCATCCACTTTATGGATGAACACTTCAAATTTAATATCTGGGTTTGCTTTATAAGCTCGCGTTGTGGTCAGACGAAGTTTCAGCAGCGCCTCCATATAGTCATCCTGGCGGGAGAAAGCGTAACATGGAAATTACTTTGTCTTCTCTGTTATCGAACATCTTATAATATAGATCAAACCAAGCTCTTTGGGACGCGCAGTAAAAATCATGCTCCATAAAGACAGATAAGGTCTCAAAGAACCCAAACAAACTATCTATTTCATTCGGGAAGATGGAAGAGGAATCAAGCCCAGCTCAAAGCCTTCTTTTCTGATACTAACATCTGGCAACCGTTACATTATAACAGAGGTTCAGTAAATTCCACGACCAAAATAACAAATAAATGTGATTACATGGTTTCTATCAAACAGTTTCTCACAACACATGGCACTCGTTCTGCCATTGTAGTGGAGTAGCGTCTACAGACACAACTTCACTATAATGGCTGAGGAGACTGTTACCTGAGCGTCTATCACAAATATCAATGCATCACATCGACCAAACATCATGTCAGGGTCAAAGTTCTGATCAGAGAAATCGACTTGACCAGGAACATCCCAGATACAAAACTGCACAAATGTGCTATTGGAGATATCTACAAAACCATGAGATGCAAAGTATGGCTAATGTTATGGACCCATTAGAACTTATTTATGGTAAAGAAAGCTAGCGGCATGAGGACATGGTCAGGGCAGAGCTTAAAGGTTGGATGACGAGGCAAATTTTTTTTGGCTGATCAGAATCAGCATGTCTCAAAACCTACCTGAGTCAAGTTACAGTGCAATAGACACAGCAGAAGTGCCCTTAAATCTGTGCTAAAGATGG
>Ga0224501_10004869_pt1 | contig 10588 bp, 8 predicted proteins | sample SF_Oct11_sed_USG_4_FD_169105 | JGI IMG/M metagenome (GOLD analysis project Ga0224501, IMG submission 169105) | Sediment microbial communities from San Francisco Bay, California, United States - SF_Oct11_sed_USGS_8_1 | ecosystem: Environmental > Aquatic > Marine > Sediment | place: USA...
ACTAATTCAATGTCATTTTCTTTCCAGTTGAGCTGTGATATTTGAGGTACCAGTTTTCAGAATCACTATCACCAAACTAAACAGACCTCTACTCTCCTCTAAAAGAGGAATACAGCACCGTAAGTACGTCAACCAGTGACAATTAGCCCAGTATGATGAGGTAATATGGGAGGCTCATGGGGTTGCTGCTCAGATATCTAGATTTCAGTCATGGGGATGCAATTCAGACCTATTGCCATTAGCCAACTACGAGGTATTTATATCCTGTGTAATTTTACCCAATCCATTTCAAACCCGGCAGCGAGGTTAACAGATAGAGTCCCTGCAAACCTGATAAACAGGTTGTGAGAACTGCTTTTTTGTACTCCGTGCAATTTTGCGGTAAAACCACCGAAGACCTTGTGGCCTTCAGCGATTCTCTGCAGTGCTCCAAAAGTTCTGGGTCCTTTCATGTAAAAGGCTTCACCTCTCACGAGACCACTAAGCTTGCAAAGTGCAGTTGTGACAATGATATGAAATCAAAGCCGGGAACCATATCCTGTTTAAGTAACACAGTGCAAAGATCAGAGTTTATCTACACTTCTATACATCGCTAATCGCCACCTTTGAAAATGGTGTATGATTGATTGTATGATAAGTTTCATGTATATTCGAGCGGATGTGTCTTGGCTCATAAACTATGAACAATTGGTCAGAGTAGATAACTCAAAATTACATTCTACTAGTTTACACAATCGGGTTTGCCCACGGAGAGCGCAGTGGGAATCAGAGCTACCGTGCCCGCTGACCTGCGACATTCTCTGCCCCTATAGTCAGCGACCATTTTCAGGGTGAAAATACTTGTACCTTAATTAGATCATCCAAAATCTAAACAGAGGTGTTATGGTGACTGTCTATATACCACCCAATTTCTATAGCAAAATCTGATTTTATAGCTAATATCATTTTCTAGTCGAACAATGACCCGCACCTTCATTAGGGACCACCGGCACCCTGGGGAAAGTCTGTGCGTCATTCTCCAGTGGCCTCAGCACTCTCTTTTTCCAGCCCCTGAATGCGGCATTACTCAGCCAATAGCCAGGTGCGCTGCAGCAGAAAGAAGGGTTTTAGTACACTCTGATGAAAGTACTTGCTGGTTATCAGAATGCAATGATGAAGCAGTTTTGTTTCAATAGGTCATTCTTGTCAATGAGCAGGGCACAACGGTTAAAGACCTAGGGCAATGGAGCCCCAATCTTCCGGTCTTCCTGAGACCCAGTACATGGAAATGGCAGGTTATACCATACAGGCTGGGGGATTTTTTCTACTTGGTCATATTATTTGACGGGAGTTCTAAGCCCAAGGTTTGTTGGAGCGGTAAGAGCTAGGGATCATGTGAGGAGCTCATTTTCACAGTGGGTGCTCAGCATGACTAGGACTTAAACCCAGGATCTTCTGATCATGAGCCAACCATTAAGCCATTGGCCTATCCCGCTATCCCAAGGTTCATAGTGAGTGGCAATGATGTCTGTATAGTTTTACCTAGTAACTAACCTGTTGTCTTGTTGTTGACGAGCGGTAAGAAGATTGGATAGAAGCTTTGTATCATTTTCCACTCTAGCCCTGGTCTGCCTATAGACGGCCTGGTTCAGCACGCATTGTCTGCACAGACTATTTACACGCGAAAGCGGGATGCCTTCTCCATATTTCACATATATCAGCTCCCCCTGTGTGTGCGAAGCGAATGGAAACTATGCACACAACTCACTATACATTCTGGCTTAGGTGGTTTGCTAGATAGAATGGTCAAACACAGAACGATAGAATACAGTGACATCAACATGACTGGCGAGACAGGAGATATAAGCAATACGAATGATCAGCCTTGCACATCTATACAGTGGCCTCCCTGATAACAGTAATTGTACAGACTATTACCATAGGGTAACCAATGGAGCCAACCTCTAGTATTTCTATAGAACCAATAGAACATATAATAACAATTATGTTGCTGTTGGTCACAGTGCGACAAAGACCGTAACTAATGACGTTGCTGCCTGGATAAGGCGAACTTACTGGAAGCTAATTATTTCAAGGGCCAATTCCAATGTACCAATCCGCTGACTCAACAGGAAGCCCGAGCCGCAGGAATAGAACAAACATCGCCTCAAAAAGGGAAATTATTAAAATACTCCACTCTGACACTCTTGTGATTTTTCGGAGCCTACCTGTTGTTGAGAGATGACTTTATACTTATCAGACATCAGGTTTAGTTTAGCATGCTTGCAGAGCAGTTCTGATGTGTCTAATTTCTTTATATCGTCCTGATTATTAGCTAGAGTTTCTCTCAGCCAGTTTGTTGGCACCATGTGATAATTCTCTGAGCTGCCTAAGCTCGCTTGTAGACCCTGCCAGAGCTGTATGATGGTATCCTTTTTACTGGCAGCCCTCATCATTAGCTCAGTCTTAAAGGAAATAATTGGAATGATAGAGAAACTATAAGACATAATCGTATGGCCTGTATAGCAGATTAGGTGGCTGACAGCTCTAGTTCAGCATACCCTACTCTATATCTGGTAAATCAGGAGACCACCTGTTCCAGCTATATGCACGGATATCCAGTTCTTGCATGTGCAGGTAAGGTAAAGGAGGGTGGTAAACAAGCAGATGACAGCTAGTTTGGTATATAAACACCATACACTGTCACAATGATGTGCTGAACAGACTGAGGTCAGTCTTTTTGCCAACGACAGCACCCCAACTAACGAGAATGTACAGATGCATAATAGTGAAATACGCCAGGATTGCAGCTAACAGAGAAGCCCTTTGTGACAATGGAGTGACCTCAGTTAAGAAACGATACCTCATGAATTTCCTCCTCATGTATTGAGGTTGAGAGAAGAGAGTTGTCCGTTTCTATTTCAGTGCGTACATGGTCAGGAACAGGTATTATCTTTGAATCTGTAAACCAGTGAAAATGAACATAAATTGTGCGTCTACTCGCTGAGCTCTTGAATAACCGGATAGCTCGGCAGTAGGGCACCTGGTTCGCAACCGTAAGAATCTGGGTTCGAAGCCCAGTTATGATGAGGTCTCTTTGTGAGTATGAACTCCCGACTATAATCCTAGCTCAAAACAAAACGAAGCTTCATAAGGTGGAGCGGCCATAAGGTGGAGCGGTACTAATGACCTGCCTGGCTACGCGTGGTGATCCACACTCAGCCGTAACTGTTGAACAAACAAATATATAACCACCTTCAGCTTCACCATAACAGTAAAGACGGCTTAAAGCAAAACCTCTACTTGGGATAAGGTTAACAGAAGATTAGCTTACCGTTCAGATGATGGAGGTAGGACTTGCTCATGTAGACCAGCATGTAAGCATTCTTCGACTGTATGCCTTTCCCTTTTTGCTGTTGGACATCATTACCTCCTAAAAATTTATTTGCATGATGAGGCATTAAAAGTTTCAAGTTTAATAACTTTGACAAATGCCTTGAAAAGCTTGAAACTCAGGTCAACGTTAGGATTACACAAAACACCGGCCTCGAGATAGGAAATCAACACAGAGCTGTTGGTGTTTGCATTGATCTATCGGCTTACGCACTTATGTTTGGACAAATCTCTTGCAGGGGCATACTGGATTTATACTTACACAAGTGTGAGTAGAGAAAATGTGCAACAAAAATATGGAAATAGGGTTTCAGGGTGCAGTTTTTACCTCTGTCAATGAGCGTTGTTGCCATTATTGCATAATGACAGAGGCCCGAATAGAACGGCCTCTATTTAGGGCAAGAGAAAACCCAGCGAAGCACTTCCTTTCAGTTTTCTCCGATATTATGTTCAATTCGAGTTCTACTCGATGTTCTGAGGGAAGATCATTAGGTTACCAAGTTTTAGTAATTAGATTCCATTTTCTTGCTATCACTGCCATGGAGGCGCAGTTGCCTCCCTTTACCAATAGGGAACACAACTCCAAAAGTGTCTCTACCCTCGACTGTGGCTTACATAGTACATAATTCCGAGGGTATGGGGTACCTGGTTTCGAGAGTACAGGGTCAATGGGTTCATGGGTAGCGGGTACATACTTTCTCAATACCCCTGGTCGACCTGGACTTCACTGTGAGCGTAAGCTCCTCATGCGATTCCCACCTCATCTGGAACTCCAGAACAAAGCTTTGGGGGTATACTCAATAGAATGGTCAATAAAACATAGATAAGGCTGAACCTCGGTGTGTGTGTTTACAGATACAGACCTGTTTCCTGCTCCTCGCTGGCCAGGTTAAGCTTCTTCCCTCTCCGTTTTACCACCCGTTCATCATTAAAGGTATACCAGCGATCTTCCTTGTGGATCTGAGCCGTGTAATGACCAGAAAAAGCTGATACTCCATTATGCAGTAATACTGCAGTCAGCTCATAGGTACAATCACCTAAAATCAACACAATATATTGTTTATTCAAACAATACAGTACAAAAGTAATTTTGTGTCTCCGAAATAGGACAGCTATCAGGAGTGGTGCAGAAACTGACCTACGGAGTCAATCTGACTCAGCACTTCCCGGGTGAGTCACTTGGGAGACTTTCGTTAGGACACTTTCTGTTTACACCCGCGTGTCGCATAGAGAAGGTTACTCTATGGATGGATGAACCTCCTTAATCTAATGTCACAATCTGAAACTGATGAGGGTGTTGTGAAAGATAACGTTTTAGCCCAAACGTGGAATTGAACCCGGGACCTCCCTATCCAAATGCATAAAGCCATCGCTTCACACTTGGGTCTTTGATATGTCTGTGCGCGTGTCTAAAATCTCATTAAATTATCCTTACAAAATATAGCAAACAGCACGTGGTAGGGTAACTTAACCAGCAAGCAGCAATGATACAATGCACAAGCGAGGCTACCATATGGAGCAGAGTGCATGATTCGTTTTCACAACTGAATCCGTTGTATATGCTGGATAAACTCGTCTCAAACAAACATAGTAAACTAATACACATATTCAGAATCGATATTATGTTGCTTTTCGACAACTCACATGGGCAGAAAGCACTCACCTGCTGGACACTCATTGTTAGGCAGTAGATGGCCCAAACTCAACTCCTCTGTGAACAGAATATTGCTGTTCAACTTCTTTTTCCTCCCCGTTTTTCTGAATTATAAAAAAAAGGTAATCATTATCAAAACATATATAACTGTGGTCAGCTGAAAGAACATGAGAACAGCTAAGTGGTAAAAGCACTGGGCGTGCTACTGCGAAAACCTTACTTCAAATACAGGTCATGACGGGCCACCGTTGTGAGTATGAGCGTCTCATATTTATTAATGCTCATATCATTCCAACAAGCCTCAGGCTTAGGAGGTCCATTAAATAAGGTGGCCAGGTGCACGAGTAGGTTTTCAAATTTGAAACAAAATTGTGTCATAAATGCAATATTTTGTTTACAAAGCGAGCTAGATGACCATATTTAAATCTACTGATAACTGATAAACTAGCTGCAGACTGTTGATCTAACTCAATAGGTATTCCTGGTTTTGGTACAGTTTCTCGCCTTGGGTTTACCATGGATTGGGCTTGTGATATAACCTCCACCAGAAAGCATAGGTAAATGGGTATATTGGCTCCTTCAGGCATATGTCGTGTCAGGTTGTAATAAAATCCTCAACTTCTAAAACAAAGATTTCTGGTAATACAATATTTAGCACAAGTTATACTCACCTGTCAAATACAAATCTCAGCAGCTGTATGTTAAGAACCGGAGGCAGAGCTTTAAGCTGAATACGGCGACTGGCATCGCGCTTTGTTTGACATTTAGAGCAGAAATATTGGTTATCTCCCTCCAGTTTCTCTACCTGACACGCCAGAAAAATAAAGATTACCACAACTGAACAGTCTATTTAAACACAAACCCGTCCTCAATTCCAAATACATATTCCGACAATACTGCCACATATTCCAATTACACCTTTCTCAAAGTTGTTATTTCTTAGTACTGTAAACAGTCTAATTGGCACAACAACATATTGAACAGTTGTTTTAAAGTACGTATAAATAAATGCTTCTGGATTGAGTTCTCTTTGAAAAAAGAGTAGGCCCATTCTTAAAACGTATTTGCCACATTATTATTCTCTGTGCGGGGTCATAGAGTTAGCTCCCTGGTTACAGGAAGACCTTGCAGGATCCATTTCCTGTCACCACCAACTTTTTCTGGGATTTGAGCGACTGAGTGGCTCTCTTAGTTTGGTCCTGATAATAAGAACACTTCCCTGGATGGGGTAAGATGAACGAACTACCTGCAGATACGAGTCCAGAGCTGAAGCCAGTGAACCTCGACCTTCAATGTTTAAATCCAATTCACGGAAGTCCGAAGGGGTGTGAGATTCAAACTTGCACTCATTGCATCTGGAAAATAATGGTTTGAATGAATACACTGTTTCGAACAATTTCTGTGTTATTTGTTGCTTGGAAAACTTCTAGTGTGACTATTCTATAATAGTAATTACACAAATGAGAAATAAAATGTAAAAATTGGGCTGCAAAAAACTAAGAACTGGAAAAAAAGGCTGTTGAACTCGGTCAAGGCCCCTCCGAGTCTTCTTGGTACCTCTTGCTGATGACTGGCTTTTAGTGACACGAGACTACCCAAGTAGGTGGCTCAATAAAAAACAAGTTCTTACTGGTATGGGATCCTGAACGTTGTGCTTCTACCGTTACCCATGTAGCTTTTTTAATAGAATGTTGAGCAAGTTAAATTTGGTCCACACAAAAGTTGGAATACAACTAACTTGATGACGTAGCTGTATCTACCAGTGAACAGCATTTTGATCCGAGGGGGCAGAAGTTCGACAAAGAGTTTGGAGAATTCCTGTGCATCCTGCTGTAGGTTGGCATCAAGACAAAGAGCTGTGATCAGCGGAGAAGGATCCACACACCTGAGGATGGATCATGAATTTATGATGGGTGTTTACCTATTGGGCTACAATAAGGTATGAATTTATAATAACGATACCACAGAATTGTTCTCTACCCTTATTCCACAAGAGTCAATAGCCAAATGCAAGACCTGTGCCACACACGCAAGACATGATAGCCTACCTGCGGAGCCCAATCTCTAGCTTGCCAAATATTACCTGCAGCGCCATGCAGATGGGATTACCTAGAAATAAACCAAATAAGGTAAACCAACTGAGTAGGTACAATTTGATATCCTAAAACATCCATCATTCACTACATTATCAACATCTCTTCATCAGATAAGGTAATGCTATGCTGCGTTTGTGGTCACTGTGGTCCATGAAAACTGTGTTACATGCATCCCGAAATATTCATGTGAAGGTGTTGTAGATCATACCTTCAAAATCATTCCATGAGTACACAGCATTCCTGAAATCGATATTGTGGTACCACAGCTGTAGGAAGGCATTGACATAACAAGTTGCCCCGAGGTTTGTAAGACCAGCGGGCTCAGTAAGGTCTCTCGCAGATTCTTCAGAGTCATCTGAAGGACTGTAGTCCATCTCCCCAGAGAGCCATTGCTCAAAGCCAAGCCCACTCAAACAAAATGGGTTTTTGTTACAATTTTTCCTACAAACATTTGACATAAGTAAATTTAAAAGCATATAAATAGCCTGTGTCATCCTTGAATGGCATCATCTAAATGAGCAGCGTCATAGTCATGTCAGTGGAGTATTGGCGATCACAACACCATACTATATTGGACATTTATTGCAATAAGAGGGCGATTACCTCTCTTAATATGTAATCACAATAAAAATGAATAAAGAACAGATCAAACGAGCACTGAGCCAGTCAGTCCTTGACTGACTCCGTGAATGTGCCTGGTGAAGTGACTGAGTTAGTCACTAGCTTCGTCTCACTAATTATAGTCACTCTGTAACTTGACTCGTTAGTCATAGAATAATGAACATTCTCAGTCAGTGAGTCACCGTCAGTGTCAGTTACTCAGTCATTGCATGATTGCTTGCAAATGCTAGACTCAGAGTCAAAATCAGACTGAGTTGAGTCATGAATGAGTGATTACACTTGACTTTACAGTGAAGTTTGGGAACATATGGACCGGCTCTTACTTGCACGCTGACTTTTCGCACTTCGAGTTGATCGATCCGTTCGGATTGCTTTGGCCTCTCGTGTCTTCCAGGGGCTCGTAGCGCCCTTCTTGTGCAGTAACATCACCGTTCTTGAGCTGGGGTGAAACTGAAGCTGAAAGTGATACTGACAGTAGTGATACCAATTTGTAGACCAGTTCGATACGCCGTGTTCCTATCAGTTCCGGTAAACTGGCGGGGTAGTCTGGTACCCAATTCCAGTATATTGATTCATCATCTTTCTTTTTCGTCTTTGAACCCATTTATGGCAGTAGTGTGGGTTGGTTTCCTATAGTATTACGCCTGGCAATGGAGTTGAAACTTGAATCAACTTCACTCATCTCCAGAACATACGTAGAAAGAAAATTAATGCCGGTGCTACAATTCAAAATACTCTGATGGGGGTCTCTGCGGGGCTCAACACGATCACGTGATCTGCAAACACACTAAAGCAACCTGCACCACTTCATTATTTCCGTTCGCGGCTAGAGGAAAAAATATAATCTTTGGCTAGATTGTGCAATATCAGCGAAGGTCTCCTTATCCGCTACCATGTGACTAGTGTATCAAACATGTGATATTCTCGTCATGATTTATATCGAGGGCAGTATTGGATTGAGAACGAGCCAAAGTAACTTGTGACTGATAAGCGGGTAAGTGGCTGGTACATGTTTTTATCACCAACTATTTGCCCTCATCGGTTATCCACGATGGCTATACAATTCAATCTGATTTCAATTGGCGAGAGAAGTTTTGAGCAGAGTAGTATTGTCTTTTACTATTGAATTGGGTAATGGGAAACTGCTTTGTACCCGTACGCTGTACCCCAGTACCCGAAAGGCGAAACCATGTACCCGCAATCTCAAAACCATGAACCATGTGCCCCAAGCTCGAGACCATGTACCCAGAACCTTACATATCATGAACTTCTATCAGAAATTTGACCCAAAAATGTTTGAAATTTTAAGCCTCTCAGATGAAATACTTGTCTTTTCAGTATACATAAGTTATAACACAACACCGGAGAGACAAATAGAACCACTTATGTTGTGTTTTCTTTTTCAATACTCAATATAATAGTGGGTTTGCACGATGGCAGTGGTGAGCCGCACGGAAAGCGACGCCCGAGGGGTGTTCACTTGAGCGGCACCGCTGGCTGTACCGCTCAAGTGGGCGTCAACTTTCGCCAATCCAGCGGCACTATTTTTCCAGGCAACACAGGCGCAGTGACCAATCGGAGTTTGTTTGCTTCGAATAGATTTTTGCTTTCGGTGTTTAGGTCAAGGGCGAACTTATTGGTAAAGCGGCAATCTCGAATTTGCGTCGTCATTGGTTGCCGTTTACCTGACGCTGAAGAAATAGCACATGCTGCAGGATCCTGACGATTGCCACTCGTTTAAACTCCACTAAACACACTATAGGTGCATTCGCGTGCTCGCGTCCGAGATTTTGGGAGAAATTTCGGTCGAGCGCACTCGAGCACTCGGTCGCGGTGAGGAAACGGTGTTGAGTTCAGGATAGACTTTGATCGGATCAGAGTTGTCCTCTCCCAACTTTAACTCATCGGTTAGAGCCGAACGATCATTCGCAATTTGTTATCTCAACGTAGTAATCAAGCCTCTTTGCGTGCTTTCGGTCGCGACCGAAAGTGAAAGATGCTTTTTTGGATCGCGCTTTTCGGTCACACTAGTTAGCAGATTTCGTGACCGAAATAGATTTCGGTCCGAAAAACCCGAGCACGGGAATGTACCTAGTGTATCAAATGAGTTTCACCACTTTAAATTTCACCAACTTGTTTGGTTGAATACTGTGTCTCAACCTGGGTATTGAAAGTGAAAACAATAAACATATTATTTATGCTGAAAAGAGTTTAACCTTAATTCTCAAACATTGGTGGGTTAGTCCACTTTTTTTCAAATTTCTGGCAGAAGTGCGTGGTTTCGAGAGTACAGGGTACATGGTTTCGAGCTTAGGGTACAGGGTACCTTGTTTCGAGAGTTTGAGGTACATAGTTTTGAGGGTACCAGGGTACCTAGTTTCTTACTACCCTGTCCTATTGGAACATGTAACCTACCATATATGGCGGTATGTGTCGTGCTGAACTGAACTGAAGTTAAAGATTGATAATTGATTCATCATAGTTCCAGCTTCCTGGTTGACTGAAGGAGCAATGGTACATGGTCACAAAGTGGTGGTTCAGAAAGTAGTGGTTTAGTAGAGTCTGCTTTCCCGAATGCTGTTACCCAGTTACACAATATGCAGTAATGACTGTATAGTTATTCAGTATAAAACCTATACCAGGGGTAGGGGTGAAAGCGGAGCACCACATTGTATATGATTATCATGAGTATACTTAGGGTGCTTTTTCGCTCCATCCGGCGTCCGGTCCGCCTCGGACCGGACGCAGTTTGCATCTGATTTGGCGTTGGACCTTAGATCCAAGGCCCCTTTTTACTCCAAACAGATCCGTGTCGGACCCGCGATCCTGGATTACTTCGGAGCCA
>Ga0224501_10004870_pt1 | contig 10586 bp, 10 predicted proteins | sample SF_Oct11_sed_USG_4_FD_169105 | JGI IMG/M metagenome (GOLD analysis project Ga0224501, IMG submission 169105) | Sediment microbial communities from San Francisco Bay, California, United States - SF_Oct11_sed_USGS_8_1 | ecosystem: Environmental > Aquatic > Marine > Sediment | place: USA...
CTCTGGGCGATATAAACCATGGAGTTACCGGTAATTCTGTCATAGCGATTAATAATGGCAGAGCGTTTAGCCATTTTATTTAAAATAGTAACCGGTTTCTTGTCAGACAGTGTTGCGCAGCGATTAACAAGCCGGGAATAGATTTTCCTGAAGTCAGCGATATGAGTATGTCTTCCGGGAGTAATTAACATGTCTTTCTTGCTGGCATATTTACTCTTCATGATTTCAATAAATTCCTTGTCTGAAATATCCTCACCAGCCGCCAGTTTTATCGGGAATTCACGCAAAATATCACGCAAACAAAATACCGCATCCCAGGTAATACCATCTTCAACCTTGTGCGGGCCTTTGACAGATTTGACATATTCAAAATAGTTGCAGGCCTTCATGAAGTCACGTGTAAGCTTTTTACCTGCAGTATCAGCTAAAAGGGATTTTATCTGGGTAGAATCAAATCCTGTCTTGTAAAGAATGAGTTCGTTTTTTGTGTTTTCAAAAATACGATCAAAGGATTTAAGTGATTTGTGCTGACTGAATTTCTCGATACTTTTCTTTTTTCCGGTGATCAGAAAATCTGTAATCTGTGCAAAAGTCTGGATAATATATTTTGCCTTGTTTTTCTGCTCAGTAATGGTTGTTGACATGCGTTCAACATCATCAAATCGATAATCATGATGGAACAGGCCAAACTGTCTTACCGAGCCATAGTCGATAATGCCGCAGTCCATCAAAATATTGTCACCATCCCAGTCAAGCCAGCAGAATATATATTCCATTTCAAATCTGGCGGTAGTACGGGCAAAACTTTCTGTTATTTTTTCAAGGAAGTATTGATAGGTTTCTTTTCTGGATTTGTTTTTTGGCCATTTTTCATTTTTCTTCTGGCGATCGATGTAATAATCCACGACCTGTTTTACTCGGGTCAAGTCCCCCTGCTTTATATGATGGAAAAAATGGGCAGGGCGCAGCAGGTTTTTTGATGCGCGCACATTGATGGATGTGCTGTCATCAAATGAAATAACAGCCAGTGTACGCTCTGTCGGGATGTCATTTTTATGAAAAATTTCACTCATAATGGTCGTATAGATACCGTCCATTAGATCGGCGAGCCCACAACCATACGAGACGTTTTTGTCACCGGTTTTAAAGAATTTGTTTTGTATTGCAGTGGCAGGGCTTAACGACGTTGCGCCGGTTCCACAACTGGAGATATCCCATATGCTATTGGTGGTCTCAAAGTAACCATTCCATACACCGCGCCCATCCCCTGATGTGCGACCGGTTTTATCCGGGTGTTGCATTTGCAGGTAGCGTGTAGCCATGTATGTTCCATCAAGCTTGTCTTTTTCCGGAACACGGGTTTTATGAATAATATCGTATTCATTAATAATCTGGATTGAAAAGGTATCCAGTATGGTTTTGCACAAACCGGCATTGAGTTTTTCAGGATGATTTTTTTGCAGTAGGCCCATTTCTTTTGCCAGTTGGAAGTTAAAATAAAATACCTTGCCGCCATGACGTTTTTTGGCACCGTAATCAATAAAGCCATCAGGTACAGCCTGTTTGAAAGGATGCTTGCCATTGATGCGTCTGAAACGTGGATAGTGGGTCGCAGGGGTACGCATTTTTCTGTTTTTACTGGTTACACTGGACATACTATTTATTATAGGCAGTAAAACAGATGTCTTTAGCTATATAACTATATGAAAAACAATAAAATATTGATGATATTTGCCAGAGCAAGGGGAAAATCAGCGAAAAATGCTTAATCTGCGTAATTTTTGTCGCGTTCAAGCAAGGTCTTGAATTGGTGATATTCGGGGAAATTCAGTGTGAATCAAGCCTGGTTTCCCGGTAGAAAAAGATAAAAAATGATTTTATCCAGACACTGAAATCTCGCTTACCTGTTCTGTGTATATTGATATCAGCTTGTGACCAGCTTCTGTAATTCGGCAACGTCATCGCGTGCCTTTTCCAGCGCCTCAATACTTTCTTTTGGTGTCAGTCCCAGTTTTTTGAAGGCGGGAATACTGGTCCAATTGAGTTTGGTGTAAGGGTGATCTGATCCCATATAGCTGTGCAGGTTTGCAATCATCACGACATCGGCATAATCAACATCATCACTGTGATAACGCTCAAGACTTTCATGTTCAACAACAACGGTGATCAGATCTTCCGGGAAATTCCATAGTTCCATAATGGCTCGACCGATAGTGATATGATGGTCAAAAACGGTTTTTTCCAGAAAGCCATCCTGCTTAAGCAGCTGCATGTTTTGTTCGAAGCGTTTAATAATAGGTAATGCACCAATATCATGAACGAGGCCTGCCAGCATGGCCTGATCCGGTTCAAGTTTGGTATATCGATCGGCAAACACATAACTGATGGCAGCAACCTGTGTGCTGTGTAGCCAGACCTTGCGCATGTATTTTTTCAGAATGGCAGATTTGGAGTGATAGAGCTGCTCCATCACGAGACTGGTAACAAGATTACGTACCAGTTTATTACCAAGACGGGTTACCGCCATTTTTAGATCAGTGATTTCGGAGCGACCACGCATCAATGGACTGTTGGCTACCTGCAGCATGCGTGCAGCAAGAGCGGCATCGGCACTGATAATACGGGTTATTTCACTTGCATCGGCATTATGGTCTTCAACAGTTTCCCTTACTTTGTTGGCAACCTCGGGCAGGGTAGGGAGCACAACACGATTGTGCTGGATGTCTTCAACCAGTCCTTCCAGAAATTGCGCTGTTTCCATTCGGTTCTTATTCTTTATTTGGTGGGTTCTTCCAAAGTATAGGGTAATTCCGTCAATTCGAGTACAGGGCCATTTTTATCTTTCAGATGTATTTTTGATTTTTCAGCACTGGCTATTTGTATTACGGCCAATACATCATAGCCGCCGCTGTCGGATGGATGGGCACTGACGATCTTGCCAGTACCCTGACCACTGGTATCGCCAGCGGCAAACAGGTTATCGCCCGGCATTACCGGTTCATCGGTTTTAACATTGGCCTTGTACATACGACGCTTGAGTTTCCCCAGATACTGCATGCGCGCAACCACTTCCTGTCCGGTATAACAGCCTTTCTTGAAACTGACACCTTCAATTACCTGCATATTAACCATCTGAGGTACAAAGGCATCAACAGTTTGTGAATAGACTTGAGGAATACCAGCCTGTATATCAAGTTGCCCCCAAGGCTGAAAACCAACAGGAGCTGCATGTACATCCAGTTTTGACCAGATATTTTTTATTGATTCGACATCGCCCAGAATAATAAATCGGGAACAAGGACCAGGAATACGCATTACCGTTACGTTATCAGTATGGATAACCGCATTGTCCTGCTCGGGGGCTTTGCCAAGAATTTCTTTCAGGCGTTTATCAGCATCAGGCCCGGAGAAGCCAATACGGGTCATGGCATTGTCAGCATCTTCCAAAGTGACCTTGCTGATCAGTATAAACATCCGAAGTCGTTTAAGGGTTTCTTCAATCAGTTCATGTGGTATCAGCAGGTAGTATGTATCCTTGATTTTGAACATGCGGAAAATGGAGAGCAATCGACCTTTAGGACTGCAATAACCGCTTATCTGACTGCTGTGTTCATCAACCTTGCGTACATCATTACAAAATTGCCCCTGTAAAAAAGTTTCTGCTTCTTCACCATGGGCAGCAATAAGCCCGTAATGGGACAAGTCGGCAATGACTTCGCCCGCCATAGCAACCTGACGTTCACGTTCACGGTTTCCGAAATGGACAACAATACCGTCTTCAATAATGGCACCGGCATTTTCAAGGAATTCTTTCCACTCTGTTTTCATGTGGTCTATTCTAATACATTTACTATGATAACACTGGAAGTATATCCACAGACAGTTACACTATCTAGATATGGAAATGTCAGAACAACAAAAAAGACCCAAATTTCTGAACCTGCTCAAGATTCGTATGCCAATTGGGGCAATTGTGTCCATTGCCCACAGGTTTTCAGGTGTTATCCTGTTTATGCTGATACCATTCCTTATATATATACTGGAGATATCCCTGAAAACAGAGCAGGGGTTTCAACAGTTGGTAGAGTTTTTTAACCGTAGCGATGTTCGGGTTGTATTGCTACTGATTATCTGGATGTTTGCCCATCACCTTGTGAATGGTATTCGATTATTACTGCTGGATCTTGATATTGGTATTAGTCGTTCTGCCAGTCGTCTCAATTCCTGGTTGATGATACTTCTTGGTATATTGATTACAGCGTTTTTCGCAGGGGTACTCTTATGACTCTGCATGCACATGGATTACGCGCATGGTTATTACAGCGAATGAGCGCACTGTACATGACGGGATACACGTTCTTTGTCCTGTTTCTGTTTTCGTCTGCGTCAATATCTGATTATCAAAACTGGCATAGCTGGATGGCGGATCCGTTTTTTTCGCTGGCAACGACAATCTTTTTTGCCGCTTTACTGGTGCATGCCTGGGTAGGTATTCGTGATGTCATTATGGATTATGCACATTCCTCACTATTACGATTTATTCTTTTAACTGCGACGGGGTTATCTTTGTTTAGTATCGGGATATGGATGTTGCGTGTTGTGATTCTGGTGGTAATAAAATGAACCTGACTAAACGTAAGTTTGATTGTCTTGTAATTGGTGCCGGTGGTGGTGGATTGCGTGCCGCATTACAGTTATCGCAGGCTGACGCCAGTGTGGGTGTGGTATCAAAGGTTTTTCCAACCCGTTCACACACCGTTGCGGCACAGGGTGGTATTAATGCGGCGCTGGCCAATGTCTTGCCGGATAACTGGCACTGGCATATGTATGACACGATTAAGGGCAGTGATTATCTTGGTGATCAGGATGCGATTGAATACATGTGTCGTGCCGCATCCAATACGGTTATTGAACTGGAACATTCCGGCGTCCCGTTTTCACGACTGGAAAACGGTCGTATTTATCAACGTGCGTTTGGTGGACAAAGCCAGAATTTCGGCGGTGATCAGGCGGCACGTACCTGTGCGGCGGCGGATCGAACGGGTCACGCTATTTTGCACACCTTATATCAACAAAATATTCATGCGCGCACTCATTTCTTCGATGAATATTTTGCACTCGATCTGGTTAAGGATGAAGAAGGCTATATTCTGGGGGCGGTGGCTATTGAGATTGAAACCGGTATACCGCTTTTAATTGAGGCAAAAACAACACTGATCGCAACCGGTGGTGCCGGACAATTATTTTATAACAATACCAATGCACGCATTAATACCGGTGATGGTATGGCCATGGCTTTGCGTGCCGGTATACCAATGGAAGACATGGAGTTCTTCCAGTTTCACCCGACCGGTATTGCCGGCAAGGGTATGTTGATCAGTGAAGGTGTGCGGGGTGAAGGCGGTTATCTGGTTAATGGTGAAGGTGAGCGTTTCATGGAACGCTATGCACCACATGCAAAGGATTTGGCCAGTCGCGATGTGGTCAGTCGATCCATTGCTATCGAATTAAAAGAAGGGCGTGGTTGTGGGCCTGACAAGGATCATGTCCTGTTGAAGGTAGATCATCTGGATGCAGATATTATTAAAAAACGTTTACCCGGTATTCGTGATCTTTCGATGACGTTTGCCGGTGTTGATCCGATTAATGCACCTATTCCGGTGTGTCCAACCGCGCATTACACCATGGGTGGTATTCCCACCAATCGTCATGGTCAGGTAGTCGTGCCTGAACATCAGGGGGCGGAAGAGCCGGTGCCCGGTTTATATGCAGCAGGTGAATGTGCCTGTGTGTCAGTACATGGCGCCAATCGTCTGGGTGGTAATTCATTACTGGATATTGTGGTGTTCGGTCGAGCAGCCGGTAATCATATTATTGAATATCTGAAAGAAAACCGTTATCACCGTCCGATAGCAGAAGAAAGTGTTGATTATGCGTTGTCACGACTGGCGCGTTGGGATAAAAAGGGCGACGGTGAATCCGTTGACAGTATCAAGACGGATTTAAAAAAGACCATGGATAAATATTGTGGTGTGTTCCGACAGGAAGATGTGCTCAAAGAGGGCGTTGAAAAAGTGCTGGCAATTGAAGAGCGCCTGCAACATGCCCGATTAAAGGATCACAGTAAGATATTTAATACCGCGCGCATTGAGGCACTGGAACTGGAAAACCTGATGGATTTGGCTGTCTCCACAGTCTGTTCGGCATTGGAACGCAAGGAAAGTCGTGGTGCCCATTCCCGTATTGATTATCCTGAACGCGATGACAAGAACTGGCTGAAGCACAGCTTGTATTTCAAGGAAGGTCGTCGACTTGAATACAAGCCGGTTCATATTAAACCGTTAACGGTGGATTCATTTCCACCCAAACCGAGAGTGTATTAATGAAATTTTTAATATACAGATACAATCCGGAAACCGATGCCGAACCATCTATGCAGGAATACGAGCTTGCTAATGTCGAGCCGGGGATGATGTTGTTAAATGCACTGGAGCGACTCAAGGCACAGGATGAAACCCTGAGTTTCCGCCGTTCATGTGGTGAAGGTGTGTGCGGTTCTGATGGTATGAATATCAATGGCCGTAATGGTTTGGCCTGTATCACGCCTTTAACAGTACTCAAACAACCGGTTGAGTTGCGGCCCATGCCGGGTTTACCCGTAATCCGTGATCTGATTGTCGATATGGGGCAGTTCTTTCATCAATACCGTTCGGTTAAACCTTATCTTATTCGTCATGATCCGGATCCGGAAATTGAAATCAAACAAAGCCCGGAAGACCGTGACAAACTGGATGGACTCTATGAATGTATTCTATGCGGATGCTGTACGACATCCTGTCCTTCGTTCTGGTGGAATCCGGATTTGTTCAGAGGACCTGCTGCTTTATTACAATCTGCACGCTTTTTAATGGACAGTCGTGATCAAGGCACTGCCGAGCGACTGGATGAACTCGAAGGGCCGTATCGCTTGTTCCGTTGTCATACGATTATGAATTGTGTTGATGTGTGTCCCAAGAACCTGAACCCGACCAGTGCCATTGGCAATATCAAGAAACTTATGGTGAAACATCATATCTAGATCATGAAAGATTCAAGTGAAAACAGAAGACGACTCAAATGGAAATGCCGACGCGGCATGCTGGAGCTGGATGAATTGTTGCAGGGTTTTCTTGAAAAGAAATATGATGTGCTGTCAGAGAATGACAAGCAAATATTTGAGGAAATACTGGAAACATCAGATCAGGATCTGTATGAATATTTTATGAAACACACACCACCCATGGACGGGAGGCATCAACATGTCATCGAGGCAATACGCACCACCGTTACGGATTAACCTGAAACCGTCACGATTGTTATCAACGTTTATTATCAGTACTCATACACTCACATTGGGTGTTTTGTGGTTATCGCCACTACAATTTGCAATTAATTCCTTGTTAACACTGGTTCTCATCATAAGTGCTTTTTTATCACTGAAGCGACATGTTTTTGAAAATCATCGTATTCAGGAAATCATTCATGACAGTGATAGAGACTGGCAACTGATTATTGGTGATAGCAAGGAAGTTTATGCGGAATTGCAGGCAAACAGTTATCGACACCCGTTTATTTCCATCCTGAATTTTAAAACCGAAGATAAGGAGAGGTATTCGGCAATATTGTTACCAGATAATGTAGACAGGGAAAGCTTTAGAAGATTGAGGGTACTGTTGTTTTAATATTTAACCACTCACTTTCTTTAACGTCATAAAATTCTCCGGCGTCAAAATCGTATCCTGCGCACTGGGTAACGTATCGGGATAATCCAGCGTGTAATGCAGGCCGCGGCTTTCCTTGCGCTGCATCGCAGAACGAATAATCAGATCAGAAACAACGGTCAGGTCACGTAGCTCCAGTAAATCGTTGGTAACGCGGAAATTACCGTAGTAGTCATGGATTTCACTTAATAGTAAATCAATACGGTGTTTTGCGCGTTGCAGACGCTTGGTGGTGCGCACAATACCAACATAGTCCCACATAAAGCGGCGCAGTTCGTCCCAGTTGTGCGAGACCACAACTTCTTCATCTGAGTCGGTAACGCGGCTTTCATCCCAGTCAGGTAGTGGTGCCGGCAATTTGATTTTCTTTAATTGATTGCGAATATTATTGGCGGCGGATTCACCAAACACAATACATTCCAGAAGTGAATTACTGGCCAGTCGATTCGCACCATGCATGCCGGTGTGAGCGGTTTCACCGATCGCATAAAGTCCATCAATATCGGTACGACCATTGAGATCCGTCATGACGCCACCACAGGTATAGTGTGCCGCCGGTACCACCGGGATCGGTTCCATCGCCATATCAAAACCATATTCCAGACAACGTTGATAAATATTTGGGAAGCGTTTTTTTATTTCATCAATCGGTTTGTGGCTGATATCAAGATACACACAGTGACTACCTGTGCGTTTCATCTCATGGTCAATTGCGCGTGCAACAATATCACGTGGTGCCAGTTCACCACGTGGATCAAATTTTTGCATAAACGGACTGCCATCGGGCAACAGCAATTTGCCACCTTCACCCCGAACAGCTTCACTCACCAGAAATGATTTTGCCTTCGGATGATAAAGACACGTAGGATGGAACTGGATGAATTCCATATTAGCGACTCGACAACCGGCACGCCATGCCATGGCAATACCATCACCGGTAGAAACATCCGGGTTACTGGTATAAAGGTATACCTTGCTGGCACCACCGGTCGCAAGGATCACAAATTTGCTGCGGAAGGCATGCACTTTTTGTTTTTCGCGGTCCAGTACATAGGCGCCGAGACAGCGATTGGTCGAAAGCCCGAGTTTGTCACCAGTGATTAAATCAACGGCGATGTGTTGTTCGTAAATAGTCAGATTGGGGTGTTGCTTGACCCGATCCGCCAGCGTAGTCTCCATTGCCCGACCTGTGGTGTCTGCGGCATGAATAACCCGGCGATGGCTATGACCACCTTCACGTGTCAGATGATAATTTTCTACACCATCACTGCTGATTTCACGTGTGAATGGCACACCGTATTCAATGAGTTTTTGAACTGCTTCACGTGCATGTTCAACGGCAAACTGGACGGCCTCTTTATTGCACAGCCCGGCACCGGAATTCAGCGTGTCTTCTACATGGGAATCAATCGAATCTTCATCATTGAATACAGCCGAGACCCCGCCTTGGGCGTAGAAGGTGGAGCCTTCTGTCAGCGTTCCCTTGGAAATGACCGTTACGCGGGCACTGTCGGCCAGTTGCAGGGCAAGAGTTAGCCCGGCAGCCCCGCTACCGATGACCAGCACATCTGAATTAAATTGCTTACCCATAGTATTTGGCTATTCCTGAAATTGAGTCCATAATGGCGACTTTTCGGCAAAATGTCGATATTGTGGTCTGGATATCCCTGATTTATGACAAGTTTTTTATCATTTTAGTATGATTTTTTCAGAACTATATCCAAACCGGGTGGTCTATTTTACCAGCGTTAAGGGAGCTGCCTGAAAGGGCAGGCTCAAATGGCAGAGCAAGCGACCGACAAGGAACTAGTAGAGCGGGCACAGAGCGGTGATAAACGGGCATTTGACTTGCTCGTGTTGAAATACCAGCACAAGATAGTCAATCTGGTTTCCCGTTATTTGCGTGACTCGAATGATGTGCAGGATGTGGCTCAGGAGGCTTTTATCAAGGCTTACCGGGCGCTCCCCCGATTCCGTGGAGACAGTGCGTTTTATACGTGGATCTACCGGATCGCCATCAATACCGCAAAGAACTATCTGGTATCGATGGGTCGTCGTCCGCCAGCCAGTGATATTGATGCAATGGATGCCGAGCAGTATGAGGACAGCATGAACATCAGAGAAAATGCCACACCGGAACGTCTGTTACTTAAGGACGAAATAGAGAAAGTGGTTTTCAGTGCCATGGACGATTTACCTGATGATCTGCGGACCGCCATTACCTTGCGCGAACTGGAAGGTCTAAGCTATGAAGAAATAGCCGAAGCCATGGAATGTCCGGTTGGAACGGTGCGTTCGAGAATATTCCGGGCGCGTGATGCGATTAACAGCAAGATAGAGCCCTTGTTAAAACCCTGATTGTAAGGGTGAGGAGCGGGTTATGAGAGACAAGATAAAAGAACAGATTTCAGCACTGGTTGATGGTGAACTGGATGCCAATGAACGTCCGCTTTTGATTAAACAAATCGAGGCAGATGAGTCGTTACAGGCAGAATGGGAACGTTATCATTTAATCAGTGATGTACTGAAAGGCCATCTTGCTCATCGCGCATCTCCCGGTTTTGCTGAAAGCGTACGTGAAAATATTGAGCAAGAACCGCTTGTTCAGGTATCCCAGGCCAGAAAACTGTTTCAGTCGAATGCGCTTAAATATGTCGGTGGTATTGGTATCGCGGCATCTGTTGCGATCGTATCGGTTCTGATTGCATTACCTGATACACCGGTAATCAATGGTAATTCACAACAGGTTGCATCCACAGTGACAGCACCGTTATCACAGGAATGGGTGAGGGTTTCGGGTACACGCTGGGATGTGAAACAGCCTGC
>Ga0224501_10004871_pt1 | contig 10584 bp, 9 predicted proteins | sample SF_Oct11_sed_USG_4_FD_169105 | JGI IMG/M metagenome (GOLD analysis project Ga0224501, IMG submission 169105) | Sediment microbial communities from San Francisco Bay, California, United States - SF_Oct11_sed_USGS_8_1 | ecosystem: Environmental > Aquatic > Marine > Sediment | place: USA...
AACACTCTGAACTTTAGTTGACTTTATCTCAGTATTCAACAGTCTTCTTGTCAAAACTTCGGTTTCTTCAGATGAATTTGCAAAGAGGATTCCGCCAGCCTTTCCTCGGCCTGAAACTAATGCTTGTGCTTTGACAGCAACTGGAAGACCAAGTTTCATGGCTATGTCCCGAGCTTGTTTTGAAGAAGTGGCTAACTCTCCTTTTGGTGTTGGCATTCCATATTTAGAAAAGATTTCTTTTGCCTCATATTCATAGAGTTTCAAAAGCGAAGCCTCCCTAAAGTCAACCTATCTAATGACTTGGATTGTGATGTAAGATTTTGTATCTTGAACGCCTTCTACAAAAGCTAATTTTCGAAGTGTTTCCTCGATCTTTTCCCGTTCTACAATAAGAACTGCATCCATATCGCCAGCCACTCTGAAAAATCGTTGAATGGGCAATTTCATTATCCTTTTATAGGCTTCCCCTCTTTTGAGCGGCGAAACCTTAATGAAGATGAAGGCAGGGTTCACGGATACTCCTAATGCTTCAAGTCCCTCTTCAGTGACATCTATGAACCCTCTTCCAGTCCGAATATATCCAAAATCTCGCAGTTTACGTAAGTGTACATTTAGCGCTTGGCGACTTATTTCCAGTTTTTTTGCCAACTGGTTTTGCTTCATTTCCAACGTGTAGGTTGTTATGGGTTTACCTTGTTCGTACAGCATCTTGAGCAGATTTAATGGCCGTCTAGACAGAATATCCATGCTTATCAAATCACCTTTTAGGGCTATTTTTAGAATTAGATTGTTTAAGGAATATATGCTTACTACCTAACTCCGGCTTTTGTCGCATTCAAATCCCTTCTTTCGTCATTTACCGCAACGGTACTATGGTTAGTCATATAGAATTGTACTATAGAAAAAATACCGCAACTTATTTATTTACCCAGAAAAAAGCATAAGAAGCCAAAAGCAAAAACAGAAACAAGGAGTGAGGCGGTGAAATGTCAAAGAGAGAAAGCAATGCGGTGTTGATCGGGAGAAAGCCAGTAATGAACTACGTACTGGCTTGCATAACCCTCTTCCACGGCGGAGCAGATGAAATAAACGTAAAAGCGCGAGGCCGAGCAATTAGCCGAGCAGTTGATGTTGTAGAAGTGACTAGACGTCGGTTCATGCCAGACTTGAAAGTCAAAAACATCGGCATCGGCACAGAACAGTTGGCACCATTTGAAGAGGGTGGCCAGCCTACAAACGTCAGCACTATTGAGATAACCTTAGTGAAGTAACGCGCGCAAATATCTTTAAAGGCTCCGCCCTCCTCCTTTATTTCTAAAGGGAGGACTCTAAACGAGGTGAAAACGGGATTATGCAATTTCTGCCTCAAAAGCGGAATATTATGCCCAAAATGTTCAAAAAAAGTTAAAACGGGAGAAGTCAGCAAAACAGATTTGAAAATCGCTCGATTACTTCTGTCACTGGAAAACGAGAATCCGTCCCTCCAAAATGTGTATTTTCACAAGACTGTAGAGGCAGACGATCTTTTAGCCTTGATAGTTGGGCGTGGTGACATGTCACGCCTATTAGGTCAAGGTAGAAAAATCGTCAAGGCTCTTCAAGAAAAGATGGGAAAAACAATCCGTGTGCTAGAACATGGTGCAGATGAAAGAAAATTTCTGGAAGACCTGTTCGCACCGTTAACTGTGATAACAATAAATACAATTTGGCTTCCTGACGGAACCACTGAAACAAGGGCTATTTTGAAGACACGCGGTAGGAGGCCGTCTAGGATAAAAGTTGAGGCTTTAAAGAAACTAGCAAAGGAAGTGCGAGGAATAACCCTACGAGTAGAGTTTGCAAGATAACAGGGTTGGCTTCTATGGAAATTGAACCGTTGAGACATTGGAGGAGAACTCATTATTCATCAGAAATAACACCTGAACTGGATGAAAAGGAGGTTATACTTTTCGGATGGGTTCGCGATGTTCGGGATTTGGGTGGAATAAGATTCATAATTCTACAAGATCGAGAAGGGACGGTTCAGATTACTATTCCTCGAAAGGGTGTTAATAAGGACATAATGAGAAAGGTTGATGCTTTACAAGGTCAGTACAGTATTGGTGTAAAAGGCGTAGTTAAAAGGACAAAACTTACTCCAAGAGGCATCGAAGTTATTCCCAGCGAAATTCGAATATTTGCAGTATCGAAACATCCTCTTCCTTTAGATGTTACGGGACGGGTTCCTGCTGACATTGATGTGCGCCTTGATTCACGTATCCTCGACCTTTGTAGAGATGAAAGTCGAGCGATTTTCAGAATTCGGCATGTCGTATTAGGGGCTACACGGACTTTTTTGTCTGATCAGGGCTTTCTGGAGGTTCATACGCCGAGAATTATTGCCTCGGCAACGGAGGGTGGGGCGGCACTTTTTCCCGTTGGATATTTCGATCAGAAGGCTTTCCTTGCACAAAGTCCCCAGTTGTATAAGGAACAACTGGTATTGGGGTTCGAGAAGGTTTTTGAGATTGGTTCCTTTTTTAGAGCGGAAAAGTCACATACTCGCCATCATATAAGTGAATTTATCTCTGTTGATATTGAACAAGCCTTTGCAACTGCTGAAGATGTGATGAATGTTCTCGAAAGACTTGTTCACTACGTATGTAAGACTGTTAGAGAGAAGGGTCAGAAAGAATTGAAAATTTTGAACTATAAAGTTGCGGTTCCGGAAACGCCATTCAAACGTTTCACTTATGACGAAGTGATTAATGAATTGAAGGAAGAAAATGTTCACATTCCATGGGGAGAAGACATCTCTACTCGCGCGTTGAGAAAGCTCGGCAAACTCCATCCTAACTACTATTTTATAACAGAGTGGCCAACTGAATCTAAGCCCTTTTACATAAAACCACGAGAAGACAACCCAAAAGTATCCGAGGGGTTCGACCTTATGTGGAAATGGATAGAACTTGCTTCTGGAGGAACCCGTGTTCATTCAAAGGAGTTCTTAATTAGAAGATTAAAGGAACAGGGTCTAAATCCAGAATCCTTCCGATATCATCTAAAAGCGTTCAATTATGGTATGCCGCCGCATGCTGGATGGGCCATAGGTTTAGAGAGGCTTATCATGGGGCTCACTGGGAAAAAGAATATCCGTGAGGTTGTTCTGTTTCCGAGGGACCGCTTCAGACTCATACCCTAATTCCCTAGTTCACCAGACATCACACATTTTCAGAACTCTTAAGGCATTAATTGTGTTAGAAAAAACCATATTTCTCTCGGTCCCCAAGTATCCAAGCGCCGTTTTCTCTTCGTAACATGCGCGCAGAATCAATAAGATCTCAATTTGACACTGACTCAGAAAAGGTCAGAGGTCCACAAGAAATCGTGGAGTACATCTCAAAGTTGTAACACTCCTCGAAGGATTGATCTCTTTAGACAATGAGAAAGATGCACTTTTGTTCATCAAATTCTGTGTACAAATAGTATTGATTCATCATTCATAATGTTTTTAGAACAAAATCGGAACCTCATAACATGATATAAATTGGAAAATCAAGAAAAAATCGTGATTTCTGACGACTTCATAACGCTTCTTGAAGAGAAGCTGGAAAATTATTCGGAACTCCTGTCCAGAATCCAAGATAAAGATTTGAGAAATCTTCTGGAGTTCCTTTTCTATTACATTGTCGAGAAACCTACTACGACTCCACGGAATGGAACCATAATAAAGCATTTTGACCTAAATTCTGAGGATAAACCACTGATAGATGGCATAAGAGCATTTCTCTATGGTGTAAGGCTGATGATGGATATTTCAATGGACAAGGAATGCATAGAGAAGGTTCACAAATTTTCTTAGATGGAATAGATTTTGGGTGCCCAAACCAAGCTAAGCATGTCATTTCCTGCCTGGTAGAGCACAAATTCAGTCGTTATATTTTAGGTGAGACTTTTTCGAGTTGTTCGCTCGAGTCTTTGAACGGTGGTTTGTGTGCCAACGTAGGTGATGTCTGCCATGTTGATAAACAGCCCAGTTTCTAAGATGCCTGGAATGGATTTGAGTTGACAGTCCAGTTCTTTTGGATTGTTGATTGGTCCGAAATTGACGTCGAGGATGAAGTTGCCATTCTCTGTAACAACCGGGCCGATTTTTCCGTTGGACTCTCTTAAGACTGCCTTTCCGCCCATTTTTTCCACTTCTAACGTTATTGTTGAGGCGGCAAAGGGCAGAACTTCTACAGGGACGGCGTGTTTGGTTCCAAGTTTGGTGGTTAGTTTGGTTTCGTCTGCCACTATTATGAACTGTTTTGCCGCTGATGCCACGATTTTTTCTCTTGTTAATGCTCCACCCATACCTTTGATTAGATTGAGTTTTGTGTCGATTTGGTCTGCTCCGTCGATGGCTAGGTTAAGTTGTGGATGCTCATCTAAGGTGGTTGTGGGAATTTCGTTATGTATTGCCAGTGCAAAAGCTTGGTGGGAGGTGGGAACGCCCGAGACATTTAATCCTTCTTGCTTGATTCTTTTTCCGATTTCTTGTATGGCGTAAGCAACGGTGCTTCCACTTCCTAATCCTAGTATGAAGCCGTCTTTGACGTGCTTCACGGCTTCTTTAGATGCTCTTTTTTTGGCTTGTTTCCTCCAACTCATTTTTATGCCTCGGCTTCGATTTGTCCAAGTCTCTGTAGAACTTTCTCTATTTCTTCTCTGATTTTCTCAATTCTCTTTTCTGCTTCTGTTTTAGTAGGTGTGGGGCGTTCGTGAGGCTTTCTTTTCCGTCTTCTTGGTGGTCCTGAGGGTTCTTCTTCCGTGGGAATTGTCGGCGGTTCTTTTATGGGTTCGATTTCGACATGTATCCGTAAATTTTCGATTTTTGTGTTCAATTCATCGAAGCGTTCGTTGAACAACTTGATGAGGTCGTCCTGCATAGATTCTAGTTCGTGAAGGGCGATGATGGATTCGCTTCTTGAAATTGCGGTTTTTATTTTCATCATTTTGTCTTTGTACTCTTTTGCTAAGCGATCTCGTTCTTCTTCGGTTATTTTACCTTGTGCTTGGGCTTCGTAGAGGTGTCGAATAGCATAGCTGAGGATTTCCCTTTCAAGGTCCATTGTTCTAAGTGTGTTTTCGGCTTTACTGGCTTCCACTGATGTCACGCTGTGTTGGGGCTTGAAGGGTGGTTTCTCAAGTTCAACGGGTTCTGACGTTTCTTCTTCCTTTTTCCTGGTTCTTATGATGACGTAAAGTAAGAACAAAGCGAGTGAGATTGCTGCTGCAACGACTATGGCATACGTAAGCTCAGATTCCACGATTGCCCCCTCTAAAACCATAGTTTATTCATTCTTCATATAAATTAATGGAGTGGATTTAAAGAATTTTGCAGAGCTCTATGGAGCCTCGGGCGGGATTTGAACCCGCGACCTTCGCCTTTTTGGAGTTATACCAAGGCGACGCCCTAACCAACTAGGCAACCGAGGCGCGGCTGAATATTCTAAAGTTTATTGAATGTTTAAAGCATTCTGTTGTCTACTCAATTTTTTGATAGGGGAAAAAATTTTCGGGGTCTGTTCGATTACTCCGTGGTAGTAACACGGTTGTTGAGGTTTTTATGGCTGTTTGTGGAGGGATTCGGCGTCTTAGTATTGCCCTAGAAGGATTGGGATGGTTTTGTTAAGTCTTAAATAGGTGGAATGGGTTTGGGTAGGAGTTTAAAATGTCAGAGAGTGTTCTATCGCGGATAAGAAGTGAATTTTCGTTCATGCGCGGTAACTTACTTACTTTGATTGTTAGTTGGCTGTTTGTTTATTTCGTTTTTTCCTTGGTTAATCCTTTTGAGTCTCTGTATATTGAAAAGCTTGGAGCGCCACCTGTTCTTATTGGTTTGATGGCGTCTGTTGGAGCCATTATGTTGAGTTTGGTTAGGATACCTGGAGCTTATATTGCTGATAGGTATGGTCGAAAGCAGATAATTGTGACTATGACGTTTTCGATTGCGCTCTCGTATCTGTTTTATATTTTTGCCCCAGATTGGAGGTTTGTGCTTGTTGGAGTGATTATTTCTAATTTAGGGTTGATCTATCAGCCTGCTTTGGAGGCTATTCTTGCAGATTCTGTTCCATCAGAGAAGCGTGGTATGGGGTTCGCTGCAACTAATGTTGTGCCTAATATTCCGACGATATTTGCACCGATAGTGGCGGGATTTCTGTTGGAGACTCAAGGGTTTATTCCAGGTATGCGTATCGTCTATACAATAGTTTTTTTCTGCATGATGGCTGCGGCAGTTGTGAGGCTTTTTTTCTTGAAGGAAACGCTTCATGTTCCCAAAAAGATTAAGCTTGGTGAGATTAAGGGGGCTTTTAAGGAGTCTTTGAGAGCGATCGTAGAGGCTTGGAGGTTCATGTCGGGGAGCCTGAAGTTTTTGACCGTGGCATTCTTGGTTAGTGCTTTTGAAGAGCCTATGTTTCGCTGGTTTACGTCGCTTTATGTGATTAATATTGTGGGGATAGGCAATTTGGATTGGGGACTTGTGAATACCGTTTCTACTGCTGTCGGTATTGTTTTTGGTTTTCCACTTGGGAAACTTATAGACAGAATTGAACGGAAGAAGGCCGTGGTTTTGGCATATTTTATTTTTACGCCTGCCAGTGTTCTCTTCATATTTAGTGCGGGTTTTGTCCATGTGCTCCTTGTTTTCATAATGTTTGCTGTTGGAAACAGTTTGATTTATCCAGCTTATAGTGCGTTGATGGCGGATATGATTCCGCGGGAGAAGCGTGGGCGTGTTATGGGGACGATTGGAACTTTGAATGTGTTGGCTACGGTTCCCGCTTCGACTTTGGCTGGCATTCTTTATGGTTTGAATCCTGCTTGGCCGTTTGGTTTTACGGTTGTTTTGGGGGTTACTGTTTGTTTGATTATTTTGTTGTTGGTTAAGGAGCCTAAAGTGAGAGAAGCTTAGGCGTTTTTGGTTGTGTGTGTGTGCGTGTGTGAGGGCCTCTCTCCAGAAGGGGGTTGAGGTCTTTGTTCGTGGTTGTATCTGAAGTTTTTTTATATTAGCTGTTATTGAGTATGTTTTAAGGGAGGATGTTTTGGTTGTCGTGCTCTGGTTGTGGTAGTAAGAAGAAAGTGACGAAAAAGAAGAAAACAAAGCAGTTCTTACGATTTTTTGACCGTAATTTCTTTGTGTTGATAACTTCTGCGGGGAATTTTTAGTTTTCGTTATCAACTGGTGAGTAGGGTATTAATTCTGGTTGTCTGATTCTGGAACAGATGCCACTTCAGGTTTTGTTGGGATGAAAACCTATGATATCAACTTGATAACTATTTTTCAAATTGGTGGTTTATTGTAGGGGTTTTCCGCATCTGGGACAGAATTTCGCTTCTTCGGTGAGGACTTGGCCACACTGTGGGCAGACTCTGGTTATGCGTTTGCCAAAGGCTGCGCCTGACGGGCTTTCTCTGGCGATGAGGTAGAGGATTAGGCCGATTATGTTGAGGAAGAAGACGATTATTGCCCAGAGGACGCCGTTCATTCCTCGGGCTTCGGCGTCTTGGTACACCCAGAAGAGGATCAGGATTCCAACTACGAACCAGCCTATTGGGATAAGTATTGCAAATGGAAGCCACCACAACTGCATTGGTTGGATAAGTGATACCACCATCATTTTGAGGCACCTTGTATTTGGTTATTGTTGTCGTCAGCGGCTAATATAAAAGTTGCAGACTACAAGTGAGTTTGGTTGAAGAAAAGAGACATTTCATAAGAAATCCATTCCTTTTTCTTTTCGTGCATGCGCATCCACCTTAAATATGTAGTATCAGTCATGTTAAGCATTAGAACCGCAAAAGGAATCTTTATTATTTTATCCGTGCTTATCCCCTAAGCAAAATCACAGTTTGACGAGGATCAATCATGAAACCATTACCAAAAGAATGCAACATCCTGCAAATCGAGGAGAAGTGGCAACGCCTCTGGGAAGAGATGGGCGTCTACCGTTTCGACTGGAACGACACAAAACGTCCAGTCTTTACTATTGATACTCCTCCGCCTTATCCGAGTGGCGATTTTCACATGGGAAACGCTCTCAACCACACTTATTTCGACATAGTAGCTCGCTTCAAACGTATGCGAGGCCACAACGTCCTCTTCCCTCAAGGCTTCGACTGTCACGGCCTCCCCACCGAAGTTGAAACCGAAGAACACTACAACATCAAAAAAACCGACATGTCACCAGAAGAATTCGTGAAACTCTGCAACCAATTCGTGGACAAATACATCAGCATCATGCGCGCAGCCATCAAACGCCTCGGCTGCAGCATCGACTGGACCACCGAATACCAAACGCGCAACCCTGACTACTGGCGCAAAACCCAACTCAGCTTCATTCAACTCCACAAAAAAGGCTACATCTACCAAGGCACGCACCCAATCAACTGGTGTCCTCGCTGTGAAACTGCTATAGCCGACGCAGAAGTAGAACATCAACCCAAACAAGGCCAACTCCACACCATAAATTTCCCACTAACCGATGGAGGCTTCATCCAAATAGCCACAACCCGCCCCGAACTCCTATCCTCATGCGTCGCCATCGCAGTCCATCCGGAGGATGATCGCTACCAAAAATACACTGGAAAAACAGCTAAAGTCCCAACTGCAAACCAAGTAGTAAAAATCCTCACAGACGACATGGTTGACCCTGAATTCGGAACAGGCATAGTCATGATATGCACCTACGGGGACAAAGCAGATGTAAAAGCCGTAAAGACCCGCAAACTCCCCATCATCATGTCCATCAACGAGAACGGAAAAATGACCGAAAAAGCAGGGAAATACGCAGGCTTAACCACCCAAGAAGCTAAAAAAGCTATACTGGACGACCTAAAAACGGAAGGTCTCCTAGAAAAAACTGAGCAACTACAACAAGAAGTAGGTCAATGCTGGAGATGCCACACGCCCATTGAAATCCTAGAACGCAAACAATGGTTCATGAAAACTCGCAAACTCACCCCTCAAGTAGTAAAAACCGCAAATGAAATCAAATGGTACCCAGACTTCATGAAAACCCGCTTAATAGACTGGGCTCGTTCACTGGACTGGGATTGGGTTATCAGTCGCCAAAGGATCTTCGCAACCCCCATCCCCATATGGTATTGTAAAAAGTGCAACGAAATCATCCTCGCTAAAGAAGACTGGCTCCCTATAGACCCCCGAAAAGACGCACCAAAAATCGAAAAATGTCTCAAGTGCGGTTACAATCAATTCATTCAGGAAACTGACGTCTTAGACACATGGTTCGACTCTTCCATCTCATGTGCCGTCCATGCAGGCTGGCCAGACCGTAAAGACTGGAAAGAACGTTTCCCAGCAGATGTACACCCCTCAGGCACCGACATAATACGCACTTGGGCTTACTATCTCATGGTCCGCCACTTGGCTCTCTTCAATCAGACCCCCTACAAAAGTTGCTTGATCAACGGCATGGTCTTGGGAACAGATGGACGAATGATGCACAAATCCCTCGGCAATTACGTAGCCACGCCCGCAGTTTTCAGCAAATATGGCGCTGACGCTGCAAGACAGTGGGCTGCCGCTGGTGGAGCAACGGGTTCAGACATACCTTTCCGTTGGCCCGACGTAGAATACGCTTGGCGGTTTCTCATAAAACTCTGGAATGCAGCTCGCTTTGCAAGCCATCACCTACAAGGCTACACACCAAACGAAGGCATACAACTGGGACTCCTAGACAGATGGTTACTGAGTAACCTTGAAAGAATAACGGTAGAGGTTACAGCAGCCTTGGACACCTGCCAATTCAACACGGCCTTGGAAGAGATCCGAAACTTCACTTGGCACCAGTTCTGCGACAGTTACATTGAAGCCGTTAAGCATAGGCTCTACAAGCCAGAGGAATATGGTGAAGAAAAGAAGAAAGCCGCCCAACACACCCTCCACACCGCTCTATACCGCATCCTACAACTATTGGCACCAGTTACACCGCATCTAACAGAAGAGATCTACCAACATGTGTATGCCGAGGACCTGAAACACAAAAGCCTCCATACGTCTCCTTGGCCAGTTCCAGACGTAGAAAGAATCGACGAAGAAGCCGAAAAGTACGGCGCCCTAATCATAGCCACAATCGGCGAAATAAGAAGAGACAAAGCCGAAAGAAAGATGCCCCTAAACACCGCAATCAAAAAGCTCGTCATCTATGCTGGAAGCAAGAAAGGCGAGCACATCCTGAACGAAGCCATGGAAGACATTGCTGGAACATGTAAAACCGAAGAGATTGAGATCGTGCCCGAAAAACGGGATGGGAAAGGAAGAGAAGTGAAAGAATATCCAAACATCGGATTCATATCAGAATATTAGCCTTTAAGGCTGAAACGTAGTATAGATGCGATTCCTCCGAAAGAGTCTTTCAGCATCTGTCCTTCTTCAGTTGCAACGGAAATAACCTCTACATCCGAGCCTACTTGTTCAGCCATCTCAGCGAAATTGTCGATGAGGTCTTTGGTTTCTGTCACGGAGAGGGTGGGCGCTTTACATTTTGGGCAGGGCTTTCCATTGAGGCTTTGTTGGAAATCAAGTAAATTTCTTTC
>Ga0224501_10004872_pt1 | contig 10582 bp, 15 predicted proteins | sample SF_Oct11_sed_USG_4_FD_169105 | JGI IMG/M metagenome (GOLD analysis project Ga0224501, IMG submission 169105) | Sediment microbial communities from San Francisco Bay, California, United States - SF_Oct11_sed_USGS_8_1 | ecosystem: Environmental > Aquatic > Marine > Sediment | place: USA...
CGGTGAAGAGGGCATTGAGCATCTTCCTTTTACTGCTCTTCATATGTTCATAGGTCGAAAAGAGCACGCCCGGTACCACGCCCGATCCGCCCGCCGTCGGAAAAGCCACAATGCGGCCCATCCGCGCGTTCTGTTCGTTAGTGGCAATGGCGTAAGCCATGGCCCGGATAGCCACTTTGCTGTGCAGCATATTGCCCGATTTCCTGATGCCTTTATACACCTTGCTGGCCGAGGTTCCGGTGATGCCATATTTCGACTTGGAGGTGGTTTTGATGCCGAGCTGAATGGCGCCCCACATGGTGTCTCTGACCTCCTTCATTTTGTTTCTCACCCAGGGCTGACTTTTATCAAAAAGCTCCATTTCCCGTTTGATGGCCACCTGCGAAATCGGCAGTTTCTCCCGTTTGCAGATCTCCAGAAGCTGGGCGCAATTTTTGAACTGATACTTCATTTCATAAGTTTGGTTAGGGATCTGACAAACTGTACGCCGGGTAGCTTTTCAAGGTCCTGCACCTGAGGCAGCTTTAAATAATTGTCCTCGATGTTCAGCACTGTCAGGCACCTTTTTTTGCGGGCGATGGAACAAAATGTCTGCTTGTCCGAAATCGGTACGCCCCAGTCCACGAGCTGTCCGTAAAGCGCATGAAGGACGTTCGCCGGCTCGCTGTCGTGGCCCACAATGATGGAAAAAAAGCGGCCCGCCATCATTTCCAGGTCCACCGGAATATCGTTGATCATGGTCACCTGCACCTTACCGCCGCCAATAGAAGAACCAACGAGACTCACTTGCCGGGATTTATTTTTTAGAATAATCCGGACTGTGTTCGGATGATGCTCCTGGGCCTCGTCCTCTACCGGAATAAACTGATATTTCAACCCTTTCTCTTTGGCTACCTCAAAAGCGTCCACGAGCCGTGGGTCACTGGTCTGGAACTTCATCACTCCGGCGAGTAAGGCCTTATCCGTCGCGTGCCCCTGGTAGACCGTGGCAAAACTTCCGTACAAATAAAAATCGGCTTCCGTGGGGGTGCCCACAAAAAGCGCCCGGGCAATCTGGCCGATCTTGCAGGCACCGGCAGTATGTGAGCTACTTGGCCCAATCATGATCGGTCCTGCGAGATCAAAGACGGAGATCTGCATGTAAATGGGACTAACTTTACCACTTACAGCGTATTATAAATGGGTGTAATTTGTCCATTTAAAATTCAAACTTTTAATTCTTAATTCTTAACTTTTAATTCATAATCAAAGTATGGATATGACAAAAAACACCCCCAAAATCATGGGTATCCTCAACCTCACCCCGGATTCCTTCTCGGATGGGGGACAGTTTGTGGAGCCGGCCGAGGCTTTGGCACGCATCAAATGGATGATCGATCAGGGCGCGGACATCATCGACATCGGCGGCGAGTCCACCGGCCCAGGGGCTCCTGATGTTTCTGCGGAAGAAGAACTGAGCCGCGTAAAGCCCGTCATCGATCTGGTTCACTCTGAGGGGCTGGCGAGCTCCGCCACCTTTTCCATCGACAGCTACAAGGCTCCGGTGGCGCGTTACGCGCTGGAACATGGTTTTAAAATGGTGAACGATGTCACGGCCCTGCGGGGAGACCCGGCCATGATGGCCGTCCTTCTGGAATTCGAGCCTCAGGTCGTGCTGATGTATTCCAAAGATCCCAGCGCCCGCACCAGCCGGGAGGCCGTCGAATATGATGATGTGATGGCCACCATCAAGGCGTTCCTCCTGGAGCGCGTCGCGACCTTGGTGGAAGCCGGCTTCCCCGAAGACAAGATCATCCTGGACCCCGGCATGGGCTCCTTCATAAGTTCCATTCCCGATTACAGCTTCGAGGTCGTGAGTAGGCTTAAGGAACTCAAATTATTAGGATTTCCGATTCTTGTCGGCATTTCCCGAAAGTCCTGTCTGGGCGGCAGGCTCGAAGAGCGCGACGGTCCCTCTGTCGACTGGAGCCTGAAGGCAGCCCAAAACGGAGCCTCCATCATTCGCATTCACAACGTTCAGGCACTAAAAAAAGCCCTTCGAAATTAATCCAAGGACTTTTTTGATTAATTTGATAGTTCCAATTTACGCTTTTCAGATGCTCTAGCTCTTCTTGTTTTGCTGATCCATCTTCTGAGGGGCTGCTTTTTTCCGTCAACATGGGGCTTTCGTTCTACCTCGTATTGAGAACCTCTTGATTTAGCTCTTATTCCTGGCTCAGGAATTGAATAATACTCCTCAATACCTACATCTTCGCCCTCAGCTTCCTGTTCAGGTGCCACATAGGTTGATGTAGTCATATCCTCCCCATCTGCATATTCAGCCCCAGTTTCGGCCATCTGCGCTTCTTCGGGCATTTGCATATCTTCTGCTTCCTCATCTCCATCGATAGCTGCGATGAGTGAATCTTCTGTATCTCTTAATCCTAAATCACTCGACAGCATATCACTGCCGTAAACATAAAGCGCTGCATCAACGTAATTTCTGGTGGTAATGCTTCTCAGTTCAGCAGATCTCACAGAGGGCTGAGGTTCCTCCAAATCACCTGATCCTTGCAAAGTTTGTAAAAATTCCTGATCTCCAGGATCCTCCATGTCCGCTAAGGATGGGGCTACCATTGTTTCACTCATTCTATAAAATTAAGGGCTAAACTTTAGGCTTAGCCACTCTCGCTCAATTGGGAGCGACCTCACCGCCCGCAGATTACTAAAAGAGTGATTAATTGGCAAGTAATTTTTTTTAAAATTTGACAAACTCTAGTAGCTTGGCTAGGATAAGCCCTAAAGTAAAGCTTTCCATGGCACCAGAAAATGAAATGATCGGTGGATTGTATAAACTGGGTGTCCCTGAAGACCTAAACGATGAAGTAAGCAGCCGTCTAAGAGAGCTTGGTTTGACGGGACCGGTATATCTTGAGGCACTGAACGCCTTTAAGTACAGTTGGCTTTTTGTAGCGAAAGATGTGCATTCAGCAGTGGACAAGCTGATTTTTCAGACGGAGAGCTTACGCCATGAGCTGGAAAGAATTCTTGGAAGGAGATATGACGAAGATGACCCCTATTGCTATCAGGCTTTTGATTTTCTGGGATTGCCTGAACAGATTGAGGGTGTGGGGGCTGTTGAATCAGACTCTGATGCAGAAAACGACACCTATGCGATAGTAGCAAGGTATGACTCAATAGCGGACTCAGAAAAAAGTCTGATTCGACATAGAATCAGACAGAGATCGCTCGGCAGACTGCATTTGGAGGCTGTGAAAAGACTCGAAAGAATCAGAGAAATGAATCAACTTCTCACAAAAGGTATCTTCACCAGGAATTTTGAGTAGGACTTTCGGCTCTTTTTTCCCGTCACCTTTTTTGCTATCATCAGGGCCCTAATCTTTTTTATGCTTGTCACCAAAGAATTCACCTTTGATTCCGCGCACTTTTTGCCCAACTACTACGGCAAATGTGAACGCATGCACGGGCACACTTATCGGCTTCAGATAACCGTCGATGGACCCGTGGGTGAAAACGGCCTTGTGATTGATTTCGTTATTCTCAAGAAGATCGTCAAAAAGCAGGTGCTTGAAAAACTGGATCATCAGGTCATCAACGATATCATAAAGGTCGCGTCGGCGGAGAACACGGTACTCTGGATTTGGGATCAGCTCAAAGACCTCAGGCCTTTGATTGAGCAGGAACTCGATGACCCGAATCTTTCTGAGTCCATCAAAAAATATTTCAAAGAAGGGGAGGACCCGATGATTGATACCTCTGATTTCACCAGCCAGATTCGCCTGCACGAAGTGAAACTGTGGGAGACTCCCAATTCCTTTGTCACCTATAACGGAAACTAAACCATGAGTGAAACCGCCTATTTATCATTGGGGTCCAACATCGACGATCGCATGGCGCACATGGCTGAGGCGGAAAGCATGCTAAACGCGCACGAGGGCATCACGATTAGTAAAACCTCGCAGGTCTACGAAACGGAGCCGTGGCCAAATGAGCATCATCCCGACGACCATCCCCACAAAGAAGGCGGAAAAAAATGGTTCCTCAATCAGGTCATCCAAATTGAAACGGAGCTCTCTCCTCAGCAACTTTTGGAGGCAACACAGGCCATCGAAAAGCAGATGGGCAGAACTCAGAAGCACGACTGGGCCCCACGTGAGATCGACATCGACATTCTGCTGTATGCTGATCAGATCATTGACGAACCGGACCTTGAAATTCCACACCGCCACATGGAAGACCGCCAGTTCATCCTGGTTCCACTGCTCGAAATAGATCCCGACCTGATCGACCCCATGACCGGCCGCCCTTTCAAAGAAATTCTGGAAGAGGTAAAGAAAAAAGATTCGCACAAAGTATCTTCCTTTTTATAAACAGAGCTAACCGCTCCCCGCTAACCGCTAACCGCTTGAATAAGGAAAACATCCAAAAACTAGTCTCCCAGCTCCTCCGGGAAATCGGTGAAGATACCGAGCGTGAAGGACTGCTGGACACTCCGGCTCGTGTCGCCAAAAGTTTTGAGAAGCTGTACGAGGGCTATAACGAAGATCCCAGAAAGCTCATTACCGTTTTTGACAACGAGGGCTACAACGAGATGATCATTGCTAAAGACATCGACTTTTATTCGATGTGTGAACACCACATGCTGCCTTTTTTCGGAAAGGCTTACATTGGCTATATTCCAAGGGACAAAATCATCGGTCTGTCCAAGCTCCCTCGAATGGTGGAAATATTTTCCCGCCGTTTGCAAAACCAGGAACGCCTGACCAAGCAAGTAGCAGATACCTTAAACGAGCTACTTGAGCCCAAGGGGGTGGGGGTTGTAATAAAGGCAGAGCACCTTTGCATGAAGGCCCGAGGGGTGGAAAAGCAGAACTGTGAGGTCACGACCTCGCACTTCTCCGAGCTTTTCAGAAACGACGATCGAACTCGCAGTGAATTTTTGAACCTGATCAGCTAAATCAGCTTTACATTTTCTGAAAAAGTGATTAAATTAAGGTTACTGCAAAATAAAAAATGATTAGTTCATCACCTCCATCAACATCAAACGAAAGATCTTGCATTCCACCGCCACCTCCAAGTAAGGCGCGGGAAGCTTTAACGACGCAGGAAATTCTTGTGCTCAGAGAGCAGATCGCGCAGCTTTGTAGTACAAGTACCGAATGTGCAGAAGTTGCCCATCAGCTATACAAGCAGGGGAAAACGGATGGGGAAGTGTGGGAAATGATCCAAAGAATGCATGTGGGCTCAAGCTCCAGAATCAGCAGGCCCAGTTTGCGATTAGAAGCGATGGGAACCGCGGAGGATTTGTTGGAGGGAAGAGAGTCGGACACACTTCAAGCGCCTACGGGGGTTGTTGAGCGCCGAATCGATCCGAATGCCGCTACCGCTCGTCCACCCAGAAGAAAGTAAGATAAAATTTTTAGCGATGACACAAAGAAGAGGTTCAGCAGAGGGGGTACCATATGATTATTCGTTCGAGGACGAAGCGCCACGGGTGCTGCCGGAAGTTGCTCCAGTCGCTCAGGTTGTTCAGGAGGCGGTCGGAGACCAAGGCGAGCATCAGTGGCTCAGTCCGGTACTGCCACCAGCGGTAAGCCTTGACCAGCTAACACCGCCAACGCCCCAAACCGCTATGGGGGTTCGGGTAAAAATACAAGATATTTGCGATGCTTCAGAGTCAGCTCGTCTACTCAGAGAGAAGTTGAAGGAGAATGGCGTGCCAGAACTGGAACAGTGGACAATTTTGCAGCAGGTGGCAGTAGAGGGGCCCAGCAGAGTTCAGCAGGCAATGACGAGAGATCGCTTGGAATTCCTAATGTCTTATACCGTTGAAGAAGGAACCGTATACAGGCCACCCGGTCGTGATCTGGATCCGGCAGCAGTTTTAGGAGTGGCCAAAGCACGCGATGCTGAAGAGCCGGATTCCGGTGGTCGAGCGATTTTAGCGCCTGACGAAGAAACCCCTCAGGCCAAACCGGCAAAAAGAACCGCCTAAAGACCTACTTCCTTAAAACCAGCACCTGACTCACCCAGACGTCGTCTCCCTCGGTGATAATTTCATCGTGCTCGATGCCAAAGGCCAGAGATTCTGCAGCCTCCCGGACGTGTCTCGGGAAGTGATTGTAGCCAGCGATCGTGTATCTGCCCTGGCTGTCATTCAAGACCTCGGCCTTGCGGTAATGAATATTCACCAGCACCATCCGTCCGTCATCCTTTAGCACGCGATAGCATTCATCCAAAAAAGGCTCCACTTTTTTCAGGTGCACGAGGGCCAGGCTGGAAAATACCATATCAAAGCTTTCATCTTCAAAAGGCATGCGTTCCATGTCGCCTTCTATCGGATTGATCCCGGGCTCCTTTTGCTTCAGGATGGCGAGCATTTCCGGCGAGATGTCCAAGGCGGTCACGTGCGCGCCGGCCTTGTGCAGTTTCAAAGACAGCCTGCCCGTTCCGGCCCCCGCATCCAGCACCTCCAGCCCTTGAGCTTCGTTTATATACGGGGCCAATTTATCCTGCTCAAAACTATCCCAAAATCTCTCGCGTTCATCATACTGCTGGGCATAGCGCGCATACCCTGTTTTCGGATCAAGACCTCGTTTCATTTAGCTTGTTTACTGAGGAATGCTGACTTCAATTGATTCTCCATCAGGACCGGTAATCTTCATGACGCCATCTTCCATTTTAACTGAACCGGTACCTTCTTCGGTCTTGATGTCCATATTAAAGCTCTCCGCGTCACCATTGTAGAAGCGCTCCAGCTTTTCAGACTTAAACGACATTGAGCTTCCCGCTCCTTTGAGGCCGAGCATAGCCATTGTAGGCCCCAGAATCAAACCAAGCACAAAGAAAGCGAGAATTGAGACCAAAATGGTACCAACTGCGGCTCCGGAACTTAGTTTGTGCACAGATTTGAGAAGTGAGAAAAGAAGAACAAGGCTCCATATTCCTCCAATAATGCCGAGCGCGGGCACTATGCCGAGCCAGGTAACAATGTAGGCGTAACCCATAGCTCTAAAGAAAGCATCATGCTTACTGTGCCCTTTAAAAAGCGACTTGGCGATCAGGCTGATCACGTAGATGCCAATAATAGCCATGACCGTTTGATAGACGACGTGACTTACCACCCCACCCCAACTCAGAGAAATAAAGCTTCCAAAATAGCGAAGACCAAGCGCGCCCAAAACAGCTGAGATCAGAATAATCAGAAGGGCCGGCTTATTTTTACTGGTATCTCCAGCCACATGGTGAGCTGCTTTTTCTCTCAAAAGAGCCACATCGATCGCGGTCTGGATTTCGCTGGCAAAGTTTGTTTTTTTCATACTTTTTTATGTTAAATTTTACTTACGACAAGTCTACCTTATATAGTTGCGGATGCAAAGTTTAATCATCAACCAGCAAAAAATACCATACGAGTTGCGGCGAAGTGCCAGGGCGAAGCGTTTGCGATTGCAAATAGAGAGTGATAAGCCGCTGCTGGTGGTAGTGGCGCCAAAATACGCCATGGAGTTTCAGATAAAGGGCTTTCTAAAAAGGCAAGAGACCTGGATCGAAAAAAATTGGACCAAGGTCGCGAAGAAGGCGGCTGGCAGGCCCAAGCGCCAGGGGGCGGATGGTGATGTCTATTTTTATTTCGGTGAGCCGCTTCAGCTAAAACTCATTCCCTCTCTTTCCTGGAAGCCGGCAGTAAAAGTGCGGGGCCGGCAGATGGAAATCGCCCTCCACAAGGCTATATCCGAAACGGAGGGGAAGAAGGCCATCAAAAAAGGGGTCGCAGAATTCTACAAGGCCAAGGCCGCCGAAGTCATTCATGACCGCCTCCAGTTTTTCAATGAATACTATGGCCTTGAGTACCGACAGGTTACCTTTCGAAATCAAAAAACACGCTGGGGCAGCTGCTCATCCAACAGGAACCTGAACTTCAACTGGCGCCTCATCATGGCCCCTATTGAGGTCATTGACTATGTGGTAGTGCATGAACTTTGTCATCTAAGATACATGAACCACAGCGCGGCCTTCTGGAGGCTTGTGGGAGAGAAGATCACGGATCACAAGGAACGCAAAAAATGGCTGAAAGAGAATAGTTTTTTGCTGAGTTTATAAAAAAAAGCGCTCACGGGGCTCACATTTTTTAATGATGTCTATTGGCTACGGTGTTTTTGGAGTGTTTTTTTCAACCCGGCAAATACCGGACTCTCACCCGGCAGCTACCCGGCAATCTGCCGGATCGAAGAAATTGCGCTTTTATAAGAAGTAGGGTTGCGAACAAATTATGATGAGCTAACCCTAAAAAATGGCAGTGTTGCGCAGATATTTTTGTAGGTACAAATGCTCTTGACACTGTATCAACGCACTAGTACACTGAAGCCATGCAGAAAGATGTTTACAAAAAAACGCAGGGGTTGGCCAAGCTACTCTTCATGGCCCAGACGGAATCCGAAATGGTGGGGCTGCTCCACGACATCTTTACGCAGGCAGAACTCAGCAAGGCGCATGAACGGGTGAAGATTTTTGCCTGCCTCCAGGATGGCCTCTCTCAGCGGGAAACCCAAAAGAAGTCTTCCGCTGCGATAGCGACCGTAACCCATGGCGCGCAATTCCTTCGTGATTCCGCGCTCGTCATCCGGAATATCATCACTCAGGCACAGGAGGAAAGCTGGTGGAACAAGCTTTTTTGGCGGGCCTGATGGGATTAATTCATTCTCAGCACTCGCCCCAAGTGTTTTTTATTTATTGATTTTTTAATTTATGACGCAAAGACAGAATTTTTTACTGCAAACACTGGAAAATGAAGGTCAAATCACTACGATAAAGCAATTACACAGAATTCTGTATGACGACTTGGTGGACACGGGTGGCAGGCTGCATGCTCTGGTTAAGGGTGAAATTGATCGATTGGAGCTGGATCAGAATCCGCCTTCAATGGACGCACCGGCCCTTGTTCGTGCCTTCAGAAGGAAGGTGGAAGACCTATACGGGTATGGGGAACATGAGGGATGACATTGTCCGACGGGTGGCGTATATTGAAGCTGTTTCATAAAATGTATCGCCATGAAAAAACTTTTTCTTTCCCTCCTCTTTTCCCTCTTTATAGTGCCTATTGCTCTGGCTGGTGAATGCGTCGTCATTACCGATGTCGATGACTACTGGGTAAAGGTGACCACGGGGGTGAATATTCGTGATGCGGTATGTGATGGAAATGTAATTGGATCCCTGGCTGTTGGAACTGTCGTGCAGGTGACCGGCGAAATTGAAGGTTGGCGTCATATCCAGACGCCTGATGGCGGTGTTGGTTTCGTCTGGGGAGAGTTTGTTGAAGTGGCAGATGCACCTGTGGCAGAACCGGTTCTTATTAACGAAGAGCAGAATGAACCGCTTTACGATGTAGCGGGGCACGTTTACGAAACAGCCATTCGCTACCTTGCGGATAATGAAATTGTGCAGGGTTATCCGGATGGCTCATACCTTCCTGATCAGCAAGTGAACCGCGCTGAATTTACTAAGATCATTGTGGGGGCAAAGCTCGGCAGTGAACCTGTTGATTCAGCCACCAGCTGTTTCCCTGATGTTCAGGAGTCTGATTGGTTTGCCAGTTATGTTTGCTACGCCAAAGAGAACGGCATTATTGCCGGGTATCCGGACGGTGATTTTCGGCCGGCCGACTACATCAACCTGGCGGAGGCGGCAAAAATCCTGGTAAACACGCTCGAGGTTCCAAGAAGCGCGGATGATACCGGCTCCTGGTATGCGGTGTTTATTCGATCTATGCAGGAACAAGGATACATTCCGGATTCTTTCGAAGGCGTGGGTGATATGGTGACTCGCGGCCAAATGGCAGAGATGATCTATCGCATCATGGAAAATCTGCATGAAGAGCCCGCCAAAACTTTCTCACTCGAAAAAGGAACGGCCATCAACCAGCTCCTCTGCGCAGATCAGGAAAGTCCTGCTTCCGTCGATATGGCCAAAGTGCGTGAGGCTTGGTTTGGATGGGTGAATGGCGCGAGAGATTCAGAAGGAAAACAGGCATATGCAGACAGCCTGGTTCTGGATGCCACCGCTCAGGCTTGGTCTGACTATATGGCTGAAGCTGGCAACATGACCCACATGCGTCCCGGCAGTACGGGTTACTACGATTACAATGGTCTTGTGGAATGGTTTCAGAACTTCGGCGTAACCTTTGCCAATGTCAACGGCTGGACTTTCAGTGAAAACATCGGTCGCACCTACCTGAACTGCATCCAAAGTGACTGCACTCAGCAACTCATTTCGGCTACCAAACAAATCTTTGATGCCTACATGGCCGAACAAGGCACTGACTACACAGCGCACTACGATAGTGTGATGAGCGGCGCCTTCAACGAAATGGGTGTAGCCTGGGGCTTCAGCGGAAGCAGTGTTTATGTCACTGTACACTACGCGGCCAAGATCAATCAGTCACCTGAACTCCTCTGCAACTAGCATGATTGAAAAGAGTGAACAGGAGTGGCGCGACACTCTCACACCGGAGCAGTATCGCATTTTGCGTGAAAAAGGCACCGAGGCACCCGGTACAGGCGAATACCTGAACTCGAAAGATGACGGC
>Ga0224501_10004873_pt1 | contig 10581 bp, 6 predicted proteins | sample SF_Oct11_sed_USG_4_FD_169105 | JGI IMG/M metagenome (GOLD analysis project Ga0224501, IMG submission 169105) | Sediment microbial communities from San Francisco Bay, California, United States - SF_Oct11_sed_USGS_8_1 | ecosystem: Environmental > Aquatic > Marine > Sediment | place: USA...
TTTTCAATGTTCTGTCCTTGCCTTCACCCGGGTAGCCAGTTGGGCAGCCAGCAGACAGTGGATGAAGGAACAAAACATAAACAATCGGGAAACTGTCTGGAGACTGGATGAGTATTAGAAAAAAATCAGTTTGTACTGGATTATGAAGGAGGCTTTTTATGGTTTGTTTTGATGAGTCTTTTCATCAGACAGATGTTCCGTACCTGTAACAGGATCGATGTTACATAATCTTGATCTGGCCGGCGCCATCACAGCCTTGACCTGATGATCATATTCCTACAGTGGGTAGTGAGAAACTATGTACCCTTACTCTGTACTCTGTACCCCAGTACCTCTGAAACCATGTACCCCATGCTTTCGAAGCCATGTACTATGTACCTCATTCGGAGTTAATGGATAGAACATCGGTTGATCTCAGAAGTTATTGAATTGGCAATTGGTAACTATGAGAGAACTGCGCTAAGCTACCATTGGGAGCGGATCCGCCTGCTCAGGTGATTTTAGTTGGAGTTATGACCCCTTGCTATTTGATGAGTTCACGAATCATGAACTGTGGATATCCCCAAAATCATGTCCCTAAAACCTGTTGGAGACCCATTATACGCATATTCCAACATAAATCGCACTGCCCTTGATTTAAAGAGTTACTGGGGCTGATTTACATCGCATGATGTAGTATCTAGTAAGTCAATAACCTGTGGAGTTATAATTTGTGCGGTGATTTGCTGACTCAGTGACTGACTGAGCAGGCAGGGATTGGCTGATTGATAGCTGTCCTGCGTCTGTCACTCTCTGTCGCCCGGTCATTGAGTTCATTGCATCTAACATTGGACGTGGCTGCCCCCTTTGGCTACCAATATACCCAGGTTGGACTTGGATCCAGATTTCCAGAGCCGAGTTTCTATGACTCTGCATCAGCCAGCAGATCATATTTCGCGATTGCACGGTGAATGACAACCCGCTAAACTCCCAGCGATTGTCGACATTTCAACGAGTTGGAGAGGAACGATCATCTGGCTTTTAAACGTAAACATTGCAACGTGAAACCTTCCCGCGTTACCGGATGTTTTTCTCGGGCAACGGGAAAGAAAAAACTACAAACGTCTTCAAGCATATTTTCATATTGTATTATTATAAATGAATATACAGATAACATTTTTATATACCTTTATACGAAGCTTTTGATAATGTACGGTAACTTCTCAATAAACCGACGAAGAACTAAAACTGGGCGCTATAAAAGTGGAATTCGGGGATTCCATCCTCTACAAAAGTTCTGTGACTGTGAGCTGTATCCCAGGATGGTTTCCCCACAGCTAAGTATGCAGGAGACACTGAAGCAGTACGATGACCTGCGAAGTAAGTATCAATCTGGTCTGTATAGGTCAATTGGGCTTTGTACGGCGAGCTTACCAGGAGTGAGAAGTCAACCCTGTGTTTGAGCAGAGCCCAATGACCGTCTTGGTTATCTGTGTACTGTACTGCACGATGCTGGCAGCTGCCGGTCCGTAGCACATGGCCCATGGTTAGCGAGGAGATAAACTTTATATGGTTCTACAGTTTAATCTTCGTGCGTTGTCATCTTTTGTGAATACACTGATTTCTCTTGGCTTGGGCTAGTAATACTACCCGACAGCAGCAGCCTGGTCTCATTACTCATTACTGCAGCTGGTTCAGTTTCAATTTTCTCCGTGTAGTTTGTGAGTTGCTCTTTGGTCAATAACTACTCATCTACTCTGTCTACCTGCATTCCTGAGATAAACTAGGTCTTACGGGCCACGTTTCAACCATTTGCATGGTCTGTTATTAGATTGCAACATATCCCAGCTGATGGCTCATGTCATGGCTGCTGGCTTTGTGTTCTAAGTTCTACTGCTGCGCAGAGTATTGATTTTTTGGTGTCATACCGTAATTACTAGCGCAGTTTATTCATGGCTGTGATAAGTTTTATACAGGGCAAGGAGTGGATCTCTTGTTTTCATCTCTCTTATAGAGAGCCTTAGTTCATCCATTGCCAGCATTGTGCAATCGCTTTATGACTTGATAAACATGTGCCAGTTTTGTCAAATTGAGATGGGATTGGTTGGTCTCATTCTGATGACGTACTCGGATACCATTTCTCTTTAAGGCTTCCAATTCCAGCTGAGCTTCAAAACAGATTAACCTGACTACTATCTGAGATGTGGGCGTGTGATGATACGTTTCAGTAGCTGATCAGTTCATGCGTCTGACGCTGCATATACGTCTGAATGGGTGTGGCCGCTTAGCCGACCGGTTCTGTCAGATTCATGAGTCATATTAATTTTTATGTTTATGGGCTCTTTGGGTTCTTTGGGCTCTATGGACTTCCGCATTAATCATAAGCCTAATCAATCAAACCATAGCTGGGGTGTGTCCGACAATTCTATTGGTTGTCTTTAGTTTGTCTTGGCCTTGAGCCATGAGTTCGTCTGCCTTTGCTGTCCTTCACCCTTGGTCGTTGGTCAGTAATCTTTGATGGATGATCCTTTACCATCCCTTCAGTCAACCCATGTGCAGTCGGCGGATTTAGATTATATTCTTTTATGTTGGGTATCACAGGGATGCACCACCGTACCTATCCTTTAAATCCTTCTGGCTGTCATCAGGATTCACCTTCTGCCTGCGTCCTCTTCATATATTCTATCCTTCCTCTTAAAAAGAAGTGATTTCAGTCTTGATGGATAGTTTTGATTCTGCAGCCTCAGGTTTCATTGTAACAGCCATCAATTCCAGGTGCATGTACTAATATAGAAGCTGTCTATGACTCCCTGCATCATTTCAGCCCATTCCTTTTGAGTATCTCCGGAACCAGATGTTAATCAACCATCTTTCTACTTCTAGAGGGCATCTCAACAAGTCAGTTCTGGGATTTGGTTGTGTTGACTACTTCAGACGAAGCACAGCAGAAAGTCTATGAACTGGAGATCAAAAACAAACTGAACAGATCAGAACTGCCAAAATGTGCCAAGTATTATGTTATCCATGATCCACCCGGAGCAAAAATTGGATCAGGTTCGTGGTTGTAATACAAACTGGTCTATGTGTAAAGCATACGTCGTTTAACACTTTGTACCTGTTCTGGGTGTGTACTGAAATGCCCTGTTTAGCAACACAACCCTATCAATATCTCTGATATCTGTGGTGTGAGCATAGTTATCCTCCTCCATAACTCTATGGCGGTGGCAAGTGGCAACTTCTCTCGCCATACTGTTTCCATGCAACCAAACAAGGGAGCTCTGTGCAGCTCTGTGGCTTGTCCACTCAGTCCCACTACCCACCATTTACTACTACCGAGTACCAATCATAGATGGAACCTTGTCGTTAGGGGTATAAGGGCTTGGATTAACGGCAATTCTTTGTATTGCTAGGAATGGTCGCTTGACAAGTGAAACCTTGCCTTTTTACCATCCGTTATATAAGGTTGTCTCCCCCGTAAACTTCTACTATGTCTCTGTTTGGAAAGTTTTGCGTTATGATTTTCCTGGCAGTTTTATTACTAAAAGCAGAAGGGAAGTGACCGAGATTTAGATTTTAATTTATTTTATAAAACCGCTCATGCTAGCACTGTCACGGTGTTCTTGCTGTAGGTGGTTCGGCGATGTATACGCTTAATGAGATTGTGAAAAAAGAACCAAACTGGAGGGAGAAAAAGGTAAGTCTTATTAACCCCGCCCCTGTGATAACTGGTGACTAATGATGCGGCAGCAGTCCAATAAGGGCAGCGCATTTTTCGGTTATAATATGACACGTACCATGATCACGCGGTCATTGACTGCCTCGTGCACTGCGACCCTCAAATATAACAAGGTGATAAGCAGGTAGTTTCTACTTATTCCAAGATAGCGTCTGAACACACACCCCCGAGTGGATGTGACCGCCTGGTACTACGAATCCCTCTGTAAAAAATAAATTTCGGTTGGTTACAAGACTCCCATAAATACCAAATTATACCTTGAATCAGCAAGTTTAACAAAAGTGACTAACAATTCAGACCAGTCGGTCATCTGAAAAGACTTCTGAATTACTGCTACAGACAAAGGCAGCCTACGTCAGAGGATTGATTCGTTGAATAATCAATACCGATTAGGATCAAATTTAACCAGCGGTGGCCTTCCCTGGGACAATTCTAGCAATACAGCTGCCACCGGATATAATAATACTGGAAGATGATCACACTTTTATTTCTTTCTGCGATGTTATAATTACGTACACTTTGTGCGTAGTTTATTCATAGTTTGTTCCTTGCCTTTGAAACCAGCGGGTATTTGGTTGCTATGGTATTGGTATAAGTACTGGGTGGGGTGCCAGAGAAGCCATACATTGGTGGCCGGCGAACAGAGAAACTGACAGACAGCTGGACCGCAATATAACCTACCAACTATGGTGAAACATGCCCGGTCACATGCTATCATTTCTCGGTTATAGCCTTAGAGTGAAGACTCTGCCTACGGGAGCGGTTCTCAGTTCGCTGAATATACCAGCCCAGTTAGATAGATGCACGCAGCGAATCATTGGGACCATTCCGTTCCGTTGGGGCCCCAAGGCAGTAATGGGAGGATGACAGTAAATAATTCAAAGGTGGAGTAGCAGGCTAAACATGCATAGCAGAAAACCATCAGCTGTTAAATACGCATGGAATTTCGTGGAAATGTAGGTGGAGCAGAAACACCGTCATGCTTGAAGACACCGTTCATGATGATGCAGTGAGATCAGGTTAAACAGATTCATTCATTAATCTGTGATAAGTCAGTAATAACAGCGGGGTCCCATTTCTCAGTGTGAAGCGTAACGTACTTACGTGTAGACTACAAAAGTAAACAATAGTGTAGACAGTCTAGCAGGGTTATTAGGTGTGCATGTATTTCCATTATAATGATAAGATCTATGATAGATTAGCCTAGAATAACTAGCTTACTAGCTTAACTAGATTAGTAGGTAGCATCATTACTGAGGATTGCAAGCTGTAATGTTGTGTAAGATATCGGTTATATGGCTGCCATTCAAGCGACGGATGTCTGAGAAAATGCTGAATAAAGAATGGGTATTGAGTACTGTTATTTTCACTTCGATGATCAGATTCATTGCCTCTCCTAGTGGGGGGGGGGGGGGGGGTTTCAAAAGGGGAAGTCCTTCCTATAGTAGGGGTTCTAATGTAGGCCTCTCGGATTGTCTTTTCGGACAAAGGGTTTATGAACTCAATACAGTTAATTACCTGGTCGGATCAGCTTGGTATAGAAATTACAGTCCGGTTCAAGCTGGTAGGATCTCCGAATTACCTCTATTTTTAGTGTTGGCTCCCAGTAACACCCATTCAGCTAGCCTGTTGAGGAAATCATTAGACGTTGTTTGGTTGCTTAGACTTGGTAACTATCAACAAGTGCATTGTACCCAGTCCCATTTTCTGCTCAATGTAATGTGAAAACATGCAGGTTTTTATGACCTGGTAGCTGCGTAGCTTAGTTCATTTGATCCGTCTGCACTAACAAATGACAACATAGGCTAGACAATAGACTAGGCGACTGGGTCGCATCCTGAAAACTACCCCTTTCCACTGAGCTTCGGACTGTGGGTAATGCCAGAAATTAAAAAAAACCTCTAAAATTGTATCCTGGCACATCTGGGAGAGGTTTGACCTCCATGTCATAAAAGGTAAAAACAGGTTTTTTGTTTCCTATTGTTTACACTGTTAGGCTGGGATAGAGGCAAGTATGGAGTTTAATTGTGGAACTAGGGGCTGATTCATTTAATTATATATACAGCTCAGCTGACTTTGTCATAACAATTGGTAACAACCCTAAAAAAAGTCTTCGGGTCATTATTTACAATACTGACTACGACATAACAGATCAATCTCCAAAGGACAAAGTTTGGGATCGCCATGGAAGTGGTTATGACCTCAGTTTTTTTAAAGAATGACGCGCAAGCAATTTGAGCAGCACTAGTCTAGGCTTTGCATGTTGGTATTAAATTCATATTGTGGCTCGCTTGCAGCGAGCAGCCTACTGTGCGTATTGAGCAGTTTCATTTTTGGGCATGGCATTCAGGTCTTCCGCTTCCCAGATCTGCAGTAAAGAAATTGGATCAGCTGTACCTCCGGATGACCCAGACAGTCTAATAAAATAAATAGGTCAGCCTGATCAGGTAGATCACTCAACTCAACCCGTGGGCATGCCCTGGGATGGCCAAGCAGAAAATAGGGCCACTGCGAGCTACTATGATGCCATGCTATTCATTGCAAGCATAAGGGGAGTGTAACAAACAATTAAAGACCATTGGTTTAGCTAGGGTGAAGCTAGTTACTGCATGACTTTCTAGTTAATTTGATGGTAGATTGTGCATAGATAGCATGCATGCACACTCTCACTTTCCCTAAAAAAGACCTTTAAATATCTACCTGTCCCCTGCACAAAGTGCTTCACCGGGACAGCCTCAACAAAGACTTCGATCTCCAGTGACATAATAATTGTGTTCCATTCAGCAACAGTATCTATTATGATGTAATTACGGAGTTTAGCGTAGATGCCTGGAAATAAGTTGGTGTTGCAGTTTTGTACATTGTCCTTCCATCCCTATCTCACTGGTCATGTTATGCTTTTGTAATTTGCTTTTGTTCAATATTCATGATGCAACACAATCATGGTAAATCTATCTGCGCGGAATTGAATGCGAAAGATCGTGTATCATTTAGCGAAGTCACGGCTTCGGAGCGTTTGGGAATCGCCACTCGACTGCAGTGATCAGACCCTGAGAAAATTGTGCTTCTGTAAACACAGCCTTCTCCGCGCACATGATGAAATGGTATGGGTGGGAGTTGTCTGTTATCACCATCATCGAGCATCACGAAGCGTCGCCGGATGTTGTAGTTGGAACTTTTCCTTGTCTAATGAATTTTGGCCTCACACTGGTTGTAAATTGGCACGCGGCAACAATAGCCCATTGCCAGCAATGCGTTCACTTGTCCCGTATGTGTCAGTATGTGTCAGTTGGCGCGCGCCCCTGATACTAATGGCCTCAGTCATAATGCAAATAGACAATCCATTGGGTGGAGAATGTAAACACAGGCTCGAAATAGACAAGAAATGTAGATATTCTGAATATTTTTAGTAAATTTTTGCGGTAGTTCAAACATCCTGTTGAATTTTAATTGGAAATTTTAATTTTATGCAAGTTCGCTCGCTAAAATAACAGATTTTTCCTCGCATAGAAACCAGAAAGCATAGCGCGTGGTGTAGAATGCGTGACTAGCATGTTCGGGTCAGCTGACCCCTTGGCTGACCAGGGGATTGACTTGTTTTGACTGAGCATTCCTATCACTGAGTAGATCGCTTGGTTACACTGGTGACAATCTGACTGTTATCAAAAGTTCTCAGGCCATCCCCAATCATTATCTATCAGCCTAATGCTGACAGCTGATAGGAAAACGTGCTAACTGGCTGTTCGAGTTGTTGACCCGATCAGTTAGATGCTGGTATCTCCTAACTGCGAACATTTCCCACCTTTGATCTCACCGACCTCTTCTTTTCTGGAGTGTCTAGCTCAAAACATTTGGTCACTGTTTACCGTTAACTAGAATAGAGGTTAACTAGAATAGACGTTAACTAGAATAGCCGATAGCCTGGAAATTTTGTTGTCGATTTCCCACATTCGAGGGGTCACAACTCCAAATGTTTTACAATTCTTTACCATTATTTTACATGCTCTTTCCAAACGCTTCTCCGGTGACTACTTCCTTTTGCTTTACGATCTCCGTATCTGCTGTAGATTCTGATGATACCCGCTGGAGGTTCCAGTCAGAGACTCCCTAATGCCAGTGTGCTCGGAAAAGCTTTCACTGCTGTTCCTATAGGTAAGTTACCCTTACCATGCTGTATAATCTTATCTGTGGGATCTCACTGAGTATAAACCTGATAGACATGGTAGTGGAGTAGTTTTTTTGTGAATGAATCATCTTTATGTTGATGATTGCTTTGCGATTGCCAGTAAACAGTTATTTGATGAGCGCTAGTTACGCCATATATTGATATATCTCGGAGACGCTATTGCTGGTTTAATAGAGAATCCCTTTTCGGTTTGTTCACTCGTCTGGTCTGTGTATTGTAGGCATAGATTTATCATAATAAATCTATGAATTGTAGGTGACCTTGTCTTCACCATGTTTGACATTAAGCTGGCCATCTGTATTCCATTCGCTAACAAGCTGCCAGCCGGCGTCTTCATCTGCTGTCCGGACACATTCGAGACGTACACTTTTGGTGAGTCGCTGCACACCCCTGTGGTACTGCTGGCACTGCGTCCCTGGGATTCGGTAAACCTTCCGGGCCAGGTGAAGTTTGGGTGGAGGGGGCAATATAAATAGTAATCCATGAAATTGGCCTGCTCAGTCCTCTTGGCTGAGTAAATATTTGCTGGCTGGGCGTATGCTGGCTGTTCTGTCATGCAGCTTAGCATGCCCGCAGTGACAGTTTAAATAGAGAGGTAACTCAGTTGATGTAATATCAGCCAGGAATGTCAGCGCTTGAATCATCAGGGAAGGGACGAACCTATCTTAGCACTGAGACTGCATTCCTGGCTAATCTTAAGTTTGACGTAGACTTGAGTGATGGGCAGTAATTACTTCAGACGACATGGGAGTGGGTTTATTGCCAAGCGGGATTATGCGGTCAGCCTTGATTTGCAGGCCATTTCAATGACCCATTTCTCCACCCCTCAGCCAGCAAAACTGTGTACTCCAACATCATCAATTCCCAATTAATATACTAACAGACCTCTCATTTCCCAACCCTGTACTTGTGTGGGAAGACTGATTCTCACAGACCTAATCGAGTAATTGTCTTGCAGGAAACAACATTGATTGGGATTTGAATCGGAGAGCTGGCTTTGTGGCAATAGCTCATCCCTCCCCGATGCACATTGGCACAGGACATGGAGTCTACGTGCTGCCTGATCGCGAGCCCACACTCGACACAGGTAAATGGCCGAAACCTATTTACATGGTCAGATATCCCGCTGATCAGAACCTAGGACTATCACAGCATGTACAGAGACTTTGTATTAAACCGACTGCCCATACGCCGCAGTGCTATCCCAGCTATATGGGTTTTCTCCCCTCCTGAGTTCTTATCGCGAAGTCAGAATGGTGCCCATTCATCATACTTCAGATAATCCTAAACAAGCATCCTGTCTCTGCACTAATATCATACTGTGGTAATGGTAGAATCATCTACCTGTGACTATTTGAGCATGTTTTCATCATTCACCATCAGCGGTAACCTATGCACTGAGTAGCACCGATGAGGCACATCTGTTTCAATCCTAAACCGTCCACTGCCTGTACATCCATGAACGATTGTGCAATTCATTCATCACTCAATGTTCCGGCCGGCCGGCTGTTCTGGCATTTACCATGTTTGTTGTCATGTCACCATGCATATTGCATGAAAAATAGGCGTGACTCTGTTGCCGAATTTAGACTGTGGTCAGTAAATGCAAAACTCTGTTTGGCTCTGGTTTTGCACACTGAATTCCAAAGTCAAATAGCGTGTTAAACGTGTTGAAGCAGAGACCGTGCACGCAAGTGTCTCTGTGTAGGCAGTAATTACTTGCTAGCACTGTTACTTTCTAACTCTGTATTAAATGGAGTGACCCGCCCTAACTTTGAGCTTTCTAATGTCCGAAATATTTCCATCGTCTTCTATAGTTTTGGAGTCATTCACCCCTGATTCACTCCCCTTTTTTATCTTATTGCAGAAGTTCTTTCTTGCGCACGCGTGCTGCAAAAACCATCAATAAAACTGATGCGCAAGTACAACGCAATCATTCCATCACAGGAAGTGCCTACTAACATCCGCCAGACAGCGCCATCTACTGACTGGGTGTTCACCGACAGTAACTATTTCTTTGACCACAACGTCACAGAGAAAATTATCGATTTCTACCAGAAGAATTCTCCGCTCTCAGATGAGATTTGCGCATACGGCGATTTCCTACAGCCGCTTGGCTACAAGGCCGATGATCTGTACACTGGCTACTGCAAGAACGTCGTTTCCATCTCAACGAATTTGGTCAATGTTCGCCGCAAGATGTACTCCCTGCTCAAAGATTATCCACTGGATGTGATCGCCCTGAAGCAGTCCAAGTTCTACCACATCGGTACACTACGAGAGTATGTGGAGAACTTCTGTGAGAACGACTCCCTGGCCAGCGAGCTCGGCCTCTCCAAGTTCTGTTTCTCCGCGTGTGTAGAGCCAGACACACCAATCACTCAGGGCTGTGTCATCCACTCACTCATCTCGGCTGAGTGTAACTTCGCCCAGCGCACTGTCGTTGAGTACTGTGACTTTACCGGAGCAGTAACTATTAAGGAAGATTGCGTTATCAGTAACTGCGTTTATGCTGGAACACGCCCCATCACGATTCCTGCCAACACGTTCCTGCAGACCGTCCCTGTCATGTCTCCGACTGGCACCAAGCGCTACGTCACTCTGCTCTTCTCGATGAATGATGACATGAAAGCTAAATGTGGTAGCTTCGACTCACTGGGTGAGATCTCCTATTTTGACC
>Ga0224501_10004874_pt1 | contig 10581 bp, 8 predicted proteins | sample SF_Oct11_sed_USG_4_FD_169105 | JGI IMG/M metagenome (GOLD analysis project Ga0224501, IMG submission 169105) | Sediment microbial communities from San Francisco Bay, California, United States - SF_Oct11_sed_USGS_8_1 | ecosystem: Environmental > Aquatic > Marine > Sediment | place: USA...
ATTTCAAGGGATTTTTCCCTGGCTGATCACACTCTGCCAACCCTTCCTGAGCCAGCGTGGCAGAAAATGGCTCAATTACTCCCATAGAGTTACCTTCTCTACGGGGCACGCGGGTGCAAGCAGAGAGTCTCCTAATGACGCACCCTGGGAAACACTGAGCCTAAGACTCAGTAGGCCAATTTCTGCACCACTCCTGACAGTTGCTCGCTCATGAAGACACGAAGAAGAAGACTGCTAGTTATATCAGACAGATACCAGAAAGCGGTTCAGCTGTTACTAGGTTGTCAGTTACCTTTGTTTTTCTTGTGCTCTTTCTCCAGTTTCTTTTTGATAACATTACCACCTCCGGTAAGCTTACGAGTCGCCTGAATCCTATAGAAGGCTCGTGATTTGGGTCCGCGATTCATCACCTGAATTAAAATGAAATCACTGGCTAAAGAGGTGGACACTCGGTTTTGAAATCTTGGGTCTTCTTTTAACAGTAGTTCTTCATTGTTCTTCACGGCCAATTGGCTAGCGTATTTAAGAAAACCTCATAAGCCAGAGGCTTGTTGGAGAGGTAGGAACTAGAAATCATGTATGGACGTCATTTTCGCAGCGAGCACTCCGCATAACAGGGACTTGAGTGTTCATCCGATTTTGACCCAAATGCTCTAAATTCCACTATCCCTACTAGCAGAATACATCCACCTTTGCCCCTTTAGCCATACCAGCTGTAGCTATATCATTTTCTAAAGGCAGCAGATTTTCTTCTAATATATAAATAATAATATTCAAACACCCATTTTATTAACCCCTCATAAATTTCCATTTTCATCATTTCCCCCTCAAATAGTTTACTTATTAACATTAGAGGCTCTACAAACAGCTGATAGTTCATTGGCAGCCAGACAGTGAGGGTAAATTAATTTCTTCCTGGTTACAGCCCTCCCAGACAAGCTACTTGTTATATCGGCCACACTGGCTCAAACAGATGGGGGGGGGGCTGTAAATATCGGTCATGGAGGACATAGATGTTACATCATTCTCACTGCTCTAATGGCAATTAGCAGTTATCACTTTCTATATCAGACTGTCTGAGCGTAATCGCAATGCACGAGGAACAATACAACATAATAGAAATGGAAGGCTGGAACCATAAAATTTTTCCGTGGGCGAATAGACAGGACTATCCTGTCTTGGTGCCATATCGTCGGGCACAGTCTATTGTTTTTTTTAATTCTATTCGAGCACTTGATGATCACATTTAACAGAACTCCTTATTCTGAGGCATTTTGGAGTGGTAGGAGCTAGGATAAATGTTAGGAGCACAGACTCACAACGGGGGGCTCACCGTGACCCGGATTTAAATCCGGGTTCTCGCGGTCGCAAGCTCAGCAATTTGAAGACTGAGCTATCCTACTATCAAATATATGTTATATGGGACTATCTTATCCCATGTATTGAGAGTTTTGACACAGAGCCAGATACAGCTATCCAGGATACCTAGCTTGTTAGGTTACTCTATTTCTCAGTCTCTAAATAAGACTTACTCAGAGACTGGAAATTAGTTTGATTGTCAGCCAACAGATGGTCTCCCTGAAGTAGGAACCTTCCGTTGGCAGACATTAAAACCAATCCGGCAGAGCAGACGCAAGATGGTGGCTGGCTGACCCCACCTCATCAGCTTTTAACCAACAAATGTCTTCCATAACAGTAGAATCCTTCGCGGACATGAAACCCTACCGACGAGCATCAAAATTTGGAGATTGGTGAACAACGGACCCACAAATTATTCTCTGCGATTCGTCTCAGCATTACCTCATACTCCGCCATCTCCTCCAGCTGTTTCATTTCCATATTTGGGTGTTTCTTTCTCAACTCTCTGATGATTTCAATATATTCTTTCCTGTGCTGTTCAAACAGCATGACCTCTGAACCTTCTCCAATCATCTGTAATGGAAAGAAGCACCTATGTGCTTGATAGAAGGGCTGTCGGACGCATATAGGTTTATCACGATTTGGTATACACAACCAATTGGGGCACTTAGAATCTCTGTCTTGCATTTATTTTTGGTGGCTTTTTCTCTGGGCTACTCCGGATTTTGACCTGAACTCTCTACTGGACTCCGTTCCCGTCACACATTTTAGTTTGACTACATAAAATCGTTCGTCCGTGCTTCTGTGGATGTCAAAAAAGCCCTTTGGTCTTCTGTAAATTATCCATATAAAAAAGAATTTTTGAATATAATCAAGCGTAATCTTCACAGAGGCAAGATACGCTGCAGGATCCTTTCTGATGTAACTTCACTCTAGGATTCCTGGACCAAAACGAATAGGATTCGATCATAAGATAAGACCATCTTGTTTTGGCATCACTAAGTCAATGGTGTGTTTTCAGGAAAGTTCATCATCCTTACATATGATTTGGTGTCAAGGACACATGAATGGCATTGCTAGGCCACTGGCTTATTTACAGTATGATCCATGGTTTGGCCCACGGAGTTGATACTCAGATGAAAACAAACATACAGGATGAGGCTACCATTGGTCTGAAGGGATTAAACCCTGTGATTGAGCAATCAAGACATACTGTGGTAGAGTCAGAGCTGGGATGTAATTAAGCGTAAACATTTTCGGCGTCGACATTAGAAAAATTGGTCACCCAGGTCCCAAGGCACCTTTTGCATAAGAGAAACTGATACATGAATTTTCTTGCTGATACATGTAGTAATTATATAGCCCGCGCAAGTAAAGATTTTTCCTTCTTTTTGTCCCCATAACAGGAAAGCTGTAATGAGCGAGGGCAGAAATTGGCCTACTGAGTCTATTTCACTCAACGATCCCCAGGGTGCCTCATTAGGAGACTCTCTGCTTGCACTCGCATGCTCCATGAAAAGATAATGCTTGAGAAGACCTCCTGTGTATAATGTTTGAATCCGAAACCGACCAGGGCATTGAAGGTTTTGCCCAAACACAGGGAATCAAATCAGGGGCTCTAGATCAAAAGTCCAGTACGCTATCTACCAAACCTTTCTCCCCATGGCTGACAGCATACACATTGACTTACAGAAGCTCTTCTTTCCTCTTCCATCTCGATGTCAGTCATTCCCTCAGTCTGTACGATAACACCCTTATGTTTACTGGCATGATATTTCTTAGCAATGAATTTTGGGAAGAGTTTCCTGTCTGCGATCCACGCCGTGATGACTGTCGCCGGGAAGTAGATGAAGGTGAGAACTCCTTCCCAGATCTGTAAGAAGTGAATAACTGTGACCGCATGTTTTCGTTATTTAGATGGTGCCCTTTCCTTCTACTTGGGCATCCTATTTAACGAATCTCCTAAGCCCGAAGCTTGTTCCAGCGGTAGGAGTTTGGATATATGCGAGGAGATAATATTCTCAGTGGAAACCCAGTAAGGTCAGGGCTTAAACTCAGTATTTAATAATCTTGGGCGAGTCCCCCTTTGGTCACTGAGCTATCCAACAATTTCCACTGGAAAGGGTTCCATTATTGGCACCAGAACCAACTGGATCATTTCAAAGGGCATTCAAATGAAATGATCACAGCCGCAGTCGAAACACAGAGGGTGCATTGGGTGTGCTAAGCTTTCAAATTGATAACATGACGGAACCAGTACCTCCTCCCAAATGAAAATGATTCAATTTACTTAAAAAGGTTGTTTGCTAGATTCCCAAGTAAACTTGCTACTTAAATTTATGCCCTTGCCTTGGTATTTCGCTCATGATTAGGCCTGCACTAAAAATATTGCTCGGTTTTATTAAATTATCGAGTTTGGTTGGGGAAGGATACATCTCAGGTTAGAGGGCTCCGTTCACTCATTTTCTGGGTACTTGTGCATGCATTTGTCCACTCATTGATTTATTCAATCGTGTGAGCATTCACTCATTCACCAATTGACTCAATGCATTCATTTATTCATTCATTCACCCACTCATTTATACATTCATCATTCATTCATACTTTCACTCAAGCGCTTCTCCACGCCTGCTATTTCGCTCTCGGCAATGATGGACCATATGCCCTATGGAAGGGGAGCAAAGTAACATATTTTCTTGTAAGAGCTGAGTTATTATATCTAGACAAGGAATTCACGGCTTGTGTTTTAATTGTGCAGCGATAACTAAGACCCATTTCGCCCGTTATGCAATAGCGAATCATGACCTCAAGCTACCCATGATCCCTGGGTGAAATTTGATGGCGCAGGAGATTCTACCGCTACACCACCCAGACCCCCACGGCTGGATCAGTGATGACAAAGTATATCGCCATTGTGGGGTGGGGTGGGATGGGATGGTACTGAGATGGTTTCTTGTAGCCTTTCTTATGTTCTTTCTGTTTGGGAGTCAGTCACACACCACCCTCCAAAACCTAGCTACTCTTCAAGATCGAGATTCAACCACGAAGTGACCTTGACCCTTATCCACTAGTGGGCCCTCTGTTATTTATACTGTGGTGATCTGAAGCCACCCTAGCAAATTGAAGGAAGAGGTTTGCTAAACGCCCGTAACAAGGAAAAATCCCGCCACCCCTGGGAAGCAAACTCACAACCTGTAATTCCACCAGTTCACCGTTTGAGCTACACTGACTCCAAAGAGTTTAAGCAGAAGACAAAGCATTTGAAGTGACAGTTTTTCTTACCTCCACTTCTCCAGGGGAGATGAGAGCAATGATAACATAAAGCCAAAAGTAGGCGAACAGACTCCAAGTAGCGGTGACGAAGAACACGCGCAGATGTTTAATTCGTCTTACTTCACCATCAGGAATCACATAGACGCATAGACCGATGATAACAAAGAGATTAAACGCTGCAGAACCGACAATTGTTCCTGGCCCAAGATCACCAGCATGGAAGTTGTTTCCTGTAAAAAAGATATAATACAAATTTAATTTAAAGTTTGGAATTGCTTTATAGGATTATCTTGGTTTACAAAGATGTCATCACTAAGTCACTGCAGGATAGTGCATATATTGCTCCATAGAGTTGATACTCTATAGGTTTTAGTACTTTTCATAACTAATAGTTTAAATGAGAGGTACATGTATAGCACTCTCTTCGGCTAATAACAATGATTATTCAACTTTCAACATCCCTTTGCAGGTACTTTAAAGTGTCTGCTCTACCATATCATTTTCCACTTGAAGTCGCTAACTCATTGGCCAGTCTGAGACGGTTCAATAGTCTGACAAGGGGTGGGAGGAGATGCGTTGGTGGGAATTTGGTTTAATGACTGCGCAATGGCTTTATAAATAGACGTACACTTCCTTAATACTAAAACATAGGATCTCTAAATTTATGTCCACATTGTCTAACTTTTTAGTCGCATTCTGTATGAAATCACTGGCTAAGATTCGACATAGAGAAACTCTGCAAATTGATTAATTTTTACCATAATACTCCACTCGATACTCAACCAAATTCAAGAAATACTGTGGCCAAAAGAAGGCACCCTGCTAGTCGCATCTCAACGGGCAGGGATTTCTGTTCTATCTGACCATTCTAATTAACGGACCTCTTAAGCCGGAGACATGTGGAGCGGTAGGAGCTAGGAATCATGTGAAGAGCTCATTCTCACAGTGGGTGCTCAGCTAAGACCCGAACCCAAAATCTTCCGATCACGAGCCGAGCACGTCACCCATCGAGCTATCCCACTATATGGTGCTAACTTTGACTGTCTAGTGACACAAAGGACACAGCACTGCGCTCTCACAGTACAAGACTACCAATCGAAATTCCGAAGTGACTATTGGGAGTTATCTCTACTTTACTTTTTGAGATTATTTTACTGGATGAATTTGCTGTGCATGCGAGTCAAAACTGTTAAAACACAACCTTCTAGTGGGGTGGAGAAGTGGCTTAGTGGATAGTCATCAAATTCTGCTCATTGGTGCTACAGTTGAGGACATTTTTATGTGTCCCAGTCACATGCTGTGTATATTTGTGGATGCGAGTTACGTATGACACAGTAGCCATCTATCTCCCATATACCTTAGATTCAATAGTTATGGAATATCTAGATAGCTCAGTGGTAAAACGCTGGGCTCAGAACCGCAAGAAATTGAGTTTAGATCTCGCCCATGGTGGGTTCCCGTCGTGAGTATAAGCTCCTCAAATGTATCTTGAAACAAAGGTGAGTCTCACTATGGGTAGAATGTAGAAGCTATACAAATCTATTGCAGTCGAAGTTAAAGTTTTAAATGGTCTAAGTTTGACTTTCCGCATTGACTAGCGGCGTTGCAGCGGCGCGCATTATTTGGGTATCATGCAATGCATTTCCAGTTAGTAGTAGGTACTTTGTAATTACAGGCTAATAAGTTACAAACTATCTTAGCATTACATGCAGTATCCACATGCTAAATCAATCCCATCTAGACAGGTGATGGGAATACGGCAGATGGACCATCATATCGAAACTAGTAACAGACTAGTTACTTGGAGAAAGAATTATAAACGGTTTCTGGAACCATTCTCACACAAACGCCGGAGAACGAAAGAATGCGACCAACAAAATCCGAGTGCCTTGTCTGCGTAGTAAATAGGTGACATACGCTGCATGCCTGGGTAATGAATATTGGCATAATGGAATCAATCTCGAGTTAACACAAAAATTATTTTCTAGCTTTGTCGATCCTGCAATTTAGTCACTCGTAGTGATTTTTGTTTGTTGTTGCTCTTATATGATGACTAGCTATATTTTGGTGAAGCTGTCAGGTTAGAGACTTGTTTTAACGCAAATTAGGTCTTGCCATGGAGAGCCATGTGTCAGTATCAACGCTTCACCTCATAGTGAGGCTTGTTTTTATTGCAACCGATGATTAAAGGGAGGAGCTTATATTTCTAACAGGAACCCGCCATGGCCGGGATTCGGACCCAGGCTTCTCCCAATTGCGAGCCCAGCGCTTAACCACCGAGCTTTCGCTCTATCCCTTCAAAACTGTGAAAGGAAGAACTGTGGCTAACTCATGCCACCTCATTGGTAATCTTTACCTTCATTTTATATACCCCTTATTCGTGTAGATGTTTACCTGAGCCTACAGCATAGGTAAACATCTACACATCTACAGCACAGTTCCCAGCGATCTGCCATATTTTTAACAAGCCAATAGTAAAAAAAATTTCAGCGCGTTTGATGATTCAGTGAATACTTGACTGGGCAGTCTTGCAGGAGTCAGTTTCAAACTCTAAATTCTGGCACTAGATTAAACTAGCGTTGTAAATAGAATCCTGTATAGCAGTATTAAGTGTTAAGTGCCTAACAAATTGGTTCGCCTTCGATGATGTTATACTGCGCAATAAAGCTATACACAGACTTCACACAATGAGTCTATTGGTTCGAGAATGGCACCTGTCAACTTCAACTTGATTTAAAGACCGCTTAGTCTGTTAAGATCATCTTGTTTTACAAGGATGGCATCACTAAGCCGGTGGCTTACTTTACATGGATGGCATCACTAAGGCAATGGCTTGTTTTCAAAATGGTTTATAGTTTGCTATGTATAGAGTTGGTTCCTTATGTCTAGGCCTCCTTTTTTTAAAGTTGCAACCCGAATCTGACGAGGGAAAAAGTACAAACTGACACAAAAACTATAAATTGAACCCGGGTCACCCAGTCTTTGCCCGCTAATCCATCGCTTCTCATTCCTTCGGCCTGTGTTTTCATCTCGGTAACAAACATCTACGAATACCTTACGTCAGGTAATATATGTCACTCGTATAACCCCGCAGGCTTTTCTCAAAATTAAATGAACTCATTTTGAGCTTAATGACAACTAGCATTGTAATGAAAATTACAGTTAGAAACGATTGGCCGGAAAGATACTGGTATACCAAGGTCAAGGTCATTTAAGATTCTCTAAGAACGGTACAATGATACTACGCATAGTCAGAGGTGTATAAATTAGTCCAAAGAATGGAGTGAGCTCCGATTTGATTTGCAATTCGCGAAAGACCCGAGCGCAGCGTATAAGATGAACATTGAATCTAAATTGAATTCAGTTCAAAAGTGGAAAAGACAGAAACCTACGTGTAAATACAAGCAATACAGAAGTGTAAATCGTCTAGAATCATAGCATTTGTACAACTGTACAGCTCTGCACATAGTGTGAAATACTTGACTGGTAATCATACTAAACTGACATTGCGCGTGATTTGGGATGCCTCACATGCAGTGTCCTCTAACGTTCTTCATCTGCCCCACCCATAATTGCAAGCCCTTGGCTAACTGCAAGTCCAGGAGTAACGTCAAGCTCCCCGTATAACTGCGCGCCCTGACAAACTGAAAGCCCCGCCTACAACTGCAAGCCCAGGACTCACCTATAGATAGCCCAGGATTTGTTAATTGATCAGGATTAGCTATTTGCGTCAGCCTCTAAGCTACTAAGTGGTGAATAACTACTGCATAGTTTAGAATTCTGTAAGATTACAGACATCGAATCATTGCAATATGGTTCAGAAGGAAAAATTCACCAAACTAAACGCTCAGTACTGGGATTGTGGGTACATTAGTACTCTCAAGGTCGGTGCACCAAAGTGCACCAATCAGACCTACATGATGAAAGCTGTAGTTTATACCATTTCAATGTAATTTCCCCTTGATTACTCAGCATAGGGGATCAAGGAAAAGAAGAGAAATGATTTTCATGATCCAAGCAAGTTGTTTTATCGAGGACATTTGCATGTTATTGTACATAGTGCCACAACATGCTAGAAACAGTTGTAAGACCAATTATCATCCGATTGAACTCGGCCTTTCAAGCGAAAAGGGATAACCAGCAACTCCTAAAGTGGTTATCTGCATACACCCCTATGCTGCATAGGGAAGGTAACTTTATTTGGTGAGCTCCTGTATAAAACATTGTTATTCAAATCCGAACGTCGCGAAATGTGAACCACGAATCGAACCAGGGGTTTACTAAGTCTAAACCAAGTACGCTATCCACTATCCCACCGCTTCCACCCTATAGATACAGATACTTACCTCACTATAGATACAGATACTCACCTCACTATAGATACAGATACTTACCTCACTATAGATACAGATACTTACCTCACTATAGATACAGATACTTACCTCACTATAGATACAGATACTTACCTCACTATAGATACAGATATTGACATTAAATACTTGGGAAAACTTTGGTCATGTACCTTTAGTGAGGTAAGTAAGTGAGGTGAAGTGATAGTCTAGTGGATAGCAAACTGAGCCTTGGACCCAGGATCCCTGCAAAAACTCCCAGCTCGGGCAAAAAACTTTTCTTTTGCGATACCCTCGCTGGTTTCAGATTCCGACGATAAACAAAGTAGGTCCTCCTCTAGAATTACCTTCTCTATGGGCCACGAGGGTGCAAATAGAAAGTCTCCTGATGACACACATGGGTGAAAAGCTGGGTCAAACACCCATGAGGCCAATTTCTGCATCACTGCTGACACTGGTCAGGATATGAAAGAAGTGAGTTTTCCAGCAATGAAATAAAACAGGATGTAAAGGGTTCAATACTTGAGGTGGGGGTGGAAGGCTTTGGGGGTGTGGTGAGTAGTGGAAGTTTGTAGTTTTGTGATAAGTTTGCCAGCCTCTTCTGTTTCTAATATTGAAATGACTGAATGTACATAATAAATAGTTAACCCGGGAAAAAGAGATAGCCTATTAGATAGCGTACTGAGTCTTGGACACAAGGTTCCTGACCAATTTCTAGTTCAGGCAGTTCTGTCATAGAGATAAGAAAAAGAAGATAGCTAACTCACCGATAATCTCAAATACAGATAGCAGGATCTCAGGAGCTGAAGAGCCCAGAGCCATCAACGTTAAGTTAGAGACCGTCTCGTTCCAAACCTTCACGCTGACGGTCATTACTTCTCCGTTTGGCCTCTTGACAATAATCTCTCGTTCTTTGGAGGTAATAACTTCTATGCTCGCCATAAACCGATCGGCGATGATGGAAACGCCGAGAAATATATACGCTAAACCCAGGAAGTAAACTATAGCCCTCGCGGCGGTGTCCCCAGGTGATATGTTCGTTGAAGGTTCCCATTTGGGTATTATTATTCCATCTTTGCATACTGTACTGCCCACCGGTTTCCGCGTAGTTGTAAAGGATGGAGGATATGTGGTGTTAGCACCGAGTAAGACATCTTGGGCGGCAGCGAAGGTAGCCTGGCTTAAAGCGAGTGCTGCCGCTGCGCAGAGCTTTCTGGGAACGTTCTCCATCCTCAAATCCGAGCGAGGCTAATATATTTTTTCTCACCAGAAACAATCTACAATAAAATGAGTGAAGGTCTTGGAATAAATAGTAATGTAAATTGTTAGCAGTGCGTTTAACCTATCACCTACAGCCATAACCTAGTGGGTCAAATATCCCTCTAGAGGTGATAAGGAGGTGTGGCACATTTCTAACATGGCTCTCAGAGCATCTGTTATTCAACGTGAGACGCTCAATGTGCATCATAAGGAGATTTTGTACTTGCACCCGTGTGCCCCATACAAAGGACACCTCTATGGCAGGGCCTCCTTTAATTAACATCGGGATCTGAATTCGAAGAAAGTTAAACACGAACTGGGAAATGGGACTTGAGCCTGA
>Ga0224501_10004875_pt1 | contig 10578 bp, 7 predicted proteins | sample SF_Oct11_sed_USG_4_FD_169105 | JGI IMG/M metagenome (GOLD analysis project Ga0224501, IMG submission 169105) | Sediment microbial communities from San Francisco Bay, California, United States - SF_Oct11_sed_USGS_8_1 | ecosystem: Environmental > Aquatic > Marine > Sediment | place: USA...
AAAAAAACCTATAAAAACCATTAATAAATTAATAAAAAATATAATAGGCATGAGTTTCCCCGTTTAAAGTTCATATATATTTTTTACGCAGAGTATTAAACTCTATACCTTGTACGGTTTTATTGATCAATGCCTAACGGCGGACTTGTATTAGATGATTCAAGCAACATGGCTTTAATTGTTTTAATATTAAACGGCACAGCTATTAAACGTGTCTTTCCATTTTTTAAGGTATCAATGAAATTCAAAACAATATAGTCATGCTTAGCAATAATACAATCATGGTTTCTATGATGACTACCATGCTGTAGTCTTCTTTTTTTAATTGTTTGTTTTTCAAAGTTAGTAAAACAAAAAGATTTGCCCGTTGCCTTCTTAGCTTCTAAATTTAGATACTTAGTTAGAACCGCAAGATTATAGTTATTTAAAGTCCCCTTGAACTCTCCCCTTCTACTGACTTTGCACATCTCAGGGTATACATCCTCAGCTTTTCGTTTAAATATTTCTATATTTTCTGCCTCAGAAAACATACAATCCCTAGACGCTGTTAATATATCTTTTTTATTTTTGGTTTTTAGATCATGTTTATATATGCCTTTTATAGCTTTTTCGCTTGTGTAATAACCATTTTCTAAATCTAAAAAACTTATTATTACTTCGTTTTTATAATCTATATAGAACATATTTTTAAAAATCTTATCGATTAAAAAGCCTGTAACATCAAACATGAAAACCCTTTTACCGTTTTTATCAATCTCTAAAAGTATATTTTTAATATCAGATTTTAACTTACTTGTTACCTTTTGTTTAATTTCATATGATTTTGACTTTTGCTTTTTTGTTAAATCCTCTTCATTTTCACCTTCTATACCTGACTTCTCTTTAATCATTAAATCAGTAGCTTCCCTTACATGCTCTTTTAGCAAAAGTAATTTTTGTTTTCCAAAATTTAAAGCTATTTCTTTGGTGAGATAAATATAATCCTTCGCATCAAATTTTATATTAGCCAAATTTAATTTTAAAATATAATCTACAGTTTTTGATATAAAGTTTCTAATTCTTATTGTATTGCAAATATAACCTTGTCCATCATGCTTTTTTGTGAACTCACAAACATTACCAAAAGCTCTTGCAAAACTGAAATGTAAATTTTTCGGTACTTCTGATTTGTTTCCTTTTAGCCAATTGATCACATTATTATTATATTTCAAGACATCTTGAATTTTAAAATTTCTCTGAAATCTTCTATTCTGATTGTATATAAGTTTCATTTGTCGCTTTTCTGTATCGGCAAATTGCTCATAGTATTCATTGTTTTTTACTTCTATTTTTGTGACTTCAATATCATGACATGCTAAATAATCTTTTATCAAAAAATGATTTTTTATATAGCCCATCTTTACTTTTTTTATCATCTCTGAAATAGAGATAATCGTAGATACTCTACCTTTCTTTACCATTCCCTCATATACATTGTCATACTTACACATAGACATAGCACCATCGGCTTTAACTAAATCAAAAAAGTTTTTGTCTATTGAATTCAATGTTTGTACTCTTCTGTTAGATTTTGCATTTGGTATAATAACTTCAAACACAAAGTTATTATTTTGTAATTGCAACCTAAATCTACCAAAGAATTGCCGTATTAATTCTTCATCGTGTGTTATATTATTACAGACAAATATTACTTTTTTCACTTGATTATCATAGATATCAATACCTTCAAAACCTGAACTTGTAAAAAAACTAAACATGCTTGTTAATTCGTTTTTATAAATCAAATTATCAATATGCTTGCCTTTAAAAGTCTTGATAAATTTCCTTTGGATGTATGCCAAAATATATTGCGGTGATATAAATTTGCCCTTTTTATCCTTTTTCAATTTCATATTTTGAATGAGATCGTATTGTGTTTCTGTGAGGTATGTGTAATCTTCTTCTTCAGTATCGCTATCAATCTCCTCTTTAGTTTTATTTAAAATTTTGTCTAATAATTCTTGCTTATGTGGTGTTTTTTCTAACAGTTTATATAACTCCCTTTCTCTTTGACTGATAGATGAAATATTGCGTGCTTTAAAAGCTTCTGCATGGAATAAATCTATACCAACATCACCTTCTATTATCCCCCAATCATCGTTAAATAACTTCTTTAATGCTATTAAAAATTCAACATTAGAAATAGCAATACCACAGTTGCCCCGCTCTTCTTCTGGTAATTTAATCTGCTCATTATAAAAATCAACCATAAGATTAATAATTTCTTGTGGATCGTTATTATGTGCTACATAAGTTACATTAGACTTCAATGGTTCTTGCCCCTTTGGCACAAAATTAATCCATTTAGTTTGATCTTTTCTTAATTTGGCTTTCTCCTTTAAAAAATGATAAGTAAATTTATCTATTGTTGCTGATAACAAGATAAGTTTTAGCCCATACCTTTGGGTACACTCAGTCATGTCATACAACAAATCGGCATAATTTGGTCTAAATTTTACTTTTCCTAAAAAACTGTGTGCTTCATCGGCTGTTAAAATTGTTTTTAAACCTTTCTCTTCATTTTCTTCTATCATCTCAGAAAGAGGCTTATCGTTTACATATCCCTCAGGGCAATATACTTTAATTCTCCCTTCTACATAAGCATTTTCAATTGCCTGCCTTTCTTCTTTGTCATTAATACCAAGCTTGGCAAGCTCAGTCATTAGCTTTACTTTGTCGGTGGTAGTGTCCTTATAATAGGCATCGTACTTGCCTTTTTTAATAACAACAAAAGGTACAATTACTATATTACAAATGTCTTTTCTTTTAGCAATTTCAAAACATAAACTACTTTTACCTATACTAGTACGTCCCTGTAGGATAAGGACATTTTGTTTATCACTATCTACAAAATCTAAAACAATATTTTTATCAATGAATTTTTCATTAGAATTTAAAGTTTCCCGCTCTCCATAAAATGTTTTACTAAAAATCTCTTTGTTATATTTTTTAGCTTCTTTCTTTCCAATATTTTTAAAACTTTCTTCCCCTTTCTCCATTCTTTTTATGGTTTCGGCATGTAAATCAAAATTGATTTGTCTGAAATATTCTAAAGTAGCATTAAGCGGTTTGCCGTTGATATTAAATTCACTCTCAGTACTAAACGATTGAATAGTAACAAAACCTGTATCACTGAAACGTCTAAGTATTCCCCGTCTTTCTTTTTTTCCTTTTAAAAAATCATCAGGTGCAATATCGTACTGCCCTCTACTTGGGTTAATCCTCATGTGCTCAGCTCTAAAAAAGCTAATGACTTCGTGTTGCTTTTCTTCACAAATTTGTTTTTTTATTTCTGTGTATTCGTTTTTCTTGTTTGGAATATTTTTATTTTCCTCTTCATTTTCTCCATATTTTTCATACTGAATATAAACCTTGTCCTCAGGATCTATATCATAGTACGAATCTTGGATTTCCCTCAAAGATTTAAATGCTTCCAACAAATCTTGAATATCTAAAAAATCTAATGCCCCCTTGCCGTAATTGCCTTCATTGTCTGCATTATCATTAACAAGTTCTTGTTGCTTTCCTGTCCATTCAACATGGTTTCTATTATTAGTGGTGATTTTTTTTGCTCTTTCTACTCCCGGCACTCTGAATTTACAGGTTGCCCCTAATCTATCAAATTTTAATATAAAATTTTTATATTTCTTTTTTATCTTTTCTTCACCACTAACAATACTTTTAGCAAATTCTTTTCTGACATCTTTTATAAGCTTGCCTTTTATTAAATCCTTCTTTTTTTCAAATTCAACTTTTTTATTATTGCCATGTATTTTATCCTTTAAATCATCTGCTAAATCTTCAAAGCTCTTTAAAAATTCATTTTTAATTCTTTCTATTTTACTTTTCTTGATTGTAGTTTGCTCATCAAATAACTCTTTTAATTCATCTGATATTTTGCCATATTCCCAAAATTCTATTTGTGATGCTAGCAACTGCAATTGTTCATGCTCTTCTACACTAATCATTTTATTAAATATGAAAAGTACATGGTATGATCTACCGCCGGAAAAAATAAGTATTGGTATTGGTAAACCTGTAAGCTTAGGAAAAGTAACCGTCCAAAACTTGTACTGCATTTCCAAATCACAATCAGCTTCAAGTAAAAGAGTTAGATAGCCTATGATGTCTCCTTTCTTCATTCCTGAACCGTTCTTTTGACGGTTTTTTAGTTCTTCATCATCTAACAAACAGATACCTGTTGATAGGTTTTGTAATACCAAATTATTGCCTAATATTCTTTTTATTCCTTCTTTTATCTCTTGGTTGTAACCGTACTTTTCGTCAAAACCTGTTGCTAAATTTTCAATTTTAAAATTTAAAAAACCACTGTAAGATAAAAAATGTTTTTCATATCTAGTATTTACGGTAGTCCTGCCAAAGCAAATATTTAAATTACTAATATCTTCATATTTATGATTTTCTTTTAGTTCTCTATTGACACAGTATAAAGAATGATTTAGAATGTTTATTGTAAGTGCCGTTTGTATATTTGAATTTTTTTGTGTCATTTGCATATTTGAATTATTTTAAATAATAAATAATTGTTTCAAACTTGGCGGTCCGAAACTAACAATTATTAAATCATAATTTTTTGCGATTTACCATAAGAAAATAAAAAAAATTTTATTTTAACGGGCACTTCAATTTTTTTCTTTCTAAAAACCCCACCTCTCCTATTAAAAAATAGTATTAAAACTCTATGTATAGTCTAGAGAAATGAAAAATTCCTTTGCCCCCCGCCTCGCCTGTTAGAAAAAATTATAACTACTAAGTATTTTTTGATCTTCTTTTAAAATTTCATCATTAATTATTTTTATTATTTTTTCCTTAGAAAAGATGAAAGATAAAATACAGGCTGATTTTAAAGATTCTAATTCTTTGTTTTTCATTTCATTCGGCACAAACTCTAATTGTCTCGGGCTAGGTTTTCTTTTAGATGCATTTATTAAATATCGTTTGTCTTCATCTTCCAATTCTTCAAAAATTAAATCAGCCATTTTATTAAGTATATTATTGACATTCGTGTCATACCCCAAATAGAACTTTTCTTTTGAAGGACCTTTTTCTTTCACCAAATGGTATGTGAAATCATCTAGGGAAATTAAAAAAAAACTTAGACGTACAGAATAACAAGAAAAAATATATACATCACAAAAATCAATTATAAATTTATATATAAAGAATTTTTTTATGTTATCTGCTACCAAATCATCTATACCAATTAATTTCTGTTCATAATCTGTTTTTATGCTAGCAAAAACTTTTTGTTTTTCTTCTTTTTCTACTTCATCATCGCATGATATTTTAGTAATGGCTTCATCAATTACCTGTAAATTATCATGAACCCCTTGATAGTATTTTAAAGGTATATCACTATTTAAATCACCCGCTAAGTATCCATGTACAAATGTACTTATACCAAAGTCTAATACTATACAATCCTTTTTATCTATATCATAGATGGATTTATCAACTGCCCTTAGTCCTCTCCCTATCATTTGTATCATAGTTGATTTAAAAGATGATAACCGCAATAAGATGATACAAGATACGGGTTGATAGTCAAAGCCTTCGGTTAAAATTGCAACATTAACTATTATGTTTGTATCTCCATTTTGGAAATCATTTAATCTTTTTTGCCTCAAAGACTTGCCAATATTGTTTGATACTAATGCAGTCTTTATATTATTTTTTAAAAATAAATCCGTTACATTTGTTGCTTGTTCTATGGTGCTACAAAATATCACGGTTTTTCTTCCTTTTGCTAGCTCCAACCATTTTTCAACTACTGTATTATTAATTGAATTTTTATTTAAGATTTTTCCTACTGCTTTTTCTGAATATTCATGATCTTTATTTTTTTTTAAAAAATATAATTCCCTAGTAAAATCATGATTAACAACAAATGTTCTAGGTGGTACAAGATGTCCTAATTCTATCATTTCTTTAATTGTTATTGTGTCTGCAATGTTATTGAATATGTTGCCTATGCTTATCTTGTCGCTCCTTTCTGCCGTTGCTGTTACACCTAATAACAAAAATTTATAAGCATTTTTAAAAAACTGTAAACATTTAATATATGTTCTGGCAACAATATGGTGCGCTTCATCCACAACAATAAAATCAAATTTTACATTAAAAAGAATGTGATCATTCCCCGCAATAAGTAGTTGCCTGTACAAGGTTTGTACAGTGCAAAAAACTACTGCACCGTCCATATTTTTTCGCTCTGCATTATATGTAGAAGTGGTTATACTGTCGCTAACTCTTTTGAATTTTTCTTTATTTTGTTCCAATAATTCATTTCTGTGAACAATCACCAAAACCTTAGAAACCCTTTTTTGTTCTATTAATTCTTTAATAATATGTGAAAGCATAATTGTTTTACCTGCACCTGTTGGGGCTATAGCTAAGGCATTTTTATGGTTTTCTAAAGCTAAAATGCACTTGTCAACAAAAACCTTTTGCCTTGGTCTTAATTGCATAAAAAATATAATTATTAATACTATATAATTTAACGATTATACCATATGGCATATAGAGAAATAAACGATTGCAATGACTAAAAATACCTGTATTACAATGGCAATTAGCCAGTTATTAATCAATTCTAAATTCTGATTTTTGTTTACTGATTTTTAGCTTGATTTATTAATATATTTGAATAATAAGTAAATAAAAGGGCGAAAGAAAAAGTACAAACTATAGGTATAACTAGCAAGAAAAAATAAAATAATTTTATATGAACCTGCTTAGCGCGAATTAACGCTTTTTCTAAAAACTCAAAAAAATCAAAAAAATCATGATTGCACTAGAACATCAAAAAATACAATTTCAAAATAATATTTTTTCTTTATATCATTTATTACAATAACTTTTCTTCAAATCTATCACCCAAACAACCCCTCAAACTTCCCACTATCTAAACTAGTGTATCTAGCTGTATTTTTTATGTCCTTATGCCCCAAGTAATCTTGGATCACTCTAAGATTAACATTTTTATTTACTAAATGGTAGCCGCAACCATGCCTAAGCATGTGTGGCGATATATTTTTGTCAAGCTTGGCAAGGTTAACACAGCTTTTAACAATGTAAGCTATACTATTTCTATGCATTTGTGTTTTCTGTTCTGATAGAAACAGCCATTTCAAACTACTATCTCTTTCCCTTAAATATCTTTTCATCAACCTAAGTTCGTCGCCTTCCATAGGGTGTACATTACTGACACCGCCTTTTATTCTGTTGATTTTAATTTTAGATTGATCTAATATTAAATTATCCATAGTGATATTAATTAATTCGCTTTCTCTAAGTCCATGCCTATACAACATCATTATGATGAGTTGGTTACGTATTGGTTGTCTTGTATCTTTCGCTGATGAAAATATCAACTTAAATTCATTTTCGGTGATGAATTTTAATTCACTTTTTTGTACTTTGTGCATTTTACCTATTGGCTAATCTTTTTTATGAAAACAAAACCCTATATAAATAGGTTAGTTTTATTTTAACACAATCTTATACTTTGTGCAATCTGTGTAGAGTGCACAAAGTGTGTAACTAGCTTTCTTTATTATCAACTACTTCTGTTTTTTTCTTTTCTATTAATTTGTTAAGTTTTTCTTCTAGTTCTAATTGCTTGGTGTTAATCTCTTCTTTTAGTTTGTTGGTTTCTGATATCACAACTTCTAATGTTGGTTCTTCAATAAACTAGATATCACCATAAGTATTTAGTCTAATATATTCATTTTTCCAGTATATAGAATAGAAAAATTGAAATTTGGAAATCCCGTCATTCGGATATCAAGTTTGTTGATATTTGCATTGATTTAATAGATATACTATAGATATTTATGTTGTATACTAATACTGTATTTCTTATCTAGCTCGTACATATTTATTTTTTTAATTTATTTCAACTTCCTCAAAACATCATAATTCAAATCCTTCACAGAATAAACCTTATCAAGCTTTTGTAAATATTCTCTATTTTGATATATTTCATCAGCAACAAAGATATAAGTACCATGACTTACAATTGTTTTTGCCTTTTCTTCATTCAAATCAAGACCAAGTGTAATTTCAATCATAATATCAATTTTACTTGTAATAGCAGTTTTAATAAATTGCTTATATCTTTCTCTTAAAGTTCTTTTTGCTCCAATGCCGAAAGTCCTACCTTCTATTTCAAAGAAACAATCAAATTCAGTGCTTTTATCGTTTTTGTCATGAGCTTTTTGAATATTTTGAATGCCGCTTTTAGTTAAAACTGATTTAATTCTACTTTCATAATCCGAGCCAGAATCAGAAGTTATTGATTGATTCAAGCTTTCTGAAAACATTAACATAAATATTTGATTTGGCTCTAAACCTTCTTTCTTAAATTTTATTGCCAAATTTGAAAGACTTTTTATAAAATCAAAAGCATTTTCTGACATAAAATTGATTTCTTTCTTTTCTAGTTTGTCAAAAAACAATAACGATAATAAAGCTCCGCTTACTCTTATATTATAAGGTTTTATAACAGAAATTCTATCATACTCTAAAGACAAAGGATTGAGATGAGATAGTTTTTCAATGTCCGTGCTTTCTGTAATTTTTGCCTCCTGTAATAACAAATTTTTAATTTGATAAAGTTTAACACTAAATAAAAACAACTCGGTATCAAAATTAGTGGTGAATCTAATAATAATATCTCCAAGTTTTTCTAATTTTGTATTTGTTTTAAATATTTTACGTAAACTATCTGAAAATAAGGTAAAATCGTGATTAAATAAATTATACTCTTCAATTATCTTGATAATTTCTGTATTTGATGGAGACAGCTTAACAGTGTGTTTTAAGAAGAAATAAAACTGTAAATTTATATCTACCTTCTTCTTAGATAGTTGCAACTTTTCTATTTTTATACTCATAGTTAAATAAACTTAATTCCTTATACGAATGCTTTAATTTTGGTTTTTCAATTGCGATTTTAATCTGATTCGCAATTGCTTTTATAACGGGTACAGAAACACTATTACCGAATTGCTTATAAGCTTGATTATTGCTTACTGGAATAATAAAACTCTCAGGGAATCCTTGTAATCTTGAAGCTTCCTTTGGCGTTAATCTTCTTGGATTTTTTCCTCCTTGCTCTATTAATATCTCCGAACCATCCTTATAATATCTTGCTGAAATAGTACTTGTATAAGGTGAATCGTGATTAAAAAGTGAATAACCAAATCCATTCCCTTTTTGCTTATGCTCTGCTTTTCTTCTTTGATGTCCAGCCCAAAGTTTATCTGAAATTGTGTATTTATCTTCAACATTGTCATCCAAAATGTCTCCAACTTTAACATTTATATTTTTAGATTGTGGAAAGTCAAAATCAAGATTTTCTAAAAATCCAACAATATAAATTCTTTCTCTGTTTTGTGGAACTCCAAAATCTTTTGCATTAATAATTTTTGTATGGACATTATAACCTAAATCTTGCAATGTATTTTCTATCACTTTATAAGTTTTTCCTTTATCATGACTTTTTAATGCTTTGACATTTTCTAAAAAGACAATCTTAGGTTTGTGATGGTCTATTATTTTAGCAATATGAAAAAATAAAGTCCCTCTAGTGTCTTCAAAGCCTTTCTTTAGTCCTGCCATTGAAAACGGCTGACAAGGAAAGCCAGCAAGCAGAATATCAAAATTTGGTATCTCATTTGGATTTATTTTTGTAATATCTCCATCAGGTTTATGATTAAAATTAGCTTCATAAGTCATTTGAGCGTATTTATCCCATTCAGAAGAAAAAACACACTCACCAAAATAATCTTGAAAGCCCAATCTTATTCCGCCAATTCCAGCAAATAAGTCTATGAATTTATAATCTTTTATATTTTTCATAAAGTTTTAACAAAACACTTAAAATCAATATCTCTCAACCTCCCCATCATCTTCCACACACTTTTTTGAGTAATACCAATATTCTCTGCCAATTTTACCAATTGCGTCGTAAAGCCACCAGCTTTAGCTGTGTGGATATAAGACGCTAATAATTGATTATATTAAAACAATAGTATATAATTAATTGTTAAGTTAATTATATAACTTAATGTTAAAAGATAACAAGTATAGAAGTAATAATAATATTGTATATTCATGTAAATATCATGTAATATGGTGTATCAAATATCGTAGAAAAGTTTTAATTAATAAAGTTGAGATTAGATTAAAAGAGATAATAAAAATTGTCTCTGAACAATATAATGTTAATTTAATAGAAAGTAAATAATAAAATAAATAACAAAGATGTATAGATAAAATTTCAAATATAAAATATATTCCAATAAAATTTTGCTGCTCTCTATATACTGAAAATTTCAAATTTACTTGCCAAACAATAAAAAATATAAATTCTCAATAATATTTTTAAAAAAACCTATAAAAACCATTAATAAATTAATAAAAAATATAATAGGCATGAGTTTCCCCGTTTAAAGTTCATATATATTTTTTACGCAGAGTATTAAACTCTATACCTTGTACGGTTTTATTGAT
>Ga0224501_10004876_pt1 | contig 10577 bp, 7 predicted proteins | sample SF_Oct11_sed_USG_4_FD_169105 | JGI IMG/M metagenome (GOLD analysis project Ga0224501, IMG submission 169105) | Sediment microbial communities from San Francisco Bay, California, United States - SF_Oct11_sed_USGS_8_1 | ecosystem: Environmental > Aquatic > Marine > Sediment | place: USA...
TTTGAGTTAAAAATGCATCGAACTGCATCCGCTAGTGTTGTAAAAATGGACGAATGCGAGGAGTGGATTATCTAAGAACAGACAACCCCAAAATTAATGCACTCACGTGTCAACATGACAACTCCAAAAAGAAAATGACTGGTGTGAATAGACAACTCCTAAAATTGACAAATGTAATCAACTATGCGATGTTAGCGGATTAGCTAAGTTTTGCTATGTGCGATTCTGGTATTCCACACCTACGAGTAATAATTACTACTTGCTATGTTTCATTTCTTAAAATATTGTATCTGAAACAATGAGCCGTCAGATGCTGGGTTCCCTGTATGATCGCCTGATAATTGCGGAGGTCATATGTAATGCGAAAGAATTGTCTATATTCAATCATAAGTTGTGGTGCTCTTTGTATTCTGCTGCTATTTATATAACAGATGTACTATATAAATGGTTCATTCTACCCAGATTTCTGTCATTACTGTGTTTTAATCATCTAGTATCTATAAAAGACGGATAAGTCGCTGAATGAATACCTAGCCTTATTATATAATAAAAGCTTTCTCATGTGACTGAACATAAAATTCGATCGTTTGTCTCCCAGAGACAAAATGAGTCTGACGTCCGACTCCTCAACCAATCAAATGGTCTTTCCGGAGTACCTAGCAATGATATTCACTCGTCTCCGATCTCACAATATTCACTCGACTAACAGCAGGAAGTTGTGCTGGAAAGAGAGGCAACATGTAGTGAAAGAATTGGATAGCTAGTTGACTTTCTTTTGAAGATATGATCTGATAATGGCTGCCGTTTCTGGAAACACAGGTTCGGCACCATCGATTGGTTTCAAAGTAATCCAGGATCGCGCATCCGACGGATCTGTTTGGTGTGAAAAGGGGCCTCGGATCCAAGGTCCAAAGTCAAATCAGGAGCAAACTGCATGATGGAGTGGAAAAGCGCCTTAATCGAACAATTTTCATTACTCAACGGCAAAGGCTCTAATCTTGAGGCCTATCAAAGGGAGGTAATTATTATTGTCCAGACCACATGTCGCTACATGTGACAGGGTAGAGGACACCCAGCGAATTTGAAGACGTTGCGCAGGAGAGAACGACCTCCAAGCGAGCATGGTTATGGATTCGGGTTGACATGGTTTGGCAACAGGAGTCAGGAGTTGTTTTACATTGTTTAGCTCGAGGGGTCAATGTATAAGCATTTCACTATGTGTACAGTCACAAAATTCCCAGAGCTCGTAAGGGCTATATCTATTCATTAAACAGTTTCCTGAAGTTTTGAAAAGCTTTAGTTTTTCACTCATTGTATACTCGTAACCAACCTTGTGATTCGCTAGTTTATACTCGTAACCAACCTTGCGATTCGCTAGTTTTTAACCAATAGTGCTCCTATTAAGGCGACCCAACGTCTTCTGTAGGTTTTTCAATTCTCCGCTACATTTTCGCAGCTAGTTTAATCTGCCAGTTACCTAACAGGGTCCAGATTGGGAAACTCAACTCACACTCAGTATGACCAAGAAAGTTTATAGTACTTCATCGTTTTCGGGCCTAGCTGTCCCGGGTTTTGGTTTATGACTCAAGTAGGTTTATATTGCCCCACAGACCCTAGTAGTTTTTTGCCGGGCAAATGACACCGGTACGGAGAAACATTAGGCTTACAAATTTATTGTGATTCGGCACCCTAGTAGACCTACTCGTAAACCCATCTCATTAACTAAAAGTTAATTTCACTGGATGATAAATAGAGACAATTTTATAAGTCAAACCTATACTCGAGATTCTGCTTGCGCTCGGCAGTTCTGAGATTGCGACTGGAGCAAAGAGCGAAAGCACTCTGCTAACATATCAATCAGACCAGTGTAATATATCCTAATAATGGCGAGTGGCACAGAAAGTGCGCGGGTGTTTACACGGGTATCAACGCTGTCTGTGTGGCTGTCTGTTTTGGGCCTGAACTTCCGCTGATCCAGCGGTACAGTGCCATTGTAAACTAACACTAGATGCATTATTTTTTTCAAGTGGCACAGGCGCGGCAACCAATCAGCATCGATCGCATTTACCTCGGAAAAATTTTCGGTATATAGGTCATGGATGAACTCGATCCGGTAGCAAATTCAAATCCGCATTGTCATTTGGTTGGCGGTTGCTTGATGCTGAAGAAAATAGATCATGCAGGAACAGTGTTTTGCCCATGGATCACTAGAAGCTGGTGTACACTTGATGGTCATTGTCAGCAGTTTGGCCCGTTTGCCGTTCGTGTAAACTCCATGCACTTATCATGGCCAAGAACACGGCTAGCTCTTAGCAATATTCAACACTCAATTTTAATTGAAAATATCATCACTATAGATCCTCGATTCCAAATATACCTGATCCTGCAGCATATAGCGGGGGAATTGGGGTGCTCTTCTGGGTCCTGCCCCGCCTGTGAAATAGCCGTTCCCCTTGCCCCACCCCGTAGCTGGGACACCTAGCTACCGCAAGACGCTGGATAGTCAGGGGTTGCCCATCCTTGATATACAACCCCTCCACGAGTTAGTAAGCAGTGACTTGGAGTTGGTGTCACTGGAGTAACTCGTAAGCTAGTATCATATGATAGTATTTGAACAAACCGCACACAAAATCAAGTCGACAGTTGAATCGCTCGGTCAGTGAATGAGTTAGTCAGCGAGTGAGTTAGTGACTCTGGGTACTATCAGTACGTGGTATCACATTCACTGTGACTGACTGAGTCGTGAGTGACTCACTCCTCAGAGTCAGTCAGTGAGTAGTGACCGAGTCATTGATATTTGGTGATTGAGTGAGTGAGTAGTCACGAGCCTGTCACATTAAGTGACTCACTCACTCTCAGCCTCGCTGTGACTCACAATCACTGAGTCTAACTGAGTGACTGACTCACTCACTCAGTCACTGACCTGACCCCTGAGGTTAGCCGTTACGGTTAGGTGAGTGAGTGACTGACTGAGTAGTGAGTATCCATGGTGAATCGGTCACTCACACAGTCATACATGATACACTCGGTCAATCGGTGACTGATTAGTGATTGTGAGTGTGACTGAATGTGATTGTGACTGTGAGTCGGCTGTGACCCAATCACACTCACAGTGTCACTGAGTGAGTCCAACCACTCACGTCACTGACAATGACTGGCAGACGAGTGAACTCAGTCAGTCAGTGAGTAGTGGCTGACTCACTCACGTCACCGAGGCGGAGTTGCATTGCACTACGTCTACGACTACAGTTACTGTTACTGAGTTAGTGACCGGATTACTCAGTGAGTCAGTCAGTCAAATACTGAACTTGAAATACTCAAATAGTCATACTCATATGATTTACTGGATTACTCACTGAGTAACTTACTGGGGTACTTGCCATTACAACTAAGTTAGTACTAACTGCAAGTACAAGTCTGCATATTCTTATATTCTTAATTCTCAGTTGTGATAGAACGCCGGGCGGGATAGACTCTATCCGTAATTGTGATTCGCTGGCTTAGCGAATGGTTCAGTAACTTCTCACTGCCTTAGTTAGTTTAGTGATATGAATGGCTCGTATCAATTCGATAACTGACTGTGACCGAGAAGCACACTCTTTTGCGCACTACTTGTTTTCTAATAAATGACCACTACTCCTACTACTGCACTATTCATTTACTATGAGTTTTACTTATAGGATGCCCGCTGACAGGCGTAACAAAATATGTGAGGCAGCCAACTGTGATACTTTGAAGCCAGTGTACACTTGGCCGCAAGACCCACAGCAAGCGGAAGCATGGACACGATTTGTCAGAAAGAAGGTCATTTGGGTTTTGATGTGGCAATTTTTTTGTGAAAAGCTGTTAAAAGAGTCAGTTTTTGTGGCACTTTGAAAGAATTGGTGCTAATGCCCCAACAGATCATTCTTGCTTGATGGGACGAATCTCGACAAGAGAACCTCAATAATCAATCCAGTAAAAACGTTTCTTTACCAACACTTTTCTAGTAGGACATATTTTAACCACAGAATTTCCTCCAGCTGCCAGTTCCGCCCACCCCGCAACACACAACCACAAAATGACTGACGTCTTTTTTGACTACCAAATAAGGCATTTTAAATGACTTCAAGTTCTTATTTTTATAACATTTAGATTTCACCAATTGATAATGAAATGGCAATAGAACTTTACTTTGCCTTGTTACAGGTAGTTTCTTTTACCCCCGGCGCTAAAAGCGGTCTCTGTTATAAGCACTTCGACAAACAGTCCTTCCATAACTACGGTCCATGGGAGCTAAAACTTGATCAGAGGTTGGTGTTCCAACGCATTAGTCAGTAATTGCTGAAAAGACTGTGCGGCACCCTTCACTTCTAAAGTCAGTGAAGTACTTCATATAGCAGTCTTAGCTCTTTGCTTGGAATTTCGGAATTGCATGCATTAAGTCGTAGCTTTCACTCCCAGAAAAGTTAATGCCGGAGAGGGCTTGGACCTCACTTTACTCCTGAGTTCCAACAAACTCCCCTAGCTGTTCACCATGGAGCAAACCCCATGACTATGGACATAGAATCATGTTGTGGGGTATAAGCAGAAGGTAGCTCTGAATCGGATTAAATGAGCCATTGTTCAGCTTACCGGATTTTAAATTACCAGAGCAAAATAGTCGGCCCTCAAAGAATATCTTTCTCTATGGGGCATACCAGGTACCAAAAAGGAAACATGCATTCTATCACCAGCTTTCCATGGTTCGAACCACGCCAAACCTGGGAAGTCTTCCTTGGGCCGCACCAAAAATACGATCAGTTTCCATGGTTTGATCCGGTCCCCTGGTAGTAGTTGTCTTCTACCGATCAAATATAGATTTTGCGCGGAATACTGTTTGCCATTCTGCCGATTACTCCAGTATGCTTCCAAAATGGGTCCGAAACGACTTTAAATGTTTGTAATCTTAGCATATCTTATCGTTTCCATGGTGCGCAATGTCACAGAGTGCGCACCACCCTATTTGCACCGAATGAGTTCCAATGAGAGCGAAGGTTTTACTTCCATGGTTTACACTGAGTGTTCATTCTGCCCGGTTTGAATCATGGAACAGTTTTGTATTACGATACTGCATAGAATAACCTTTCAATACTTTCACTCAAAGCCATTAACCTTACTCACAAATCGCGATTACCGCTTAGACAAAGAGTGTCACAGCTCCCATACTCAACGTGTGCGTCTATTTATAGACTCATGTTGGACAGAGCTACTGCAATACCAACTATACAGCTGGAACCAGAGACCATATCACAATCTGAATCGCCATCCACAATACCAATGCTATCCACAATGCTATCCTCCAACATACCACCACCAAACTACATGTCTAAGAGGGGGATCCGTGCTCTTCTTCGCGACGCGTTAAAGTAATCTAATCTCTTTTTCCAGCTTCCTGTCCGGGTGTAATCTTATGCTATTACAATGACATAGCAATCGAGTTGTCTCTCTGTCCATCGTTAACCGTATGTGAAGAAAACTCCCGTCAGGACTAGGTTCGGCCAATAAACTGAACAGTACAGTTCGGGCTAAAAGTTCTGTCGTTTCAAATTCGTATAACCCACTTATTTCTTACACCATCTGTGCATTCTTCAGACCCAAAGACACTCGTAAGCCTTATTACCGGAATCGTTCCATCACCACAAAACCAGCCATCCCTTCTCAAAAAGCTGAAAGTACTCGGGCTGCCAGAGCTACACAAGCCACACAGACCTCAAAACGTATCTGTCGTGCTAAGAAGCGCAGCAAGGCAATTCAATGTGATTTGTGAGTATATCCCATTACTCTATGGGCCAAACCATGGACCACCCTGAAAACAACCCATCGGCTTGTCGATGCTATTTATGTAAAAGAAGCTGATCGCTAGCATGGAATGATGGCTTAATGAATAGCACGCTGGGCTTAGTGGATAGCACACTGGGCTTAGTGGATAGCACGCTGGGTTTAGCACCAGGGGTTCTGGGTTCAATCTCCAGTTAGAATGTCTGTTTGTTTTTTCACCGTCGCCGGCTTCAGACCTAAATGTTTATAAAGTAGGCCCAATCAAAGAGTAACCTTTTATGAGGCACCGAGTGTTCTAGCTTAAAACAAGCCTCAGGCTTAGTGATGGTATTTATGTAAAATAGAGCTCTGCCTTATTTCGGATAATAGTGGCGCACTCTGGGGTGGTTTGATAGAGTTACAGACAACATCACCTTAAAGATCTAAACACGTTGAGTTTTGTAGACTGGACGCGCCTCCTTTGAAGTTTGGTCAACCGAAGGGAAGCACGGCCGATTATGTGTTTGAGATAGAATCAGATGAGGAAGGTTCATTTGAGGTTAGGCTTAACTCCGTATAGCTTTACACACCGAACTGTTACCCAGGACCAACCGTTCAGTTTTGTAGCTTGTGCTTCACATTAAATCAGTGGGTGCCCTTGGAGATTGTGAGTTGCCCCCCCCCGGCAGGTCAGCTTACACTATAAACTTCTAATGTTCCCAGATGTTTATTGGCTTGTCAGAAAGCCCCCATACTGAGTAATGAATGAGTCTCATTTTACTCAATGTTACTCCCTGGTTGAGACGGAGTTTTTGTTAGAACTCTGAAGAAAATTGAATTTGGATACCCTTCCCATCATTATTGTAAGTTGACTACCAACCAAAATACCTCACCATCATTACTCTATGAGAGCAATAATTCTTTTAGGAGCAAAGAGTCGATCATCGGGAAGAGTGTGGGCTCTAAATGCCCTGTGGAGCCGGTCGTCCTGCACATGTATGCAGTGCAAACATGCAATGTAGAGAACATGAGCCCATTGGCTCTGTTTGGTTTGTCCATCAAGAGGAAGCATTGAATCGTGTGGACTGGAAAGACTATTGAGGATTTGTTTGGAACATTTGGTACTTCTGAAACTATCCATTGCTTTTGATATGTAGATAATGTAAATAAAATGTACATATAGCTTCAGGTATGGAAATGTCTATGTCCTGGAAATATTTCCAGCCTTACCTTTAAATAAAATATTCTTACATGGGCTATTCGCCAAAACAAGGGCCCTAGAGAAAGTGCTATCTTTAAAACCAATTTTTTTTAATTCTGTAACCCAAAATTGCGAGCCTACCTGTCGACCACTGAAAGCTATCTTGGCTGAGTCTGCCAAAACCAAAATGAGGCTAGCTTCGGTGAGTAAACAAGTCACATCATTGCGTACTGAGGACACCTTGCGGGGGTATATCCCATCAATGCTCAACCCATTTTGGATTGTCTTTTTTATCGACGATCTTCTGAGTGACGTCACTTTTACATCCTATCAGCCAGGCGTGTTTGGTGTGATTCTCTGACCATGACCCTGCACGGGACACTGACCTGCTGAAATGCAAAACGTGACTGCCCAGACGCTACTTTGTCCGACATACAGGAACGTATTTAAACAGTTATTTCTTCCTTTTTATCAGGGGTTAGCGCGAACGCAGACCCCCACTACCAAAAATTACGCACCCGAGTTACCCACATTTGGGGTAATCGCAGGCGTCAACCAAACCGAAGTGCAATGGTAAGGTCTCTTCCTGGGGAATCCTCCGCCGTGATCAAGGATTACCCTGTGCCAGGTAAGTATGAGTTGGTTAAAATTTCGTAAGGGGGAGATTTAGATATGGCTATACAATTTGGGTGCCGTCTGCAACCAGTTTCCTTATGTTCGATCTGTTGCAAATCTCGTGCCTTTAATTGTAGTAAATATTAGCACCTTACTCAGATTTTATTACAAAATTGTCTCTGTTTTAGCTTAATCGAATTTCTAACAATATTACCCCGAATTAACTGGCGGAGACGACTCCAACTTACGCTTTATAATCAGAGTTGTCTTCTGCCTTGTTCCAAAACCATAACATACTGCAGGCCTGTACTTTCTTTCTAACAGACCCAAATACAATTTCCTAATGCTTCATGTCAGAATTGTTATAGGCTTATAGATCTGTAGCAAACTAAAGACAAAAACTGTCTCATTGTGCTAGACATATTCCATGCACTGTTGTTTGACGCCCGTAGTTCACAATAGTTTCTGTCTAACACCAAAAAGTAATCATCTGACTTTCGGTTTTCCATTGCCTATAAACCATCATATTATGTTAACCACACAATTAGGTAGCCAGATGACCTCATCCCTCTCCCAACACTCGCCGTATGCCGTAAACCCAAGTCATGCACCTAGCTAGGTTAATCTCAATTTGTTGACCTAGGATTAATCTACGGTACTTATACTCCCAAATCAAGCTCTGTTGCGGGCCCAGCGCTCCACCACTGCATATGCTATATCACTATCCCTATCCCCATATACTTGCATGACCAGAGGAATAGGTATTGTACAGAAATTGGCATCTTACATGCTGACAGGTGTCACTGATGCTCACGGCTGTCTATAACTGGCAACCTGACAACCCTTCCATGGGGCCTGAGTAACATAGTTAGCCAAGTAGAAAATTCATTATTTTGACATAAAAGTGATTAAGCATGAAATGATTACACACAGAGTGTGTGGTCATGCATGTTTATCTGATGATATATCATGATGGTGCATGCACATACCGGTGGTTACAGTAAAAAAATTGAGTAGGGGGCCGTTGTAGGGTAAATAGTTAGTACTGGGCTTCGGGAGCATCACTAAGTCATACGGCACACACGGCACGCGGACCAGCTGGAGAAGAGAAATTATCATAGCTAATTGTGGCCGCCAATTGCATAGCGAAAAAAGAGAGAGAAAACTTCTTAATCTCGAAAATGGGGAATAAAAGCTCTCGGAGGAGTTGGTGCACGTCGTGAGAGGGTGCTGATCGCCCATCAGCCTTCTGCCCAAAATATACTTTAGGACTCCGCCCCCTCCCCAGATTTTAAGTATATACTGGCAGTTTTTACATCTGATTCAACCCACATCATCCAATACATAAAAAGGGGGATTACCATGATGCGGAGAAACATTAGTAACATGTGTGTCACTAGAAAACTATATAATCATCATTTTGATAGAGTTATCCTCACCTAACTTAACGCTGGAGAGCTGGTGGGTGGGGAGAGGAAATACAATTCCACCATGATAGACAGCGGAAGAGAAAACATGCAAGCCATGCAAAAGACTATGTGGTTCTATTTGATAAGATTCAAACACAGAACCGGCCTGAAGTCAAACTAGAGCTTTCTGAAGGCAGGAAAACCTCTCGAAAATATCCAATGTGTAGCAATAACATTAACAAAAAGGCTTGCTGTGAAATTACAGAGCACGATTGATTCGAGGAAGTTGTAAAAAAATCTATGGAAAATATGGAATTGAAATATCCGTTTCAATTGACGACCAATCTGTAAGTAGCCAGATGGTTGTTATTAGTGGCATTTTCATCGATTAACCAACCACATATAAACTGCCTTAGCTGTTGAAGATTTTGTTTCAAAGTCGGAGCGACAGAAAGCTTGGAGCTGCAACTCAAAGGGGGTGAGTTAGGGTAGCATCCGATGCATGGCTCCTCACAATCAATTTGAAGTTCATCACCTAAAACCCAAACTAGGCAACCCTTCAAGCTAGGTGTCTGACTGGAGCATAACCAGAATATTTAATAACATTATATTGCATGAATAGAGCATTTCATAGCATTTGGGCCAATAGGCTAAAATTATCCTTACGGTCAATTGTCATAATCCATCATGGAAACATGCAAGCGACGTGAGTGGGTGAATAAATAAGCTCCGCCCTTATGCGAGGTGGGCTTAACACGAGTTTAAGCGCACAGTATTGCATGAACTTATGGATTACAAAGAGGAAGGTGAATTCTAAGTGTGACTGAGGAAAGCCTAACTGACAAATACAAATCCCCTCTCGGTAGTAAAGGTATGTTATTGACTGAAATGCTTACATTTTTATAATGGTGTTTAAAGATTTTACCCAAAAATAACTTACTGCACATATGTGCCCACGTTTACTCCAGTGGTGGGGTTGAGCCGTTAGGCGTATTTTCTAGTACAACGGAATTTCATAAGCTATGTGGGGGTATGACAACAACGTATGTCTGCCATATTTGCCCACTGTTGTTAGATTCTGGCATCAAAGTTTCTAATGACCTACAATAAATGCATGTATAACATTGACGCGCAAGCAAAAAACTCAACTGCCAACACCCATCAAGCAAGGCCAGCATGTATTTGCGAAATTCCATCACACACAAAGCGTAGTGACTTATTCATCATAGTTTGAATGGCTGAGTGCATGGCCATACACCGGAGATCAATTAATGGTGTACCATTGTCAGACAATTTTGAATTATTACAGGGCATTTGTTTCTATTCTATACTTCGCATTAGAATCAACATATGGTGAGGTATTATTAAATAATTTGGCAGGTGGAGTGTGCAAGTGACAGTTTTAAAAATTAATGATGGTACCTCGATGGTCTTGTCAAACCCTCGCACTTGCAAAACGATCAACCGCGGCTGATTAATGCCATGTAGTTTTTTTTCTCACAAGGCCTCTTCATCATTGTTAGGGTGAAACTGCTGCCTGCTATAGATACATGCTTTTCCATGTTCACCAGGTC
>Ga0224501_10004877_pt1 | contig 10576 bp, 7 predicted proteins | sample SF_Oct11_sed_USG_4_FD_169105 | JGI IMG/M metagenome (GOLD analysis project Ga0224501, IMG submission 169105) | Sediment microbial communities from San Francisco Bay, California, United States - SF_Oct11_sed_USGS_8_1 | ecosystem: Environmental > Aquatic > Marine > Sediment | place: USA...
GGCGTTTGCGACTGCTGTAATTTTGACTGAATCAAATGCCTTTTCAAAGTCTATAAAAGCTAATGAGAGTGGTATGTTGAATTCTGTAGTCTTTTCCTTTAGTTGGTATAGTGTATGTAGATGATCGGCTGTGCTTCTATTTGATCTAAAACCTGCCTGATCTTTTGATTGTGACATTCTATGGACTCATTTATCTTTTTTGTCAAGATCTCAGTGAACAGCTTATAGAGATGTGATAGCAATCTTATGGGCCTATAGTTTTTCAGGTCCGTTGGATTCCCTTTCTTGAGTAGGAGTACTACACACTCGTTTTTCCATTTTTTTGGTATTGTTTCTTTCTCTATGCATGCGTTGAACAGCTGTGCAAGAGGCCTCCCCACTACACTTGCAGTTGTCTTGAGTCGCTCGTTTACTACCCCGTCCGAGCGTCAGGCGTTTTACCATTTTTGAGGCTTTTTATGGCTTGTTGGACCTCATCTTCTGAAATTCTTCAATTGAACTTGGTTCTGAGGCTTGATGTTCACATGGCTCTACCTCAATTTTGCTTTCATAAAGACTGCGATAGAAGTTTGTAGCGAGATTTAAAATTTCAGTTTTGCTGTTGGTCGTTGTTCCCTCTTCCCTTTGGATGGCAATGATAGATTTTGATCCTCGTAGCAAGAGCTTATTTGCTTTCTTTGTACTATTGGTCTCCTCGATTATCTGTTTAGTCATGCGGATATTGAATTGCCTTACATCTTGCCTAGTTTTCTTCTGCTTCAGCTTGTTAAGTTAAGAATATTCTACTTGATCTCTCTTTGACCAGTTTTTGCTGTTTCGCAGCATGTCATTACGATTTTGCTGTTTCGCAGCATGTCATTACGATTTTAGATGAGCTTTTGCGTATCTTCACTGATTTTATTTGTATGTTTTTTCCTAGTTCTTTGTTTTGCGAACTTGCTAGCGGTGCTGAAATGATAGAGGTGACATTGTTGTTAAATTCATCTATATTTATTTCTGTGTCTTCTGTATATTCCTCAAGACAACAAAAAACGTGCAAGTTCACAAAGTTTCCACGATAAACAAAATACATACTGGCAGTGACCACAGGCTAGTCAGAGCGAGAGTTAAACTGAACACAAAAATGACTAGAAATAAACTTGCAAAGTCCAACAAAACAACAAATATAGATTTTAATTCACTTCGCAAGTCCAAAAAGGATGAATACAACATTGAACTGGCAAATAAGTTCCAATCTCCTGCGGAAATATTAGGACCTACTCTCAACACCTCATCAGTGGGACATGGATTTATTCTTTCAACAATTGGGTGCGCACATGCAGGAGGGATTCCGACAACACTCCATCACGAGTCTGTGTTTTCATTGTGATTCATGATACTTGCTATGCTTTGCCGTATCGCAGAGCATGGACTCCCCTCCTCTGCGGAAAAAACACTGAGTATCAAACAAATCCAGCTAGGTCCGCCCCATTCACTCAATTAATATGACTGAATAGTCCTGCAGATTGATACAACTGCATGTGCATCTTGCGAACCTAATATTCATGGGACACCCTGCCCCCACATCGCAATGCATTGTGATTAATGGCTAAGCACTTTGAAAATGGCAAAGGTAGTCACATTATAATTTTTATTTATAATGTGACTACCCCACTAAACTTTAATGTGACTACCCTACTAAACTTTAATGTGACTACCCTACTAAACTTTAATGTGACTATCCTACTAAACTTAGTAACGCAGGAACTCTCACTCATATAATAAGCAATCTTTCACAAAACAAGGTAAGAACATGTTCCTATGTAATATTTTTTATATAGCTGTAAATGCAGAAGCAGAGTTTTCGGACCTCGGAAATTATGAAATGATAATGTGAAGCGTTACAGGAAACAACCCATATAATAATAACTTCATGTTGAAATGAGGGACCTTTGTATAAATGTTAAACAAATCAAAAAGAATGGAAACCGGCATTAAAAGAGTTTATCTAACGATGCAGCACCAAAGAAGTCCGCAATGGTCAGAGTTGTTTCCTGTCCAGATACTTTCGCCTACAAAGCAGCTGCTTCTGCATCGACCATAGATCGGGGGCTGCCCTCTTTTCACATATGCTGTACATACACTTCCTTCATCTATAACAGAGAGCAATCTGTAAACCCACAGCTATGACATGAAACCATATTTGTAGTAAATGAATGGAAACGTTGATACTAGCTAGTCCACAATTTTGAAAGAAAAAGCATTTAATTTACTTTTATTTCTGTCTTTTGGCATTATAAACAATAGGTGCATTCGCGGCTGTTGTTTTGCCACAAATGCTGTACATACAGTTCCTTTGTCTATAGGAAAAAGAGAGCAATCCGTAAAATATACAGCTATGGTGAACTATGGCAGCCATGCATTCAGCGAGGTTATCCTTAGAAATTTAGCAAGAGCATCCTTCAAAAACGAGCGTATATAATCAAAACAAGAATTCTCCTAGCTGTTTTGTCTTCAGACTTTATGATGTCAATCCTAGGTCTGCTGTATGTACTTACTGGGATCTCTAATGCGAGCCCTTTCTAGGGCGGCTTTACCAAATTGCGCTGTCAATTGAGCATACAATGATGCGGTGATCACCCGACCTATATAAGGTGCTAGGGCGGGAATCACGCCTGCCAATTCCTGCTTCTCTTGTTCGATGCCATCAAATGCCAAAGGTAGGATAACTCCGACAGCTATGAGAGAAATTGTCATCAATCTACAATATCAACAGGACATGTTATGGCTACAAAAGCTTATGGATACCTAGTCAGGCAATCATAGCTTTGTGTTAAAAATGGGAGGCACCAGCCAGCTGACCTTGTTTTTGGTATGTGGCGGGCGGGCCGAGAGAAACAATAGCACTGCTTTGTCTGCCCCGGCCCTGCCGCCATGCCGAAGGGCCAAGTCACCATAGAAGTAAGCTTATACCATAGACTAGAGTTATCTTTTCTGACTAAAGGATCGAACGTTATTACTCAAAGAATCGCTGGAGAACTGGTAGTCTGACAGCTGTGATAGTTGGATCGTAATGTCCCCTGCTTTGCAATATGGCGCAATGTACTTCAGATGAAACAACTGAAAGGTATCATTATTATATTATCATTAATGGGCTTTTGTGCATCGATGACTACTCATTTTGATAAACTCTGCAGGCGGGTTTTATATTAAAATTTTCATGAAATCATATAGAGTGACTGAATATTATCTTCACTAAGACTGATAACCTGGGTTTCTATAACCATGGGAATGCAACTCCCACTTATTCAACAAGGTGAGATAGTGTGCAGCGAGGGTAGTATGCTCCAGAGACTATATTTCTGGGACGCTCTTCCTCGCCACACCCTGGAAATCTAAGTACTTGGCTAGACGCACGTTGCAGGAGGATAATTCTGTGGGTTAGACTGTCTCCTGGGTGTGGCTTGCAGTGTGCCACCACAATGACTAGCATTTAAAGTGCTATAATAGCACCGTATAGGATTCGTATTTGTTCATATTCATATCTTTTCATTAATAGCAGTTAAGCAGTTTATATAGGTATTAGATCTGTGGTCACTGAAACTTCCCTGAATCAATTTAAAGAGTATTCAGATTTGCTCTGAAAAAGTGAGTGTCAGCGATAAAATATTTACTCTCCCCATGCACACACTGGGCACCAATCGTACAGTTGTCTGCATATTAGACCTTGCTGTTTGGGTGAAGCGATAGTGGGTAGCTCACTGGACCTTGGATCAGGGGGTTCCTGGTGCGATTCCCAGTTCAGGAAAAAACTTTGTTTTTAAAACGCGTTAAGCAAAGAGTGTCTTTCTCTATGGGTATGGACGTGCAAGCAAAATGTATCACACTGAAAAACAATGATCTCAGAAACTCGGTAGGGGACGCAATTTCTGCAAACCCCTGGTACTGGTCAGGAGAAAAAGAAGGGTTTTTGTTGTAACACTATGCACTCTGCAGATCTGGGATGCTATACTATCTTACGTACTTGGCTTGTTTAAATCCCAACTGAAAGGCTAAAACTAGCAATACTCACAGGATCCGATTCTCTGCACTAGAAATCTTGCGGCAAGCAGAGTCACCAAAACCAGACAAGGCATTAGATGAAACTGCAAGTAAAACCCCAACAGATTCCATGTTGTAGACAATGCATTAACTGAGAACTACGCTAGTTAGTCATATCGAAAAGGGCGAGACTGATAGCTGATAACTTCCTCGTTCCTGTTTTGCCTGGTTTGTATACGAATCTTAGCAACACCAGGCCACAGATTACAATTACAATAGACTTTTGTACTCGGCAGGCTCTGGAGCTTGCAGTCAGCTTCAAAACAAAATAAAAAAACAAAACAAAACTACAGCAGACGCCTGAAATCCTGTATTCCAATCCTACATATATGAATCATATAATGTAGTGATATCATGTGTATCACGCCCGGTGTTGCCGACAGCAGTTTTGCACAAACTACAAAGATAAACAACTCGGACTAGAGCCCCGGCATTATACAGGCCTTTACGGGGATTCATTGATTACACAAGCCACGATCAAAACAAGCGATACATTGGGAACATCAACCGGAGTAGCTCACCGTTCGTTGTGTACCTGTGAGTTGCACGACACACTATCAATTCAATATGAATATCATCTAGCTCTAGGACTATTCTATTGAGTATTGAGTAATTGAGTAATTGACAGTCACACTCACAGTGACATTGACAACTCGAGTGACGTGCTTGACTCACTTAGTAAGTTAGTTAGTTAGTGACTCACTTATTCAGTTAGTGACTAGTCTAGTCACTAGTGACTGGCGATGTATTTGTTTGTATCCGTTGTGTACTGTTGTGTATTTAATTTTAACAATTCACTTCCAGAATTGGACTTTGAGTTTAGTTTCGACTTGCGATTTTTAATTCTAGCTGCGGGAGTTAGTAGGACCGCTATTACAAATAATGTGTAATATAATAGCTGTGGCGTTTGATTTTTGCAAGCTGATTCTCCAATAAGTCTACAAGTCTGACTCTGCGTCTAAACAGTAGTATGACTATGAGCCATATGAGTATGACTATGAATACTACATAACCGTACATGTACTACTCTACTAGAAAATAACTGAACAGTAATGCTACTAGTACTACTTGTAAGTAGTACTACTTACTACTACTAGTACTACAGTTTAGTTATTTTATTTCTAGTGGTAGTGGTAGCGGCAGCAACAGTAACAGTAACAGTAGTCGTAGTAGGTCAATTGGATAGCACTACATAGTACATGACTATAAATATTCGTACTGAAGCCAATAATAAATCAGGAACTACATACATGTAGCTTGTAGGAGGAAAGACTGTGACACACTGGCCTGTCTTATCCACTCACTCAAACACAGCACTCTCACCCCCCACAGTTAGCAGTTGGTTTCACTCAATCAATCACCGAAGTCCTGAAGGTTGAACTCGAAGCGATAGCATAATAAAGTCAATTGATACCTCTGTCCGTGGTACGAATTAACTTAGGGATGAAAAGTTTTCAGACTTTTTATATTACCAAGTGTGTGCAGGGTTGGAAATATGGAATACAATTCGGTACTCGTCCCATTTTGTTGAACGAAAATGGTAACAATAAGCTCATGAAGATTCAGTAGGGAAATCAGTATCAGTTACGATCCAAATGCGTTCAATGCCCTCATTGTCTCAATAACTGGCTCAGCTGCATTCAACGGTTATGAAGTTTGTTAATACGCGACTAGAATGGCTAACTACTAGTACTAGCTAGTAACTTAGTAAGTATAGTACTGGTAGCTATGAACTTTCATTTTGTACAATACCAAGTACTGTACTATGTATAGTACTTGGCATTGTACATAGATATTGACATTGATATTGTACGTTGTACTATGTACAATGCTGCTACACAGTGCAACTTTTCTACCAGCCATCATTTAATGTTTCACACTTTACAGGAGCAATGACATCCTAAAACAATGGGACAGAAGTCTGTGAAGTTAGGCTTAGCCATTCAGTCGCAAGCCAGGTCACTGGCTGATGGTGTCTCTACCCGACTACACTCTGTCACCGAGTTCAAATGTCTCACATATGATGAGTTCATACATGAGGTTTCCCTGCTTAATGAGGTGTAAGTATATTACTTTGAGACACAAACGCTGGTTGGTGCTAGTTGCTTCTTCCATTACCACGGTTTATTGCTTATATATGTGTGGCAAGGGGTCCCAGCCAATGGATATGTGTACTGCCGCACAGGATGAGTTTTCCCGCACGAGAATCATCAACGGCTTCGCGGCCAAGTCATAACGGAGCTATCTTCTCTTCTTTAAGAATGGCTGAAACGCATACAAATTGGGGTTCTGGTCGATCTGCAACGATTCAGCCGCGAAGCCGTCGATCCTTCTCGTACGGAAACCTCATCTGGTGTGGCAGTACCATAAGGGTCACAATCACCTCCCCATTGTTGAAGGTCAAGGGTAGATGCGATGCACCTCTGCATTCATTGCAGTGATAGCGAGTTGTCTTTTTCCGAAAAGCAAAGATCGGTCAGTCGACTATTTACGGCCGGAATGGGCCAAATAGAAAGAAAATGGGATCTAATTACTAAAACTTACTAATGACTTTTCTCCTTCATAAATCATAACTTCTAGTAGAACTCGAAAATGAATGTATTATCGGAGAAAACTGGAGTCATGAGAAATGCTTTGCTGGATTTTCCCTTGCACTAAATAGAGGCCATTGAGTTGGGCCTCTATCAATGATGGCACTAACGCTCGCTGACAGAGCTGAAAAATTGCACTCTGAAACCCTATTTCTCTATTTTTGTTGCACATCTTCCCTATTCAGACTTGTGTAACTTTAGGTCTGGTATGCACCTGCGGGAGATTTTTCCAAACCTCAGCGCGTCAGCTGAGAACTCAGTGTGAACACCCAACAGCTCTGTGGTAATTTCCTATCCCGAGGCAAATTCTGGTGCGTCGACGGTCTGGAAAGTGTGTTGCGAAGGGCGATGGCTAGAGCTATACCTGAGCTTCCGTTTGAGCTGAATATTGGGGCCATCTGCTCGTGGTAGGCTTCAGAATCTGAATATGAGACACTTTTGGCAATGGCTCAACCCCTTTAAAGATACACCTCTCGTTAAGAGGAGTCGCTCTGTAGGCGGGTGACATGTAAACCCCCGCCTCCCTTCAGGACATTTTGGCCCCTATCTTGGCGTTGGATAGAGACCATCCCTGGTGAGCTGGTGAAGCTGATGCTTGTATAACTCTCCCTCTCTGCAAAACAATTCGCACACAGAAGTCAGGCTTCCTCATGAAGTATCTTTTCTTGGAGCACAAAAACGAACATTATTTTATGTGTTGCAAACTGTGTTTGTGTGTTGAGGGTGAAAATCTCAACAGCAACAACTTTCATTTTATGTGCCATGGGAGCATTTATGCTTTTTTTGAAGGACTGATCAATTAACTTCAGGATCTTCAAAAACAGTGCAGTTTAGTGTTGTCGCTGGAACTGATAAACATTTCTTTTGGAAAGCGACCGCTAAGATCATTGTTGAGAAGGTAAGCCCATCACACATAGAACTACTGATCACTGTGCCGCTGGTTGGCTCTGGCTTAGCGCCCTCTCTATTGACATACCTCTCGTAGGTTGTAGATAAGAATACTATATGGTTTTATATGGACGGCAAAAGGTTCATTTCCAGGATGGTCCACTGTTTGTCCCATAGGCATGATAGCCTGATTAACCTGCAAACCAAATCTGATAAGGGGGAAATGAGAAATGGTTCCCACACTGGGGAATCATACCAGACGCCCCTGATCCTCACTTCAATGCACTAATCACTGAGCCAACACTTTATTCAGCCTCTATCGTTTCTTAATGTAAAACCATTGGTTTAGATTTTTGCATAGTCGAGTCACCGTCCCATATCAACACTTAACTCACTCTACTGTTAAGCTACATGTATAGGGGTAGATAACCCCATGGCCCATGGTAGCAATATGCGCATGATCTATTCAAGGAGAAGCAAGTCACATACCTCAACTCATAAATCTATCAAAGATGCACATCATCACTATTCTATCGCTATCATTTATCAGGTTATGCGAGACAGTGGACAAGTGATGTCTAGAAAGTTTCTCTCTGTACGGAGGTTTCTCAAACTGTACGCTGACATAATGCACCAGCTGTCAGCGGTCTCTGCTGCCTCTGCGACACCTGTTGACCTTCCCCCGCAGTCAGAGTATCCTCATTTGTGCGCAGCTATCATCATCAATGGGTATGCTCAAATGAAATTAACTAGATGCTTTACTTCAAGTTCCTCAAATAAGATCAGACCTTTTTTATGTTGATAGATGTAGCATCACTAAGCCAGAGGCTTGTTTCCCGACTGGTGCATAGTGTGACCCATAAAGGTGTCTCTGTGGGTGGGTCTGTTTTTAAAGGCCGCAATCTGAAACCAATGAGGGTGTAATGAAAAGGTGTTGGCCAAACCGGGAATAGAACCTGAAATCTCCGATTCTACGTCCAGTGCACTCTCATCATCTCAGCCACCAATCCAAGCTTTCACATTCCTATTCAGAGTTGAAGAGTTTTCCTTCCTTGCCGCCGAAATCATGAACAAAGTGTTGTAAGAACAGAAAGTGATGAATATACCAAGATACCAAGAGAGTGATTGGCAGGCTGATGGAAGAGATAATTTATTTCATATTAGTGGGAGTTACTCCCTCCTGTTTTATTGAATAATCGGAATATAGATAGGTAAAGGAACATTGAAAGTAAACTTCTTCAGTCGCAATGTCTTTGGTTATAAAATTTAGATTACTACAAATTCGTTGAGAGAAAAGTGCACCCCACTCCGCTGTTAGCAAATATAGGTCAGTTTATTGACTCTTGTAGGAAGGACAAGGTTGGGTATGCTTAACTTATGGTTTACCAGACGAACGAAATCGAATGCTAGAATTTCCTTCTATTGCAGTGACTCGTTTGTCATTTCTGAAATTATGAAAGTTGCTAGATTGTCAGGTTTGTCAATGGCTAGGTGCTGATGCGCGTTATTGCATAAAAGTTGCGAGTAACCAGCCTGTCAACCTTGTCAGATTTGCGTGATGTACTGCACTACCTTTGCGGTAGATGACTCAATGTCGCCTCAAAGTGCCTGGCTGGACAGAGTCTGTTGTGATGCGTCACATGTATGCATGTGCCTGTCTTGACCGGCAAGGGAGTGATTGACCAGAACTGCGTAGCGGACATATCGGCTTGATCCCGTATGCTCCATCCGTGCTTTATCATGATTTCCAAGTGAAAAATTATTTTGGGTTTGTCTTAAAGTTTTCCTAAGAGACTAAGTAAGTTGAGTCCTGCGTGGGTACAATGACTGTTTTTGGATAACTTCATTCACTGAACGGAATAACGGAATAGCCCGGTGATAGACTATGAGGTTCCTACATCAATCCTAGCTAAAGACAAACCTCGCTATGAGTTGGAGCATTGATACGGACATGCACTTACTGGCCTATGCAGTCCTGCCCAGGGTATGATGATTCCCCAAATTAGAACTAGTTGGCGAATTTAATTATCGCTGGCATCAGGCCAATAAAAGTCTAGGATCACTAAGAGGATAAACAAAATGGTTGATTCCCGCGAGTTTGCTTTAAAGCTGATAATCCCTTTGATTTGAACTTATGTCTGATCTCAATGTGAAATTCGTGGGTGACCCAACAACCAGCTTGGTGTTTTGTAATAAACATTTTCCTGGTACCAGTGGACCGGTACTAACCGTAACCGGCATAAAAACTCACTGACAAAAGCATTGCAAATAAGACAATACAGACAGATGGAAAATCAACAACTTCGCCTCTTGTGTTGGATACCAGTACATCTAGGCTCTCGAGTAACTTGGCTTTCGGAGGATGTTATTCCAAATAAAGCTTAAGTTGACTCACCCTCAAGCCTCCCACGACTGTCTACTCAGCCTTGTAGCGCACCAAGTCAGCGGGTACCCTGGTAAAGTGAAGGCGGCAATTGTAAATAGTGAACTTGCATTCTGTCATCCTTGCCCTGTGCACTGTAGCTTCACCTGAAGCTGTACCAATGTCTTTTGCGACAGACGGATGTAACCATTTATACCTGTTATGGCTAAAACCTACAAGTACACATAAATGGATGAGACAGTGGCTGGTGTGAATGCAGCTTATAGAAACGGATTGTCCTCAAATGATTAATAGTCTTACCATTCCCATACTGAATAGCCATGGCTGTCAGGGTGGATTAGTATTTTTTTTATCTGAATGCAAAACAATGGCTAAATATAGGCATGATTAATTCACTTGTAATCTGATTTTATGGCTTCTCACTGCACTGATCTTTCTCCTCAAGTGACTGTTCACTCTTGAGTCCTCTAAATCCAACAGGAAATGATGCAGGGTATACCACGAATGCTAAGAAATGTAAAATTGGCAAAACCTTGTGTGACTGCTGTGTATCCATGTCCGAAATGATTCAGTTGACATCTAGCAAAGGGTTGTTGATTACAACCCCCGGCTCATGCAAGAGTTGTCTTCCCCA
>Ga0224501_10004879_pt1 | contig 10575 bp, 9 predicted proteins | sample SF_Oct11_sed_USG_4_FD_169105 | JGI IMG/M metagenome (GOLD analysis project Ga0224501, IMG submission 169105) | Sediment microbial communities from San Francisco Bay, California, United States - SF_Oct11_sed_USGS_8_1 | ecosystem: Environmental > Aquatic > Marine > Sediment | place: USA...
TGAGTGCCAGCAGGGGAATGTTGCAGAGAGCGGGGTCGGCCTTCATCATACATGCCAGCATGACGCCGTCGATATCCGGCATGTGAATATCAAGTATCGCAATGTGGACAGGTAAACCGTCATTTTTGGCCTGTTTCAATTGTTCCACGGCGGTTGCCGCATTGTCGACGCTGATGATCTCGGCCTCCCAGGTTTTCAATTGGGTTTCCAGGATAAAACGATTAATTGCGTTGTCGTCGACAATCAGGACTTTGGTGCCTGAGAGCGATCGATTCGGCACAGATTCATTCGAGTTCTGCTTTGGGTTGTACCCCAACTGCACGGTAAACCAGAAGGTGGATCCTTGACCGGGCACGCTGTCGATACCGACCTCGCCGCCCATCAAAGAAACCAGTTGTCGGACGATCGCCAGGCCGAGTCCTGTCCCGCCGAAGCGGCGCGTGGTCGAGCCGTCTGCTTGCGAAAACGCGTTAAACAGGCGGTTCTGAGCCGCTTGAGAGATTCCGATGCCGGTGTCCTTCACTTCGCATTTCACCCGCACCCGTTCGGCCTCCAGGGAGAGGCAGTGAACTCCCACGGATACGTCCCCTCGTTCCGTGAACTTCACGGCGTTACCCAGGAGATTCAACAAGACCTGTCTCAGCCGAACAGGATCTCCAATCACAGCGTCGGGAGTTGCGTCTGAAACGAAACAGGTCAATTCCAAGCCCTTTTTGCTCGCCGGTTCGGCGAAGAGCTCTACCGCTTCCTCAATAGTCTGACGGAGGCCAAACTCGATCTGCTCCAACTCCAGCTTGCCTGCCTCGATCTTCGAAAAATCAAGAATGTCGTTGATGATGCCCAGTAGGGCGGTTCCTGACCGGTGGACGGTTGTAGTCATGTGACGTTGGCGCTCGCTCATTTGCGTGGTCAGCAAGAGTTCGGTCATCCCGAGGACACCGTTCATCGGGGTGCGAATTTCATGGCTCATGTTGGCGAGGAACTGAGACTTTGCCACGTTGGCTGCTTCGGCAGCGTTCTTCGCGGCGGTGAGCTCTTCAACGGTCGTGGATAATTCAGCCGTGCGGGTTGCCACCATCTGTTCAAGCGAAGCGGTAAAGGATTGAAGGGACTGTGCCTGAACCGTGACGAGTTGGGTTGTGCGGTCGACGAGTGCGACCATGTGCTCGAGTTCCCCACCGACGTCGGATGGGGAGAGCGGATCGGATTGTTTCAAAGGGTGGGACCCTTCTGCTGGCAATGGTCCCGTCTGGCTCAGCGTGTTCAATGTCGCCTTCAGTTGGTCGGCAATATGCCGGAACAGTACGGTGATTCTCCGGAGACTGAGCTGGACGATGAGAATTCCGACCCCGATCAGAAGCATTGTCAGGAGGATCGATGCGTGGACCTCGCGACTAATCTCCTTGTTCAGGCTGGCGAGGGAGAACTCGATCCGTACCCAGGCGGCGATGTCCGCCTGATCACGCAATGGTTCGATCGCGATGAGCAAGGGGGTCTCATCCGCTGCTTGGACATGAGCGATGACTTCGGAGCGGTCGGTCTGAGCTTGATCCAGATGAGACTCATGCAACGTTTGACCGATACGCGTTGCGTCGGTCGAGGCGATGACCATGAGATCGGGATCCAGGATATCGATGCAGAGGATATCTGGGTCATCGCGATAACTGCCGAGGGATTCTTGGATTCTATAGAGATTATCAATGACCGCTGCTGATCCGATGATGGTAAACGTGCGACTAATGGCTAGTGCGCGAGCATGCGTTGATTGTTCCAGGACATGCTTCACCTCCACCAGTCTCACTCCGGCAGCGATTGCCATGATAGTTCCAAGCAGGAGTGAGAGCACAACCGTTACACGAAAGCGGAGATTGTGCTTCCATGCTAGTTGGATTCTCGAATGGAGTGCCTTTCCGAGCTGCCGGTCGTTGTTCATGATTCCGTGGTCAACGGGACATGCCATGAGAGAATTGTCGTGTCCATTTTGAGATCGCGATGCAGCGCACGCCATGGCCGAACTATCGCTCTCTACATACACGATGCAGAGTGTCGGAACCGCTAGGCGTAGGCCCTCTCGCTAGATATATCGGTCCAGTCGGTTAACGACTTAACCCGAGACTGTGGCAAAACACGCATCAAGTGTGCAGTGTGCATAGTGGGCGAATACGTGCTTCGGCTACCACCAGGTTGAACAGGGCCGGAAACCGGGTGAGCCTCACCGAGTCCAGGAGCGACAGAGGGCCGTGTAATCCAGTGGTCACTTGGCGTCGGCCAAGCCCAGCAATCATTTCGCTCTCCAGGGAGATAGACAGTGAACTCGCAGCAAGACTTCCTCTCGCCCTGTAAACTTCACGGCGTTTCCCAAGCGGTTCAACAGAACTTGTCTGAGTCGAACGAAGGCTCCGATGCCAGGCTCAGGGGAGTCATGAGTAAGAAACAGGTTGAAACGTCGGCTGCTTGACCGCCGCTCCCCCTCTGCTAGACTGGACACAATTCCATCTCGTTTCTTCATTTGAGAGAGAGGGGTATCGTGAATCGGCTGATGCAATATGTCGTGAGAGGGATCCTGTGTGTCGTAGGAATTTGGGGAGGGCCTGTCACGCAAAGCGCACTCGCGGGCACCATTACCGGAACAATCACCTACAAGGGGCCTGCAGTGGACGAAGAGTTTGCACCTACGAAATCACCCAACGCCGACTATTGTGCAACGCTGGCTCAGTCCAAACCGGAGCTCTTTCGCAAGAATGGAGAGATTCGGTTTCTTCGAACCATCGATGTCCGTGAAAACGGTGCGCTGAAGGACGCCGTGGCTTCAGTTCGAGATCTTGTGGATGATGCATTTATAGCTCGATTCTCTGGAACCGAGATCGTGATCCAACAATGTCTCTTTCAACCGTACACCAGCGTGGTCGTCGATAAGCGGAATTTCAGGGTGGTAAATCTCGACCCAACCAATCACGCAGTCGCACAGGCAGTCATGCATAATCCCCATGGATTCGAAGTGGCTGGACCGGCCTCCCGCACACTATTCAATATCGCTCTTGCCGACAAAGATGCCGAACTTAACAGGCCTGTGGCCTTGAGAAGCCGTGTGCAGGGCTCGATGATCAAGTTGGTCTGTGATCAGCATCCTTACATGCAGTCGTGGTTTCTACCTGTCACAAACCCTTATTACGTTGTCACGAAGACCGACGGTCGTTTCGAAATTCAGCACGTGCCGGCCGGTAGGCGTCAGCTCAGAGCTTGGCATCCTCGGATCGGATCACTGGACGTAGAAATCCTCGTCCCTCAGGAAGGCTCTGTGCACGTCGACCTCGAGTTGCCAGTGAAGTAAGTATCCCCACCTCATCGGTCATCACTTGGCCAGTTAATTCCCCGGCGTACGTACATGTCCATTTCATGAGGTGTCCCCATGGAGTCAGTAGTTTCGGATGTGAGCTTTGATCTTGGTCTTGATGAATAGGCCAGGCTCCATCACGTAATTACGGAATCGGAGGACCATCTGTTCAAATGACATTACGAAAACCTTGAAGTCCTGAGTCGTCCCGCGTTTCTTCCGGTCTTCTCCACTAAAATGTCCGACACATGTGCATGGCATATCTACTCAATAAGCGCCGTGAAACTTTACATATTTCTTGTCAATTGGAGAGCGTTTGTTATGGTCTGTTGAGCTTAGACAAAAACGTTTAACTCAACGGGGTACTCTACTATGTTGAATCGTCTCTCCAGGGCTGTAGTGGCGAGCGGAGTTCTTGCCACCAGTATCTTGTCCCTCTTCGTGATGCCCGATCCGGCGCATGCCATTCCAGCGTTTGCCAGAAAGTACAACGTTAATTGCACCACATGTCATACGGCTCCGCCGATCTTGAATCACTACGGCCAGCGGTTCCTCGAAAATGGATATCAACTGCCGGGGACTGAGGATGGAGGCATCACCGGTAAGAGAAAGTTGGGAGATCTGACACTGGACGACGTGACCAACTATATCGGCTTCCGCTTGGTCGGCAATGTGGTTCGGAACTGGAGCTTCAAGAATCAGAATCCAGCCGGTCTCGATCCCGGTGTCATCGAGAACAAGACGGAATTTACGTTCCCGGAGAATTTCGTCTTGTTTGCAGGTGGCACGGTCACGAAGAACGTCGGCTTTATGATTGAACTTGGGCATGATGTCGAGGCTGGTGGCGCGGCCGTTGAGCGAGGGTTTGTCACCTTCAACAACATCGGACGTCACGATCTCGTGCATCTGCGCGTCGGTAGATTTGACCCGAATACCTATTCCTCATATGCCACCGTGCGGCAGCAGTTGGGAGATGTTGGCGAGAGTGTTGCCAGTACCTGCGCCGCGTTTCTTCCCTGCTCGTTGAATCGTGTGGGACTAGCCCCCAGCGCCTTTGCGACCAAGTTCTATGGGTTGTACGATCGTTCCGGCAACTATCTCTCACCGTTTGGTGCGTCGCTCTACAATTCTGGAGCGGAAGTCGGCGTTGATATCCATGGGAGACCATTTGGGGACTGGTTCCTGTACCAAGTTGGTGTTGTGAATGGCGCCAACGAGGCTTTAGGGGATTCCAACAAAGGAAAAGATGTCTACGGGATGGTCCGTCTGGATTTTGCCAGGTCCAAGAACTTCGCCGCGAACGTGTCGGGATTCGCCTATATCGGTAACAGCAATGCGAAAGTGCTGTCTATGGACGACGTCAATTGGAACCGATATGGCGTGTCGGCCCGTGCGACATACAAGATGATCGACCTCTATGCGGCATTCGCTATCGATAAAATCAACAAGACCCCAGCTTCGGTAGCCGGGCTGTTTGATACCACGGCGACCGGCCTGACAATTGGAGCTGATGCGTACGTGACCGATCGAGCCGTGCTCTCGGTGCGGTATGACAATCTCGATGCCGGTGGCATGCTCGACCAACGAAAGTCCACCACCTTCATCGGTGTACAGGCGAAATACTATGTGCGAACGAATATCGCACTCTTCGTCCGTGACGACTTTAATATCAGAAAGTCCGAAGACGGCGACAGCGCGGGCAGGAATCTCCGCAATGCCTTTTTTAGCGGTGTCGATATCGTGTTCTAAGGAGTATGTATGAGCAAACGGATCACTGTACTAGCTGCGGTTCTGATTTTCTTAGCAGGCGAGACCTCGGGTGTGCTGGCCATGAAACCTGAGGAGACTCGAGCGGCCAGGGAAAAAGGGAAGATCATCTACGAACGGTCGTGCATGCTCTGCCACGGAGAGGATGGCAAGGGTGATGGACCCGCCGGCTGGTTTATTGGACGGTTTTCGTCGCCGCATCCTCGGGATTTCACCGCTGAGAATTACAAATTCCGCAGTACGGCTTCGGGCGACTTACCAACCGACCAGGACCTCTTTCGGACTGTTACGCAGGGGATTCCTGGATACATGCCGTCGTTCAGTGGCTTAGCCGAAGAAGAACGCTGGGCCGCCATTGTGTACGTCAAATCACTCAATCCAATGTTTAAAGAGGGCCAACCCACACCGATGGCCATTCCCGAGCCGCCCTATCCTCCGTCCGATGCCAGTATCGAGAACGGTCGTAAGCTCTATTTCAAGTACAGCTGCCACAGCTGTCATGGAGATAATGGCTATGGCGACGGTCCGGAGTCGATCAAGGGAAATTTGAAGGATGCTCGAGGGCTTCCGATTTCAGCTGGAAATTTATCGGATCGCTCCTCGCTCAAAAATGGAGCGACGTCCCGCGACATCTATCGCAGCTTGATGACCGGGCTCGATGGGACACCGATGCCGTCATTTGCGGATTCTTTAAATGGAAAAGAGAAAGAAGCCTGGGACCTCGTCTATTACATTCTCTCGCTCTCTTCAGAGAGAGGATTTTTTCGATGGTAGGGTGCAGTTCTCATCGGATGCTGCGGAGCGGAGTGTCTGCGTTCATTGCAGCCCTTCAGGTCTTGGCGATAGCAAGTATGGGAACAGGAGTACATGCCGCTGATTCGTCTCGGTCTATGTATGACTTGGAGAAGTCTGTCAAGGAACCGAAGCCCTCAAAGTCCCTTGCGCCAATACGAAAGCAAACTCAAAAAAATCCTACTCCATTGGATCGAGAGCGATGGAAGAAACCTGTACCTCTGCAAAACGGTATCAAGCTAGACAAGCCTCAGGCTATTCCGCCCCCTAAACCAGTTGATTCAAACCTTCCCAAGGTGGAACTGCCAGTCACCCAGGATACGGCTGGAGCTGGTCCAGTGGTCGTTGGACGAGTGGTGTATCGCGGAACTCTCCCTCCGCCTACACAGATGGAAGTGACAAGGGATGTTGAGGTCTGCGGTCCGGTCGTTAATATCGTACCTCTCTCTGTCGACCCTGTCAGTCACGGGGTTCGCAATGCAATCGTTCACATTGGTGTAAGGCAAGAGATAACTGATGATGTTCCGCTTCAAGTCTCAGTCGTGAAGAACCAGCAATGTGCGTTTTATCCACGTGTGGCGGCATTGCGAACTGGGGCACAGACGGAGATCTCAAACGATGATCCACTGATGCATAATACCAACATGACCATTAACAGCCGAACGGTGTTGAACGTCGCGTTGGTAGCTGGTGGGAACCCGATTCGGAAGCCGCTAAAAAAAGAGGGGCTGTATTTGATTAAGTGCAATGTGCACAAGTTTATGGAGGCTTATCGGTATGTCTTCGACGATCCTTTTTTTGATCAGACCAACGAAACGGGGCAATTTCGGATAGTAGGATTGCCGCCTGGATTTCATGCAGTGTCGGTGTGGCATGAAACGCTAGGTGTTTTGCATAAGGAAATTCAAGTTCCAGTCCGTGGGACAGTGACCCTAGAGTTTGAGTTTAAATAAAACTGCGCCCGTCTACGTAGATCAAGGAATAGTCGGAGGTCTTTATGGGTTTGTTGGGCAATGAAAGTGGCGCGTGCTCACTATGCGTGACGACCGTTCTTACGACGATCATGGTAATTGTAATTGGTGGAACCGTCCACTATACCCTGAAAGGGCATGAGCAAGAACGAGCGACACAGCTGATCGCACAGGCACAAGCAGCCGGTGAGGGGGAGGCCGTGGCAGTCAGTCGGGTCTTTGCCTCACTCGGAGGTGGGCTGATACAGGCAGATCTCTTCCGGATCCAGGAAATGCTGCAGACCGGATTCGCTCAAGAGGGACTCGTGGATGCTGTGGTACTCGATTCGGACAATATGATTGTGGCTGCGAAGAATCCATCTCAGATTGGGCAGCAGGTTCGAGATATTGCTTGGATCTCAGTCCGAGCTCAAAATAAGGAAGTGGTAACTCGCACCCCGGATCAAGCCAACCAGCTTCTTGTGACAGTTGTCGAACCCATGAAGGCCCAGGGTGAGACAGTGGCATGGGCGAAGATGACCTACTCTCTTGCTCAGCCAGACGTAAGCCTGCTTCCCCCTGTAGAGCGTGTAAAGAGGACGGGCATCTTGATTGTCCCGCTCGCTCTGCTACTTTTTGTCTGCACATTCGCTGGTGTACGATGGATCGAACATTACCAGGAAGAAGGGCATGATGATGCAGATTTCTCCGGAGAGGAAGAAGAGACCAAGACTCCGGCGGTCAGGAGGCTAAAGAAGGTGAGCTAGAGCGATCTTAAAGGATAGCGAGCCCAGCTAGAATCGAGTCGAGTTGCCTTCCGCCAGCCATCCTCAGCGAGCAATCCGGTATTTTGACCATACCATTCGTCTAATACGAGTTGTCAGTGCAGTTACTTGAAAGCTATGCTGCTTTGGCTGCTCGACGCTTTGCCACTTGGCCAAGGATATCGAGTGCGGCGATCCGGTAGGCTTCTGCATAGGTTGGAAAATTGAAGATGTTGTCGATGAACGATTCAATTGTGGCGGAACTTTGGAGAGCCAATTGCCCGATATGTACCAGTTCGGTGGCCGAATCTCCGACCACCTGGACTCCAAGGAGGTGCTCTCCTTCAGGATCAGCCACCATCTTCAGTAAGCCGTGGCCTGCTCCTGATATTTGAGCGCGAGCAATCTCTTCAAACTTCGCCCGCCCGATCAACGGGTCTCGATATCGCTCCTGCGCGCTCTTTTCATCAAGTCCGATGCTTCCCATTTCCGGAATCGTATAGATTCCCAATGGAATGGTTGAGGCTGCATCGCCAACTGGGAGGTTGAGGGCATGACGGACAGCCCGGCGACCTTCTTCCATCGCCTTCGAAGCAAGAGCAGGGCCCACAGCCATATCGCCAACTGCGTAAATGTGGGGCATCTCTGTCTGGCAATATTGGTTGGTGGGAATGAGACCTTTCTCAGAAACCGTGATCTTCGCGGCCGAAAGATTCAAGTCTTCGACGTTTGATTGTCGACCAAGGGCAACAAGCATTTTCTCGCTCTTGATGGTGGTCCCGTCGCTCAGCACCGTGACGACGTGGGCCACATTGTCCCAACGAACCTCTGCAATCTGGCTTCCTCCGAGGTAATGTCCACCCTGGTGTTCAAAGCTCTGGACGAACTGTTTCACAAGTTCGGGATCCATGAATTGCAACGGGTACTGAGCGCGGTCAATCAAGGTGACTGCTGCACCAAGCAGGGAAAAAATGGACGCATACTCACACGCGATGACCCCACCACCAAGAACCGTCAGAGACTGTGGGAGGTACATCATGGAAAGGAGGGAATCGCTATCCAGAATGTGCTCATGGTCGATAGGAATCTCTTTTGGGGCCCTGGGCCGTGAACCCGTGGCGATTATGATGGTTTCGGCCGTGAGTTGTTGCCGTGCTCCGTCAACGGTTTGCATCTCGATGGTGTGCTCACTCAGGAACTGAGCCCGTCCATGAAACAATGAAATGCCGTTCCGGCGGAGCTGCTGACTCATGAAAGAATCGTGCGCCTGAACAACATTGTCGAGCCGACTCAAGAGTGTGGCGATCTGAATATCAGGTTTGAGCGTGAATTGGAGGGCCTCGCCAGCCCGCTTGAGTTGGTCGAGGTGGAGCGCGCTTTCACGTAATGTCTTGCTGGGTATGGTCCCACGATAGACACAGCTGCCGCCGATACCTCGTTCCCGTTCGATCAGGGCGACACGTTTCCCGGCCTTGGCACCTTGAACCGCGGCTTTTTGACCGGCGGGGCCGGCGCCGATCACGATGATGTCGTAGGCGCTTGGTGTGCTCATAGGTTTATCGCATTCACAATGGTTAAGACCTGCTCTTTGGTTGTCAGCAGTTTATCGACGTCTTGAGAGTACAGGTTTAACTCTGCGAATACCGGATGATCGCGGAAACTGTCTTCGGGCATTTCTTCAGGCGTGAGGAGATGGCTCGCCAATCGATCCGCAAGAAAGGTGAGCATGCATTCCTGGCGGAAGGTAGTGGTATACTCGTAATCTCCGTAATATTGGATCGCATCCGCCACTTGTTTGGGTAGACTCCATTTTTCGGCGATCAGAACGCCCACACGGGTATGGTAGCCCTCGATCAATGTTTTAACATGAGATTTGTTATCCAATATCGTGGCTAGTGCTTTGACCCATTTGCTGCTTTGTTCTCGAGCAATCGTCGTGGTTGTTCGCAGGACAACGGGTTTCCCGATTTCATGCAATAGTCCGCAGAGATAGGCGCTTTCGACATTCATACGTTTCGCCCGGGCGACTTCTTTTGCAAAGGCCCCGGTGGCCAGCGAATGCCGCCAGAGCTGTTTGACTTCATCTTCATATCCCGGCACCTGGAACGCACCGACCTTCAATGAGGCGGTAAAGGCGATTTCCGATAGCAGGGTGATCCCCAACATGGCGACAGCGTGCTGGAGCGAGACGACCGGACTCCTGGGCATGTAGGCTGGCGAATTGGCAATCTTCAAAACATGAGCGGCGAGGGCTTGGTCTTGATGGATCAATGCTGAGAGCTTCGCCGCATCGGCATTTGGATCTGACGCGAGTGCCATCACTTTACTGGCGGCTTGCGGGAGGAGGGGGAGCTCTATCTCACCGCTCTCAATTTTCTGAATTAATGATTGTTCCAGCCACTCAACTGGGGTGGTGGCCGATCCTGTTTCCGATGCCATAGAAGCACACTCCTCGAACGAGCGTCGGTCGGTTACGACTACCTTTCTCGGCTGATCTCCGGTGAAAGTTTAGTGGTCGTGACTTTGGGAAGGTGGCAGACTATACTTTGTGGTCTTTATGAGGGGTTTATGAGTCGAAGTCGGGTGAGTGTCTTCGTCGTATGTGTAGCCATTGCGGGAATGGTTCCTATACCGAGTGTCGCAGCTGAACCCACCGCAAGCGCTGAAAAGGTTGTGAAGGAAGCTCAAGAAACGATTGAGGCAACGAAGCAGTATACAGCTCAGCAAAAAGAGGTGTTCCAACGAAAAGCGCAAGAGGAGTTGGTGGTCCTTCAAGGGCAAATCCTCGGTTTACGGGAGACAATTGGGAAGGCTTCGGAGTCCACACGGGCGGATCTTCAGAAGTCGCTCAACGAGTTGGAGAAGAAGAAGGAAGGTGTCAGGGAGAAGTTGGATGAATTGAAAAGCACCGGGGATGCCAAGTGGCACGAACTACGAGAAGGCCTGTATACCGCCCTGAACGAACTCA
>Ga0224501_10004880_pt1 | contig 10575 bp, 8 predicted proteins | sample SF_Oct11_sed_USG_4_FD_169105 | JGI IMG/M metagenome (GOLD analysis project Ga0224501, IMG submission 169105) | Sediment microbial communities from San Francisco Bay, California, United States - SF_Oct11_sed_USGS_8_1 | ecosystem: Environmental > Aquatic > Marine > Sediment | place: USA...
CCCCGCACGACACCAACTACGCAGTCTCATTGGCCCCAGTCATGTGACTGTGGGAAAGTCTGGTAGTTCGCGAATAGTGATCACAATCATGTGGTTAGGAGCGCGATTTGCGATTGGCTTATCGCAAATTCGCCATCACGTGGCAGGCCCTTTAGGATTTTAGCCTGACAAGGTATTGAATTACTTATAGATTAAGTTGGTTGTTATTTTATCCTATGGCCTTCTAACTGTGGCATTTGGATGAACGCATTGTTTCCTTCCGTCTCTCAGCAAATGTTAGAAATTGTGGATCATTTCTCAGACTGGCTGTTTCTAGACATAGACAGGATACACTGAAAGCCGAGTTGCTTAGAAATAAGTAGTATTCTACAACTATGTCAATTGGTAGATCTTGGATTTTTGGCTGGAATCTGCCTCAAATGAGATGTGATTTTGACTGCTCCTTGCACCTTCCCCTGTATTGTAGGTGGATTTTATTACTGGGTCGAAGCCATCTCCTCGCCCGGCCGAAGTGGAAGGTAGGTTGGCCCCATCTATCGCTCTCTTGCTTTTTTGTTCGACTTAGAATGTTTAGAAATGCCTCACAGATATATCGCTATAATGGTTTTCTCGTATCGAAATGCAGCACTTGACACTGTGGCGGTTTCTGGCGGTTTTCTTGAGTTTAGTCTCACTTCTCAGACTAGAATCATTGGCAGGATGTCTATCCAAGCATAGTACTCATTTTCTTTTTGCATCAGCTCGAACGTCGACTGGGTATTACTTCTCAACACCGCTGGTGTTATTGTTGCAAACGTTGGGTGGCTATAGGTTGATCGAGGTATACTGGCTGTGTGTCATCTTCTCATTCATAACTGTGGGTGATGGTCTAGTGCCCGAGCACTGAACGTGTCACTCTACCCTGGCAGTTTTGTGAATGATATGAAGCAATAAAAATCTGGTTTGGTGACACGTCAGTCCAGGCCTTGAGGCAGCCGAATGCCAGTGTCAGACTAGCTGGCAGCTTATTCTTGAAGCGAGGTTTGTTTGTTCTAGCATAGGATTGTTTTCCCTTCTTCTATTGTAATGGTCATATCTGTCTTGGAGTGATATATTTGGAAGCTTCAGTTGTTCCCATGCACTTGACTGTGACAGCATATCATTATCGCATCAAATGATAGCAATGCTGGGTTATTATCATTTCGTGCCTTTCATCTTACTGGAAAGCCTTTGAAACAATTACTGATGTACTATGCCTGGTTAGAATATCTCTTCCTTGTTCAAAGCCAAAGGAGACATGATTTTTTCATAACACCAGAAATTAATATTCTTTGGATAATCCCATCTCCAAAACGAATACCGCAAATAATCATAAATCTGTCCCTGGCCTGCACAGAACTGTCCACACGGCCTGTCACTCACTGGGACAATTATAACCAGTTTAATTAGTGAAACTATCAGTATTCATGTGTTCTACTCCCCATTAGCTATTTGAGAAGTTTCCCAAGACTCGCTAAATATCTTCGTCGGCTAAAGTTACGCCTGGCTGGCATGTTTGCAGCTTGGGTGTCAGGCAACTGACTGAGGGAAGAATTACTGCGGCAGGGCAGCAGCAGTGCAAATCATAGTTCAAACCAACCCCACTACTGTTCTGATATGCGTAATAATGAAGTGGTCAGGTCTTGGTGTCACGAGTGCAAGTTTGGAACATGGCATGTGGCACTGCTGTCCATATAATGCTAACAAGTGACACTGACATAAGGTCGGTCCACTTGTGACTAGTCAACCGTCAGACTAACTAACTCGGTTGATTGATTTTAGGTAAGAAAAGTAAATGGGAAGCAGCCCCAGTAAATCCGGTCGGAGCTCTCATCAAGAAGAAGTGATAGCCTTACAGCCTTGCATACCAACAAGCTGTATTTACCTGAACAATTTAGTTGGCAATGTTAGGAAATTAATATACACTGTAAATAACACAAACATAAAAATGTAGAGAAAAAAAATGTAGGTGAACTACTTGTAAATGTGACTGCATACCAGACAATTCGAGTCGATAAAGTGCAACAATGTTGATTGTGAATGCATGCCTTTCGATAAGGCAGTGACAGTATGACAAAACCTTAGATACGTGTTTTTAGATTAGGTTTGATGCTTTCTGGGAAAGTTTGATAATGAAGGACAGTTGGAGTACAGATTCTTATGTCAATCAAGTAAGGCCACAACAAAGACTTTATGAGCTGATTGCGATAAGAACAAAACATCATTCTTGCTGCCTGACATTACATGTCTACATTATGCAGCAAATTCTCCCAATGTAACCAGTGTTAAGACTTTCTCCAGGGAATGGAGATTTATTTTATACTAGGGTAGTTTAAATATGCACCTGTATGTTACTCATCCAATGTACGATCTTCCCGTCGCCGATTCCTTCTCACTTTCCTCTCCTCCATTCGATCATCATCGTTAAAGTCTTTATCATTCTCTGAGAGATGAGTCAGTATGTTTCCTCCATTACATAAGTCCTGATCTTCCCCTTTTCGAATTGCTCTCAGCGCTTTCTTTATACCAAGTTTGGTACCTCCATCACTTTCTACATCCTTCCACGGTGTAATAAACTCAGCATAGAACTTAGTAATTTGTTCCCCACCTCGACCATATTTCTGTTCCACTCTGATACCCATAAGATGGTGTTCTCCCGGTAAGATTCGTTGATCGCACGAGCAGCCAATAGCCTGGGATATGTAAATCTTGGCATCGGACTCGGCCAGATCTTTGTACAACTTCTTTGGTTTGGAGGCTTTTTTGTAGAATTTCTTCTTTCCTTTCCCCATGTCAATCTCTACCTCCCCCGGGTCGGCTGTATCAGATCTCTTATGAAGTCCTCTCACCTTGGCTCGTACCACTACAGAAAAATTCATCCAGTTGTTTTCTTAGAAAAAAGTGGCAGAACAAGAAAAAACTTTTCACTTTTTGACCCAGGTAGCTGATAAGATAGTTAGGTAGAATATCAATTACAGGCAGGAATTGTTTAGAGGGAAAGGGGGTTATCATGCCTGGATGGCTGTAACGACTGTCGGATAGGTTTGCGGTAAGATAATACCCACACTCAACTGAATCACAGACTTGTTATCTATACAAAAACCTTTCATCGCATGTCTGCTGGCAACAGAACAAAATATTTAGGCTACTTATAGGCATCCTCTAAAGACTAAGCCCATATGTATTGTACTCAAGTACTGCACCCACATTATGGACTGAGTAAACTGCACCTCTGTTGTCTATTCTTATCAGTGCAATCGGTTTGCCCAATCAAAAAGAATTCAAAAAGAATAAATGCTTACTTGAATGCATTTAAAGTATTACAGAGGATTTAATACTTGGGCTTTGTCTAGTATGAATCACGTAGTTGGTAAATGAGGATGTCATCGCGCACACGGTTGACAGGGCAGGGTCTCAACTAATACCCATGAGAAAAAACCCAATGGTAATATAATTGGTTAAAGCTATAATCCTATAACGAGCTCAGACAAACATCATTTTTATCCCATGCGCTATGAATAAAACGGCTAGTTTCAGGTCAGCAGGAAAACAGTGGGGCTCTAAAAATGCCCGTAAGAAAGCTAAATTGGCTGTGTGTGGTCTGTGGAATGGCCTTGATGCCCTGAACAAACCACAATTATCAAAACCTACCGGACACAGCCCTGCTACCAAAACCTACCGGACACAGCCCTGCTACCGAAACCTACCGGACACAGCCCTGCTACCGAAACCTACCGGACACAGCCCTGCTACCAAAACCTACCGGACACAGCCCTGCTACCAAAACCTACCGGACACAGCCCTGCTACCAAAAAGTCAGTCATCAGCACTCACCAAAATTAGTGGTCTCCTGGCAGTATGTATGAAGTATTCCTTCATATGTGTCTGGCTCTTTGCAAGGTTTACAGATTCTGTCGTCTACAATGGACCCCCACAGTGTTTTAAATTTGACATCAGAGGCTTGTGGTATGGGAGCACTTGTGAGGTTTAGTGCAAATCATTTGTCGGATAAAGGTCTGTGACGCGTTAGCTGACAGGCTAGACAATGGCATGATTTAGTAGGTGATGCGAAAAAGATAGCCAGCAATTTTTTACAAGCGTGATAACAAAGACTGAGACGTGAACTGATGAATCTCTCACCGCTGGACTCTTCGATCAACTCTCTCCAACCTTACAAAAATTCATCAACGATGAATGTCATCCTATCCTCCCGTTACGATGAACCGATACAATGAAATTTCATAAATTCGTAATAGGCTGCACAGAAGTTTTAGAAGTCACTTACTTTGTTGTATATCATTGGTAGGTGCTGGGATGCATAGATTATCATCCGTAGGGAATTGATCGCATTTAAACATGTCGGGCCAAGGGAAACCGTATTTCTTCATGTAAGTTTCGCAGCCTCGTTGAACGCCCTCGCACAGCGACCTACATGGGTAGACGACTCTCTCCAAGCATACTGGTGAAAAGAGAGAACACAAGAAGATTTGGGTGTATGGATGACAGCGGATGCCGAGCAGAGCATTCCAGTTAGCCGCTTGAGATGTTGCTTCCGCCAGGTTATCATGTTCCAGTAGATTAGGAAGCCGCATCTGGCTATATCCAATCTTGTGACACAGCGACATATTCTTCGGTATCTCCACACATGTCGTCTGATGCATTCGTCCCGATAATACAGACCATGCTCTGTTGAAACTTTCGTCAAATTTTAAAGTCTCTGCCCATGTTAATCCTATGGCTAGTACACTGAGAGAAATCCGCAACCACATTGTAAATCTGAATGACTAGGATTATGAACTCTGTGCATGTAGGTAGCGGGATAACCAATAAGTAAAATATATTAGTATCTAACCTAAGGATACTGGCAAATCTAAGCACCGCCCCTTAGTCTAGGCTATAAGTACTGATGTCATAATGATTGAACTAGACTCAAGTGACACTAACACAGAGAGGCCATCTCAAGTACCGCTAGAGTGCCCCCTGTACATTGAATTACCTCCAAGCATAAACTAATTGACAAATTGAAAGGCAATAGTTTTGATAAATAATTATTGTCTTGTCACTCCATACCATGTCAGCTATAATGTTCAGAAGAGTTTTATCCCACAAATTATCAAGATCAGCTTCATTAGAGGAGAGCCCTGCAGGCTTGAAGCAGCTAACCCGTACTTGTAGATGTCACTTTTAGGGGGTCAAGTTAATCAGCCAGCAATCATAATGTTTATGTGAGAAAAAACTGACACATCCCCAATGGAAAACACTGCTTATATACAGCCTGCCAGCAACTTATCCCTCATCAGTTCATTCACATATTTTTGAAAGGTCTACATATGGATCCTGATTTGCTCTCTTTTTTCACACGCACACTTTTCATAACATTATAAACTAAACACAGATGGGGATCGTTACATTTATTCTGGCACTTTATAATTTTGTACATGGTGCTTTTGCTCACCCGAAATGGTAATGACAGATTGATTTATTATCTAGAATTTGAACTTTTCTTCAAAGACGTCTGCTATCTCAGGTTAAACAAACATTCCGTTAGTGATATATAGTGCTCTATTGATTGCCATCAACATTTTTATACTCTCAGCCATAGTTGCGAGTTATGCTAGTACAAGCTTTTGACTTTTATATTTCATCCACCTTGGCATAGCGGAGATAACAGGCGTTTTCGGACCAACTGACGTAGCCCTAACGCGTTGGATAAAAGAGGGCTCTATCTTTATTTTAATTCGGGTGGCCCGCATGTCAGCCAAGTAGGCTGGAATCATGCGAACCCAAAATTCCGCGTTGGCAACTGAATTAAAAGCAAAAGTTCAACTCGTTAGTCAGTTCAAACAGCCATGACAGCGATTCAACATTTCTTTCTCGCCATCGCACAAATTAGCTCGAGTCACCTTGCCCCAACAAATTCGGGTGACTTTGTCCGATCGAACAGAAAACTCCAACGCATATGTTCGGGCAGTATAGCGCATTGCCAGTGCATTGGATTAACAACAGGGCAACGCACCCAACGAACGTTAGCTTGTCCGAAAGTGCCTAATGAAGCAAGTGTTGTGACAAGGTTTCAGTTCGAGTTTTAACAATGCCACGAAGTTGTATCTAAAACAATCATCATGAGGCGTCTTGACAACTCTTGTTGAGGAATCTGCTTCTGCTTCTGTCACCTTGTGTCTGTCACAGTAAATAGCAGTCAGTTGTGTGATGTTGTGCAGAGCAGACTAATTGTGTCGGGACCAGGGTTCCATTAGCACAAACGGGTTGCTGAAATTGAAGAACGATTGTAAGAAAGTTTTGTTTCCATCCAGTACAGGGGACAAATATTGTTCCTGACACTAGCAGGCTAGAATGAAATAATTCCTAACCACATCTACTCCCAATACCACAGCAGTTGCAAAATGTCCCTGTCTCTATCATAATACATTATGAATGTAATGGTTAAATTGATTTCTGTGTGAAAGTTTGGTCATCGAAACCAGTCCCCAGGAGGCGTCTGACAAAACCAAAATGGTGTGAAGGAAAATCAATACTTTTATATTATCCATTGACATCATTCCAGTTTAGCTGTGATGTACTGGCTTAATGAGCAATAGATCTAGGACTGACAACGGGAGTATTACTACCTAGTTATAACAGGTGACGGGTAAAGTTATTCGCTTGGGAGGCTACCCGATCGTAACGATTGCGGCACAGACAGATTCGATTGAAAAGTGGAGGGATGATGTAGGCAAATCTGTCAACATGAAGAAGGTAGGTGTTTACAGAGGGTGTTGGTGAGTTCTTACCCTGTAGTCCAGTTGCCATTCTGTTTTTCTGCCAGCTGATTGGTGGCATTAGTAGTTTGACTGTCTAGCCCCAGCATAATAGACCAGACAATGACCCCAGTTATAATAGCTATCATTGGTTTTATCAACAAATTGTATGTGCAATAGATTAAAAGACTGCTTTACCGCCATAGACATATAATAATTATCATGAGTACCTATTATTACGTTTATGGTTACTGCTCGCTGTTATAAAGGTACATTAAAAATTGTTTTGCTCCATGAGTTACTAGTTTTCGATCAAAATCGGGATACTTTTTTTGGGTATTGAATAGCTATTTTCAAAAAGTTGCATAGATAATTGTCACAATAGAGAGGTTAACAGTTATCAGTAACAGTTTCATTTCCACGCCAAATACGTAATCGAAATATGCGTGTCACGTAACCAAAAGGATTCCCCAGACGACTCCTAACCGTTAGCGAAACCGATAAGATTCTCAAAACGGTTACAGCCCCCAATACTGGTACCGTTGTGACCCTCGGTGAAACCTACCCGGATGTCTTGTTCGAAACCTCAAGCAACATGTCTGGCTTTGTTCATTACGAGAGCGGTGTCTGGGGTGGCCCAAAACCCATCATAAAGATAAGTTCATAAATCGAGCTTCCTAACGAGGGCTTTGAGTACTAGCTCTGTGGTAGAGTTTTCTTCAAAGGGCTCTATCATGGAATTCCCTAGGCTCTATGCTATAGTAACTATACTAACTGCGCGAAAATGGTGTGGTGACCTCATTTTCATCTTTTTAGCCGCTGGATTTATCATTAGGTGTCAAAGGGTTTCATTAACCATAATGTCTGAAGTTGCTGTCCTTACCTCTCTACTCAGAACAGTTACGTTGGATAAACAGTCAGAGCAAACCGTTTCGGCATACCGCTCTCAATGACGCGAATGAAATCACTTCCTCTATGTCGCCTGCCATTTCAAACTGACAGTCTTGTTACATGGCATTTCATTCACCTCGCTCTTCCTGGGTTTTTTAGGTGACTCAGAGTTTTTTGTTCCCTTTGGCTGTTATCTCAGGTAGTGTCACTACCATACTTATAATCATTGGCCTCGTGTCCAACAACTGGGAGCAGCACACTTACAATGAGGAATGTGTGCTGTCCAAAAATGCGTCAGACTGTGTCATAACAAGAGCAGACGATTACTATAAGGTGGAGGTAGGGGACAGCAGCAATGGCAGCTTGGCTCAGATAGAGACATATTACCTTCATAATCAGTACGCAGGTGTATGGAAACTCTGCAATCAACTCTCAGGTAGAAATCAGAAATTACTTACTTTACCTTCACCTCTTCAGTATGGATCCAATGAATAGGCGATGGTGATGGTCTGGCGTCTTTTGTTTATTCCGACTATTGACTTGGGGTAACATTGATCCTGGACAACGTGTCCATATTTCGTTGCTAAGACTAACAAATGATGTGATACATGCAGTATGCATGTGGTGACTTGTAAGTCCTCTTCAAGAGTAATTACAGGAATGACAATAACACAGAGATAATTACATAGTTTGTTATTGCTGTATACTGCAGTGGTGCTTCAGATAGTATAGTATGTCTATTGCAATCTAGTTTGACTAAACAAAATCTATAATCTATAACTGCCTGCTAACTAACTAAACACTGTGTATAACCAGAGGTCATTGATTTGTTGAGCAACCTGGTTCAGGGATTGGGTATGGCCGCATGTGTGGTAGGACTGTGAAGATAGGTGTCCCTAGATGTGGACTCTTAATACAACCTTGGTGATTTCGGTCAAATATGTAGTCACAAATGACAAAAAATGATACAAATGGATCAACAGGCTGTGGTGAAGATCAAGCCATTCCTTTGCTAAATGCTAGATATCACCAGTAAGGTATGATGTATGCTGATTGCATGGTGACTATCTTGCTGCTGTAATAGATTTGGTGATTCATTGTGTTGAGAGTAGGTTTTCAATTCAGGCCGTCTGCACACAGATCCTAGCCCTGGGGAGGATTTGGCAAGCTGTTGGTTTAATTGGCTGGTATTTTTTTTAAATATTTCCATGGTCAGGCAGCCCAGTCATGCATCACCAGTCTGAAATCATGAAACTCGGCTATTTACAATCAAATATGCTGGGTTTGATATTATCGCAGCCATCCACCACCTTGAATAACACCCGGGCTATTTGTTTGTCATCAGTACAAGCAGCGATGAGCTGAGCTCCATTATAAATTTATATTGTCTGACACCAGTTTCTATTCTCTTTGTACCAGGCTCATCTCCGCTACTTATCTATGGCAGATCTGAACAGAAATGTTTTGATTACTTGATGCAATATCCAGTCATCAAATCCACACTTTCCAAAGAGACCATACAGCACATACGTAAGTGTGAAGCCTTCAACTCGCCTTTACAGAATCGGTGTGAAATCTTGATGAAGTATAGAAATTCTAAATCCATTCCATTGGAAGCCTTCAGGATAGAATAGGATAGGATTCCAAGCGAAGAAGTACTCAATTGAATCTTCAAGCAAACTCAAACCCATTCTCTATGCGCCTATAATTCTTGGGTTACTATTGTCAAAGTGTTCAGAGCGCAATCCGTTATGCACACCATCATTTCTGTTATACACCATTTCTAAGGACAAGGCCCAAAAATATAAATTTGTATGTAACACCAATTGTGATATGGACTTCACATACATATTTTTTCTCCATACCTCGGATATTTTGCTGCAAATTTATTTATTGATGCATCACTTATCACTGTTGTAGAGATGCGATACTCTGCTATGTCGAGCCTCATCTTGGATTTACTGATGCTAACAGTTGCTGTCATCATCGCAATAGTTGGTTTCCTTATGAACCAAGTTATTTGTCTAACCACTACTGCAGTCATGTATATTCTGACAGGTAAGACTATACTGTCAAATCTAATGTAACTACTACTACTACTGCCACTACATACAAATAGACCCAAAGGTCAAAACAAACAGAACCAAAACATAGGCACACAGCCGCACACTGTTTATTCAGTACAGTGATTTGGAAACAATGCAAGCACAGATATAAACTCTTCCACACCAATGTTTTTGAGGATATTTATTTCATAAATTTAATTGTGTCTGGGCATGTTGAGTCTGTTGTAACAGTGACTTTATGTCACTGGTTGTAAAGAAGCCAATGGGACACTTCATAAGGCTAGTATTTACTGAACTGAGATACTATCGCAATAGGCTCCGTATTTATGAGTAAATGACGTTAATCTATGTAGGTTTACTTCTCCCGGTATTCTTATCTATGACCCTGTCCCGTTTATGAATTTCAAAGTGAAGTGTCTAATGTTCTAGAGACTCTTTGTAGCATTCTATACTATGATGGCTCTGATTGTCATGCACGTTAAAAATTCTAAAGAGGTTGGATCTTGTTCTGGTTTACTAAAGTTGCCATCAAATATGTGCGAATGCTATGAGATCTATGCGGATTGGTCCTTTTATATCACTTGGTTAGCTGTGGCTATGGCAACTATATCTTGTATTTTATGGGTCAGAATTACAGGAGCGTACAGGCAGTCAAGCCAAAAAATAGCTTTATAATTGTGAGCCACATTCCTGATGTTAAACCGTTGGCACACATTAACTATATGTATCATATCAACTAATGTCATTGCTAATGTTGAAGATATGAATATAAATGTGATCACAGCTGTTTTTCATGACTAAAATAAATGTATTGATATTAAATAAATGATTTAGAAAATAGA
>Ga0224501_10004885_pt1 | contig 10570 bp, 8 predicted proteins | sample SF_Oct11_sed_USG_4_FD_169105 | JGI IMG/M metagenome (GOLD analysis project Ga0224501, IMG submission 169105) | Sediment microbial communities from San Francisco Bay, California, United States - SF_Oct11_sed_USGS_8_1 | ecosystem: Environmental > Aquatic > Marine > Sediment | place: USA...
CAACTTTCACTTGATACACGGTCGCCTTCTTGGTCTCGGGTTCGTTGATGCAGTCGCCTGAGCCGAGATTGTACTCCCAACGATGCCATGGGCAGGTGATGGCACATCCTTCGAGATCTCCTTCACCGAGCGACCCGCCGCGATGCGGGCATTCGTTATCGAGCACATGAAAATTCCCGTCCACATTGAATACAGCCAGCATCTTTTCATTCACTTCCACGACTTTCCCCTGTCCCGGCTGCACCTCTGCCTTCCCTGCGACTCGAACAAACTCGGCCATTACCAACCTCCTTTTGGTTAGAATAATCGGCGATTACGGCTTGTCGGATGGCTGCGTGACCTTCTTGAGCAAGCTTTCAATGGACGGCCCGCTCTTCTCCGCGCCCCCCAATCCATCCATAAGCTTTTGCGCGATCGTGCGAAAAGCCTCGGCTTGGGGTGATTTCGGATCAGCCACGACGATCGGCTTCCCGCTGTCCCCTCCGCCACGAATGGCTGGATCGATTGGGATACGCCCAAGAAACGGCACACCAAGCTTCTCGGCGGCCCGCTCTCCGCCGCCGTGGGAAAAAATCTCCGTCCGCTCGTTGCAATGCCCGCACACGAAATAGCTCATATTTTCGATGATGCCCAAGAGCGGCACATTGACCTTCTGGAACATCGCCATGCCCTTCCGAACATCGTACAGTGCGACCTCTTGAGGCGTCGTCACGGTAATCGCGCCTGCCAATGGGACCATTTGCGACAGCGAGAGCTGCACATCGCCGGTGCCGGGCGGCAAGTCGATCAACAGCACATCCAGGTCTCCCCACAGCACATCTCGGAAAAACGCTTGGAGATACTGATGGACCATCGGACCGCGCCAGATGAGAGGAGCCTCCTCCGGCACCAGAAATGCCATAGAAATGAGTTTCACACCGTGGCTTTGGGCCGGCAAGATTTTTCCGTCTTTCTGTTCCGGACCTTCGGTGCTCCCCATCATCATCGGGATATTGGGCCCGTACAGATCGGCATCCAATAACCCGACGCTAAGCCCTTTCTGTGCCAACGCGCAGGCAAGATTCGATGCGACGGTCGATTTGCCGACTCCGCCTTTTCCGCTGCTCACCGCAATCACCTGTTTGACGGTGGGAACTAAATTCGGGATTTCTTGTGGTTGTCCACTCTGCTGATGTTCATCGGCCATGAATTCATCCTCCATCGCTGATCCGGCTCATATGCCGCTCCAAGCAGCGGCAGGCTACGGACATTCACCCAATTACCGCCTCATGATAAGCGATGCGGTCATGGAAAGAAATGGGCCGGACGGGCTATCACTGACGTACCGATCGGGGAAATCCTGTCCTACAGCTCAGACCTTCGAAGAGTCAAGTCGGCGGAGATTCGTAGCCCAACCGAACAATGACAACGTGTAGATGATCCACTTTGACGGATCGAAGTTGTACCATTGTAGGCCGTTGCGGTAATCCCGGGCATAGGTATGATGATAATTGTGATAGCCCTCACCGAAGCTGACAAAGGAGATCAACCAGCTGTCGCGGCTGCTGTCCTGAGTCCCGTAGGGCTGCGCTCCGACCATATGGCAAAGTGAATTGATGGTAAAGGTCGAATTGAGCACCATGAACATTCGGAACAGACCACCCATAAGGAGCCCACTGATCCCACCCAGAAATGTGCCGTGCCACCAGAAACCAAGGCAAAATGGGAGTATCAAACCGGAGGCGACGATCGGCCAATAGTAGCGATGCTGCCAGAGCACCACCGGATCACGGCGAAGCCGGATTTCGTATTTACTCACGCGATGCGGCGTATAGTAGAACAACCAGCCGCAGTGGCTGTACCAAAATCCTCTGGTCGCATTGTAGGGATCTTCGTCTGTGTCCGTACGGGCATGATGGCGGATATGGTCCGCTCCCCAGGTCAGTGCCGAGTTTTGCAGGGCCCACCCGCCGGCGATCAACGCCAGGCGCTTCACCCAGTCGGGGCAGTCGAAACTTTGATGGGCCACCAAGCGGTGATAGCCGACCGTGATCCCCATCCCCGTCACGATGTACATGACAAAGAAGTGTATCCAGTCAAAGAGGGTATAGCCGATATAATAACCATATAGCGGAATGCCGACGACCGTGGCCGCGACGACGGCACAGAACAGGATAAATGTTGAGTAGGAAAAACCTGATGTTCTGAGCTGAGCGATCTGATCCGTCTGGTCCATCTGTCCTCTGACTGCAATTGGAGAGCGAGATCCACCATGGCAACCAGGCTCCAGTGGAGTCCCACGGCTTACCAGCCATAATCCCTGCTATGCTTTCGGCGACACCTCGCCGAGACTACCCTACCACAGTCGTTCAAACACGACGAAGGTTTGAAACGAGTCCTCCTTCGCCAGGGGTTCTATGGACAGCCATGGCTTCTTGCGAAGGCGGGTGGACATGCTGCAGAGGACGTACTCTAGCGAAACCGGTATGTGGTTTCAACCCGTATCGAGCGTCGGATGGTCCGTCCTACGGCAATTGAGCGTATACTAGCAAGTTGTTGGCACGCTCTTGTCATACCCTTCTTGTAGGCGTTGACGAAACGTTGCAGATGGCACCGACATCCCCCACAGGATGCTCAAAAAGGCCGTCCTCGCCCTGTGAGGCGTGGTACGTCAACCGTGAACGGTTTCGGAACGTCATGCGTCGGGAGTGCTGTTCTTCACCGTTTAGGGATCACCTTTCACGGTTTAAGGAAACGACGGCGGCAGGACTGTTCGACATCCTGCCGGCGATGGAAGCCAGGAGGACCGGCCGGGAGGACGTATGACGACAAATCGGTCAGAGCTCGAACCAGCGATACTCCGAATCGGCGAGGATCTTGCGCGGCGTTCTGCCGGGCATACGCCCTCGATCTTCGAGGGACGCTGGTGGTCCCAATCCGCCATCAATTTGGCCATGAAGGATGCCACGTTCAAAGCGCGTCTCTTTCGTTTCATCGACGTCCTGCCCGTGATCACGGATGATGAACGGGTCGTTTCCCTCGCAGAAGAATATTTCGGCGGAGCAAGCCATGAGCTCTTCGGGCTGCACTGGGGGCTGAAAGCGGCCGCAGCAACAGGACTCGGTGCACGATTGACCGGCAAATCGATCCGTCGCCAGATCGAGCACATGGCCAAAACATTCATTACCGGCGCCTCGGTGGAAGAAGCGGTCCCGATTTTGAGCAATCTCTGGAAAGATGGTCGTGCGTGGTCCGTCGATCTGTTGGGAGAAACCACCGTCAGCGAACAAGAGGCCGACCGCTATCGCGATCATTGCCTAAAGGCGTTGACCGAATTGGGTCGTACCGCGTCTGCCTGGCCCATCTCTCCTCTGCTTGAGCAAGATCACCTTGGCCCCCTTCCGCGCGTGCAACTCTCACTCAAAATTTCAGCGCTCTCTTCCCGACTGGCCCCTATCGACCCCGATGGAAGTTATCGGTCAGTGGCGGCTCGTTTACGGCCATTGATCGATCGGGCGCTCTCGTTACCGGCCGGTTTGATCTTCGACATGGAGCAGGCTGAGACAAAAGACCTGTTGATTGAGATCTTCAAACGCCTCTTCTCCGAACCGGCCTATCGTACCTATCCTTATGCCGGTCTGGCGTTGCAAACCTATCACCGGGATACAGAACGTGACATCCAGGATTTGATCACATGGACGCGCACAAGAGGAGCTCCCATTACCATTCGATTAGTCAAAGGTGCCTACTGGGACTCGGACACCGTCCGGTATCGGCAAGCCGGATGGCCTGTGCCGCTCTTCGAGGACAAGGTTGAAACAGACGCCAATTATGAACGGCTGATTCGCGTGCTCTGCAACCACGCCGGCATTATCCGCCCCGCGTTCGGCACACACAATTTACGAACTCTCGCCGTCATCGAGGCCGTCGCGGACACCGCCGGATTACCGTCCGATGCGAGAGAATACCAAATGATCTACGGGATGGCCGAACCCTTTCAGCAGGCCATGGTGAAACTCGGCCGCCGTGTCCGACTCTATACCCCCGTGGGATTGCTGTTGCCCGGCATGGCCTACTTAGTCCGACGGCTGTTGGAAAACACCTCGAACGAATCGTTCCTCCGAAAAGAATATGTGGAATCTCAACCCTTGGCGCAACTTCTCGCTCCCCCTGACGCACCTCCTTCCCGGCATGACCACCCGACAACATTGAGCCTGCAGGAATTCTCCAACGAACCGCATAGTGACTTTTCCCATGCCGATGTCCGCCAGGCCATGCGGCACGCAATTGATGCGGTGCGGAAACAATTGGGGCGCCGCTGGGTAGCAGAATCCCCTGACCTTCCGATGACTGGCCCCTGGCTGACATCACAAAATCCTTCCAGGCCTGATGAGACGGTAGCCTTCGTACGAACTGTGTCGGCTTCCGATCTCGATCCGGCGATCCGACGAGCGCAATCCGCGCTTCACGACTGGCGACAATGCCCGGCCGAAGAACGCGCGCGCATTCTCTGCAAGGCTGCCGACGCGATGAGCCGACGGCGCTTTGAACTCGCCGCATGGGAAATCTTTGAGACAGGCAAACCCTGGCGTGAAGCGGACGCCGATGTCGCAGAAGCCATCGATTTTCTCCGTTACTACGCCGATGAAATGCGCCGATTGGCACCCCCCATGCGATTGGGCCACAGGCCCGGCGAATTGAATCACAGGATGTACGGCCCTCGCGGCGTTGCTGCCGTGATCGCCCCCTGGAATTTTTCGCTCGCCATCCCCACCGGCATGGTCGCAGCAGCCTTGGTCACCGGCAATACCGTTCTTTTCAAACCATCGGAACGATCTCTCCGTATGGGCCTCTTGCTGACGGAATTGCTGATATCCGCCGGAGTACCGACCGAAGCCTTGATATGCATCCCCGGTGGACCGGAGATCGGCCGAGCACTTGTTGCGCACCCGCATATTTCAACGATCGCCTTCACGGGATCAAAGACCGTGGGACTCCGCATACTATCCGAAGCCTCACGCGTGCATTCCGAACAAACCATGGTCAAACGGGTCATCGCGGAGATGGGCGGGAAAAATGCCATCGTCGTCGATGAAACGGCGGACCTCGACGAAGCCATAGCCGGTGTCATCGCGTCGTTTTCAGGATATGCCGGTCAAAAATGCTCCGCCTGTTCACGCGCAATCGTGCATCGTACGATCTATGACCAATTCATCGCACGATTGGAGGAAGCCGTCATGAGTCTGGAAATCGGCGATCCGGCCGAGCCTGCCACGAGGGTAGGACCGGTGATCGACGCGCGCGCACAGGCCTCGATTCAACGTTTCATTGCCGAAGGCCGGAAGGAACACCGACTGCTCATCCAACGGTCGGTCGAGCGGGAAGGATACTTCGTCGGTCCGACCGTGTTTATCGATGTCGAACCCGGGCATCGGTTGGCGCAGGAGGAAATCTTTGGGCCTGTACTCACGGTCATCAAGGCCGAAAGTTTTGCTGACGCGCTACGAACGGCAAACGGCACCTCGTACGCACTCACAGGCGGTGTCTATACCAGAAGCCCGGCCAATCTCGCCATGGCCCGAGAAGAGTTTGATGTGGGGAACCTCTATCTAAACAGACCGATTACCGGCGCGATGGTCGGCCGACAACCGTTTGGGGGACATCGATTCTCCGGAGTAGGGGCGAAAGCCGGCGGCGAGGACTACTTAACCCAGTTCATGATCACCCGCATCGTCAGCGAAAATACGCTCCGACGAGGATTTGAGGCAGCTGAATAGCTTTTTCCGGCATGGCAACGGATTGACCCAATGACATTGGGTCAATCCCCCTCTATTTCTTCACCTCGTATTGTTCAAGTTCTTCCATGATCTCCACCACGACTCCCCGGTCTTCTTTGACCCCCGCTAACTCCTGACGCTCCGAATATTTCACGAGGCCGACGCCCTTTGCGAACCAGGCTGTCATCACATCAAACCCCGAAATCGTGCGGCGAGCGGACGACAAATGAATACGCATGGTCATCTTGGCTTCGACTTTGACCGTATCCGTAAAGGTCCCGGCCGGAACCGTCACGGTTTCACGACCGATCACACTGCTCCAACCCTTCACGTCTGTTTTTTCATCGACACCGTCACGATCCATGTCCGTACCGAAATCGAGATTGCTCCGATCAAACTGTTCGAAAGAAGACGGCACCTTCAACGGGAATCTGAAGATCTGATAGGGGGTAATCTGCTTTTCCAACGGCGTGCCGGGATGAGATCCGTAATAGACAATCCCGGCGCTATCGCGCCGATAATAACTGTCGGCCGGTCCGTGATTGCCGGGGTTGGTGTCGTGGAACACCGTCACTTTCACACCTTTGATGGCCTTTGTCCCCTCCACAGTCGACACATTGGTAAACAACTTGTTCTTGATGATCTGGAGCGGCCCCTCCGTAATCTGTCCCCGATAGGCCCATCGGCTTCCCGGCGTATCGGGGAAATAGTCGGCGGATTGTTCTATCGTGGTCGGCTCTTCGGCGCCGAGCGTTGCCGGCCCTCCGAACAATCCCATCAACACACCCAATCCCCCGACAAGAAGGCCCATCGCCGATCTCGATATCTGTACACCCATCATACACAGCCTCCAGCCATCCAAGGGGATGACGGTACCATACGAGTCGCAAAAGCGGCAAGCAAACGACATGTCCGGCACATCCCTCCCTCCTGCTTGCGTTCACCGTCGTCTCCTCGCATAATCCGAATTCCCATGGGCCGATCACCATCCAAGAAATCAGACCGTGCAACCCGGCCTCCGCCTGTAAAGACTCGCCCCGCCGTGCTGATCACCGGCGCCTCCGGCGGCATCGGCCGGGCCATCAGTCGAGTATTCGCCGCTGTCGGCTGGCACGTCGGCATCCACTATGGTCGAGATACGGCTGCAGCTGAAACGACGCTCCGACAGGTCGTGAAATGCGGCGGGACCGGCACCTTGTATCAGGCCGACATCCGCCGGTCCGACGATATCGAACGGATGATTGAAGACTGGCGTCGATGCGTACCGATCACATCGGCATTTATCTGCAACGCAGGAATCGCCGAAAGCGGATTGGTTGTCCGTCATGCTGAACACGTCTGGAACGAGGTGATCGACACAAACTTAACAGGAACGTTCCGCTGTCTACGCGCCATGGCTCCGGTGCTGCTCAACGACGGAGGGGGATCCATCGTCGTGATCGGTTCCCATACGGGATTCCATGGGGCTGTAGGACAAGCCGCGTATGCCACATCAAAAGCCGGCCTGATCGGCCTGGTGAAAACCGCGGCATGGGAATGGGGAGCGCAGAATATCCGTATCAACCTTCTTCTGCCCGGTTGGCAGAAGACACGACTGACGGAAGGGATCTTTCCTGAAGACACAGGATGGCTCGACCATGCCTTAGGGCGCCCCGCGTCCCTTGATGAGATGGCACGGACTGTCCTGCATCTCGCACAACTTCGCGACGTCTCCGGACAGGTATGGAGTTGCGACAGCAGACATCTCTAACCAGAACGTGTTATGGCGTAGATCATCAACTCGAAGCTTGCCCTATGAACCGTGGAATCTTCATCACCGGCACCGATACAGGCGTCGGCAAAACAGTGGTGTCAGCGGCTCTGACCATCGGGTTGCAGCGCCAAGGACGACATGTCGGCGTGATGAAACCGATTGAAACAGGAATCTCCGCTTCCAATGTGATGCGCTCCGATGCGGCGAGGCTCCGCAACCTCACCGCAAGCGAGATTCCGATTGAAGAGATATCCCCTTATCGATTCACATTGCCGCTGGCTCCACTGGCTGCGGCACAGGCAGAACGCCGAGTGATCGATCCTGGTAAGATTCGAAAGGCTTACCGCCTTCTGGCCGGTCAGTCCGACTATATGGTCGTCGAAGGCGCCGGAGGGGTGTTCGTCCCGATCGCTCCACGGATCGACGTCGCAGATCTGATTGCGCGATTAAGGTTGCCGGTGGTGATCGTCGGACGATCCGGCCTCGGAGGCATCAACCATGCACGGTTGACGATCGAAGCACTCCACCGAAGAAACATCCGAATCATCGCATTGGTTTTGAATCAAACCGTCCCGGTTCGCACAAAGACCGCCCGCGTCCAGGAACAGACCACTGTGGATTTGCTCCAAAGAACAGCCGGTGTGCCGGTTCTCGGTCCCCTCCCCTATCAATCCGATGTCACACAGCGATTCAAACATACGGTGACTCGGATGGCACAATCCGAGATCATCAAGAATCTGACGCAGCTGGTGCTGGGAATAGACGGAGAAAGTCACTGACGGTCGTTCGAACATCCGGCGCATTCAGAACGGCCGAAATCACCGCAACTCCGTCGGCACCCGCCTTGAGTACATCTTTCGTATTCTCCGACGTGATGCCTCCGATGGCAAAGACGGGCAACGTGGTCAATGCACGGATCTGAGTGAGTCCGGCAATGCCGACGAGCGGATCATGGTCCTGTTTAGAGCCAGGCGTATAAATCGGCCCGAAGCCAATATAGTCGGGCTGGAGTCTCTCGGCTGTTCTGACTTGTTCCGGATTGTGCGTGGAGAGTCCGATACATTTCTTGGGTCCCATGATATCCCGGGCATCTCCGTAAGGCACATCCGTCTGGCCGAGATGGACACCATCTGCATCAACAGCCATGGCCAAATCACAACGATCGTTCACAATGAATATGACGCCGAGATCCGCCGCAACCGTTCTCAATAAAGAGGCCTCTGCATAGGCCTCCTTCATCGAAGCGGATTTATTCCGGTATTGAAAAATCCGTACCCCCGCACCCGCAGCGTCTCGAAGAACCTCGGCAAGTGACCGGGTAGGACACACCGACGGATCGAGAATTACATAGAGACCGGAACGTGTTGATGGCGTCGTTCTCATGGGAATGACAGAGAAATTCTCACTAATGTTCTATGAGGGTCCGACTTGAGACGAGAGCCGAGTCTGCTCCAAGGCCTTTTGTGTGAGCAATCGAAAATGGGCTTCAAGCTCCTGCCTTGTCACCATGACTAGGAGCCAATCCGGGATCATCAATTCCGGTTCGACGACCAACTCGAAATCCGCACGCGTCTGTGTCCCATCGTCAGAGGAATACAGCATCCATACACGACGATAGCGTCTAAAGTCACCGTCTTTGAGATCGGTCACAAGTCTCCCCTCTGACACAACCCGTGTTTCCGTAACCAACCGTCGTTCACCGGGCATCAAGGCATGATCGATCCTGAGATCAACCGTTGCGATTCCGCTCTCAACCTGTATATCCACGATCCGCATGCGAACCTCAAAAAGATCCGGCCAATGCGAATAATCCGTCAACAGCCCTTGAATGATCTTGGTCCTGGCCGGGAACAGCACCTGGGCCGTCGCACGAATGCCGCCTCCTGAATCCGTACGTACCTCCAGCTTGGGGGAATCAGCCGCCGAGGCATATGAAGGCTCCTGTCCGATATAGAATACCAGCACCGCCGAGGCAGCCAGAAGCACACGACTCACTCCTCGGCACATTTGTGTATACGCTTGTTGCATTGAATACCCGGCCCTGCCTCTCAACCGGCAGACAACATCGCCGTTCTTGCCCTGTCCGCTCTCAGCGCCACGCGACGGCCCGAAACCATCACCCTGAACGCGAAAGGATTCTACGCGGACATCTCAATAGCCGCAAGGAAAGAGACTGTGTTACCTTTACCGCATAGCCGACCACCCTATGTCTCTTACTGAATCCATAAAACGAGAAGCCCGTCTTCTTGGCTTCGACACCGTCGGTATCGCACAGGTCGTAGAACAGGATGAGACTCCGTCTGTCGAGCATCCCACTTCCCCCGCCTCTCTATCTCAACTCCTCTTGGATCGTCTCACCGACTGGCTCGGGCGAGGGTACCACGGCACGATGGCCTGGATCAGTCGCACACCAGAGAAGCGGGCTGACCCACAACGAGTCCTGCCGGGATGCCGATCCATTATTTCTGTCGGGCTGAACTATCTGACCGACCATCAGCCCAACGAACAAGCAGGCCATGGCCGTATTGCACGATATGCCTGGGGGAAGGACTACCACAAGATCTTTGATGAGCGTCTTGCCGAACTCGAACAGCGCATTCGAGACCTCGCACCGGAAGCCCGGACCCGCGCCTACTCCGATACCGGTCCGATTCTGGAAAAAGCTTGGGCGGAGCAAGCTGGTTTGGGCTGGATCGGCAAACATTCCAACCTTGTCTCATCTGAGTATGGATCGTGGCTCTTACTGGGAGAAGTCCTTACCTCACTGGACCTGAAGGCCGATGAGCCGGCCACGGACCTCTGCGGCAGTTGTTCCCTCTGTATTCAGGCCTGCCCCACCGGAGCGATTGTCGAGCCCTACGTGGTGGACGCGACACGCTGCATCTCCTACCTCACCATTGAGTTGCGCGGCGACCAGACCGTCATTCCCGAGGAATTGCACCCACGCTTGGGTAACAAAATCTTCGGTTGCGACGACTGTCTCGATATCTGCCCGTTCAATTTACGAGCCGAGTCGACCCAGGAGCCGGCTTTTCAACCGACTCCCCTGACTCTCGCCCCT
>Ga0224501_10004886_pt1 | contig 10569 bp, 6 predicted proteins | sample SF_Oct11_sed_USG_4_FD_169105 | JGI IMG/M metagenome (GOLD analysis project Ga0224501, IMG submission 169105) | Sediment microbial communities from San Francisco Bay, California, United States - SF_Oct11_sed_USGS_8_1 | ecosystem: Environmental > Aquatic > Marine > Sediment | place: USA...
GGTAGAGTTGACGCCATGGCTTCAACTGGTAGAAAACCGTACATATTACAGCGTCAGACAGCCACTTGGAATAGGACTAGGTTGCAAACATACTGCTGGCCTGTTTACGCAATAAGAGCACTTGTTTGGCTATTAGTAACGAACGAACACCAACTAAGACTGAAAGACCGTTTTCGCAAGAGGTGAGTAAATTCGCTCGGTCACCGAGTTAGTATCACTCACTTTGATTGCGTAGGTATTTGTTTCAGTTTTTGGGCCCATTTCGTGCTCATACTTCGATCCCAGTAGTCAGAAGTGTGATAAAGTTGGGCTTTGGCTACCAATCACGCAGGCGCGCATATGTAATAATGTGGACCCGCTGTGATGTCTTTTGCGACAATTTACGTCACGCGGGAAAATCTCAACTGAATGTTCATTTGAGAATTCTAAGATTTAACCGTATTCTTTACTACATCCCCTGCTCAGTATGAACTTTTATTTGACTCAGGTAGGTTTTGAGACACACTGATTCTGATAAGCCGAAAAAAATTTGCCTCGTCATCCAACCTTTATTGATTGCTCTGTGACAGCTTGCCCTAGCTGTGATAGCTTGTCATGGAGCACTCAACTGTCCTTTGATTTAAATTGACACTCGCCGTAAGTTTCTTTTGATTGTATCCGATTTGTGTCAGATATTCTGACACAGATACGCTAGTTTTCTCTGTATCAGTTACAAATACCCCATACATTTAAAGAAAGAATGTGTTTGTGATATTCAATACATGATACTCCAACAAGGGATGTGGCATAAATGCGCCAGACTTACCAAGTGAAAAATTAACGAAGTATTTTCCTGTAAATTCAGTTTAAAAAGAGAAAATTTATAGTTTAAAAAAAACCAAATACATTAGTTGGAATGCACAAAGTTGATAGGCTGTTATGCTTCTACCCCACTCAATATTTATGTCAAGATGACCAAACTCGCCAAAACCAAACTGGTGTATGGATTGGATAGCTACTATTCTTACTAAATCATTACCTAATTGCTAACTGTTTAAGTAGGGTACTAACAATAAACAAACTACATTACTATTGAATGCCAGTGAGTCAGTTCCTGATCGTAGCTGATCCTGATTTCGATATTGAACTTTCATGGAGTTGCAATTTTTGTTCCCCAAAATGGAACTAGTAACCGGAATTAGTACTGATTTTTTTTATTCGATATTTCCGAGCCTGACCATCATAGCAAATCCCTCAAGTGTGTAAAAGCATGACTCATTAAGTAGTTTCAGCATCACATTACCAGAGGAAGACTGTCAATCCAAATTAATCCCATTTGTATACATGAACCAGGAAAAATGGGCCAAATATTATACCAAGCAAGGACGATTGAGAAATGAACGAAGATATGTCTTCTAAAAATTTCTGATATTTAGTACGTACCGGTATTACACTTCGGCAGACAGCATTTTCCATTCAGTCTTTCCCTGATAGCATTATGCAGTTTTTTCTCTGTTTCCTCTCGCTTGAGTATGAAATCATCTAGAGTAATTTGGTTGGCAATTCCCTAAACGGAAGGGGTGCTTTAGTTTTTCTAGTATCTTTCATACACAACTATCTACTAATCTACTAATCATGCACCATCAACGAATCAAATCACTTGAGTAAATTTGTGTGGTTTGGATCAAGATGTTGTTTGGATCAGACACATAAAGTTATGCCACTGTTTAGATGATCGTGAATTTAGAGACCTTTGTTATCTCCTAAACTGATGAACCTCATATGTCTGCTGAAGAAAAGTGGCTATTACCTTAACAGCATCTGTGGTTCGACCTCTCACTATACCCTCATAGTCCTGATTATACTCATTGTGTAGCCACTGGAGATCCTCTTCAATCAGATAGAATAGCATCTGCATCTGAAGCTCAATCTTTAAAATACACCATGCAGGATAATTGCTGGATAGAGCGAGGGGTATGGACACTGATGTACACATCCGCGTGAAGTAATTTAAAGAAGGAAGGAAGAAGGGAGAATTCACCTAAGCAAAGCTGCTTTTATATGAGGAAAGCTTCAGTTGATTCTGCTGAAATCTCTCCCAAAAATAAAGGCTCTAGAAAAATAGCCCTCGTACAAAGCCTTCCGAAGGCTTTATCAAAAAACTCATTTTGGGAAATTCTGTCGTCCAAAGTAATAGCCCCTAGTAGGACTCTATTCATTGACCAATAAAATTTTATCTTATAACATTTTATGCCAAAATCGCAGTACAGCTACTAGCTAGCAGCTGTACTTGCCACAGTACACGGCGTTGAGTAAACGGCAAGAATTAGGGTGTATTGAGTGAACAATATTCACTATTTTGGTACAAAAATGACTCTCAATTGTTGCTGATCACATAAGTTGACATTTTAGAAACTCCTATAACCTCTGGTGAAACTTGGATTTGCAGTTCGTGATGGAAGATCCCGCGAACAGACAGTCAGTGAGTCCCAAGGTTTCGAGAAAACTGACACCACTCAAAAGGCCCAGACCGCTTCATTGACCCTCGGAGAAAACATTGTCCATGTGCGTCATTAAACGTATCATCTTCGACTCGGATGTAATTACCATTATGACATCTGGCTGCATGCCTTAGAATAGATTTATCTCCTATTTTGTGCATCCTGTCAACCATTGCCAACTTTCTGTTGAACCATGGCAGGGCTCTGGCATCTTGTATGAAAGCAGGCTTGCCCGAAACATAGCCCTAGAAAGCTCGCCAAAAGCTCTCTCGAAATCCTCATCTCCTGATTCGTTTTAGAGTTGGCATCATTTCAGAATTGGGTTACAATACATCCTGATACCGCAATGCTTCACTGCACATTGTTTTTTACCAGGGAGGAAAATTATCCCCAGCAGAGTGTTATATAGTCCTCTTTGTTGTTCAATCAGGAACTATTAAAAACTGCATTGAACACAAAACATGGTGTTAGGTATTCTTAGTTCATGATTCATTGTGATTTTACAGCGGACTGCACTCACATTGTAAAAGTTATACCTCTAATTTATCAGCTCCGGTGAACACAGTCAATTCGAGCTCCATACTCTGGCCGGTGGTGGGGTATTTCTTGAACTCAAATGTTGGACCTCTCCAATATCTACCTGTCTTGAACAGATCAGTGGTGTACACTTTACCGGTTGTTTTTGATCTCAAATATCCCATCTGAAAGACAGTTACGCCCAGATTAGATGAGCACTTGCTAGCACTTATTGGTGTAATTTAGGATTACTAACAAGTTCATAAAAGGAGATTTGAGTCTTATTGAGCGTACATGTAATTTTATTAAAGGGGTTATTACACAGTCAATGGTAGACACACTTTTGGAGTTGTTTCTTATTTTTAAAGGGAGGCAACTCCGCGATAATTGCAGCGATAGCGAGTGATCTTTTTTCACAAACCAAATATCGGCCACTCGAAGAACTACGGCCCAAACGGACCAAATAGAAGTAAAATTGGATCTAATTACTAAAACTCAGTAACGTAGTGATCTTCACCCCCTTATAACATCGAGAAGAAATTAAATTTGAACGTAAGATTGGAGAAAATTTAAGTTCTAAGAAGTGCTTGGCCGGTTTTCCCAAGCACTACATAGAGGCCGTTGCATTCTGGCCTCTATAATTGCGCAATAATGGCACTAACACTCGTTGGCAGAGGTGAAAAACTGTGCTCTGAAACCCTATTTCTATATTCTTGTTGCACGGTTTCTGTATTCAGACTTGTCTAATAACAAGTCTAGTAGACACATAGTAGACACACACGAGAAATCAATGCAAAAACCAACAGCTCTGTGTTAATATCCTATCTCGAGGCCAATTCTGGTGCATCGACGGTCTGAAAAGTATATGTTGTCGAGGGCTCTAAGAATGCGCATTGGATAGGGCTACATCTAAGCTTCCATTTGACCTGGGTATTGGGCCCATCTGTTCATGGTAAGCTTCAGAATCTCCAAACAAGTGAAGTCACTTTTGCCCATGTCATAACCCCTTTAATCCTCCCACGTGTATGGCAAAGCTGCCGGGTTAGCTACTTTTTCACCAGTTACGGCTTAGCACGGAGCTCCACACGCGGTTCAGTATCATCGCTCGAGGTTGGGGCTCAGTCAAAACTGGGCTACTCTTTACGAGAAGAGAGAGGTGAATCTTTAACAACAGTGGAGTGATCGTGACCTTGCTCCGTGGTTGGAACCTGCATTATTTTACCGTGGTGATACGAACTCAATTTAGAGGCCCATACCAGAAAAACACCCCACCGGCAGTTAGACTCAAACATGCAAATGTTAGATTGCCAATCAGGGCTTTGACCAACTGAGCTATTCTGGCCCTCATGTTGAAGTTTGATGAACTGCAATATGCAAAGCCACAAATACTCTGCAACCTTTTTTTATATTCTCATACAAACTATGTGTGAGAAGTCTGAAATTTTGCTAAAACTGTTGAATGCCATGTCATGACCAAAAGTGTCTTCACTTGTTTTCAGATTCTGAAGCTTACGATGAATAAATGAGCCCAATAACCAGCTCAAATGGAAGCTTAGATATAGAGCCCTATCCAATGTACATACTTAGAGCCCTCCGTGATGCCTTTTTTTCCAGGCGACGCAACAGAGTTGGCCTCGAGGTGAGAGATTAACTGCGCCACTCTAGTGTAAACCGGTATTACTAACCTGATAATGCTCCAAATCTGCAAAACTGTTTGTCAAAAGTACTACAACGATTCCCCCAACAACTAACACAATAGCAAAAATAAGATGCTTCTTCTGAAGTTCGCCCATCCTACAATCACAGTACATGAGAATGTCAATTCAGTTTAGACTCACAAACTTGAAGTCTGCCATTCCGTGTGCTCATTCACTGTATGTTTATTCAGACATATTATCAGTTGCACCATCGCTTTGCCTTTTCAACTCCCCCCTCCCACACCATTGGGTTTAGATCATTCATAGGCCTATCCTCTCTATATAACGCAAGCCAAAGGTCTCCGAACGCAGAAACCTGTAAAGCCCCTAACCAGAAAGCCCCTGTCCTTATTCCTCTAAGGCAATATCACAAATCAAAGACAGTAGTAGTTCTAGTACCATCATACCATGCATGAATAATACTTGATAGGTTCAAGTCATCGCAATCCACGCAGGAAAAGTAAGCAGATTGACAAGAATACAGGCTGAATAAATCATGGGGCACGACTGGGGCCAAGAAACTCCCGAATTACTGGGTTGACTTACTTAACTTTTTATTGTTGTGGGTTGAGAAGGGTCTCTGTTTTCTCGCCAGTGCAGTCCTGGTAGCAGTTCTGAGATCGCTGTGTAGTGTGTGTCCACCCAGCGTTATCGCAACCAATGTTCACGCTTTCATTCAATCAGTGATCTTGTGCTGTTGTTGCGTTGCTCAGTATCGGCCTATAGAAGTCGGAAATGAAGGGCTCTGGGGGGTGTAAATAGAGTTGCCTGTCCTTGCACACTGTGTGACCTACTTGGGTTCATGGTGAGGAAGTCGAGCCGTGTATAGCTCCAATAAAGGATTGTGTGCGGCAGGCCTCCTCACCTTTGCTGCTCATCGAAATCAACCAGAAAGGCGAAATCAAAATGCGAGCGCTCTTTAGTTGTTTCTTATTCATGTTGCAGTTGAATGAAGGTAATGTGGGCCCTAATCAAAACTAGGAAGTGACCGTCGTCAAGCTACTGATGTGTCGCTAAACTTAACTGGGTTATGTTAACTAAGTTTTTTACTCGCTGACTTGGTCACTCACTGAGTGGGTGAGTGAGTCACCAGCAGTGACGTGAGTGACTGAGTTAGGCAGTGTGAGTCGCTCCGTCAGTCACTAGTCACTGACATCAGTGACATGACTGACCAACCGAGTGACTGACCGACAGTGACAAACTCACTCAGCCATGGACTGACTCTGTAACTGACTGGCACAGTTACTCTAACTTAGACTAACTGCCTGACTGACTCAGTGACTAACTAAGTCACTAACTCACTTCACTCAGTCACTGACCTCGTGACCAAATCACTTGGACAACTCTCGACTCAACGTCAAACACAGTGAGATGCAGTGAGTAACAGTGAAAGTGAAACACTCCACCCAAGTGCTTGTAGTTGTAGTTGCACAGTCATAAAACATTAACCAGCAGTGGTTAGATTGCATCCCTAAATAATCAAACAAGTTGGCTGATTGTTTTGATAGTCTTTGAAACCAGTTGAAATACCTCGAACCCAATGAACTGACTGACTTAAACCCCTTGTACATCTGTTTTTGTGTATTGTAGCTTGTGTATTTATAAGGAAGAAAAAATTTGTGCCACATTTGGACTGGCCAATTACTAGTAGCGGTTCCAGAAATCTTTTGCAGTATGATGCGCTAACAGTAACATCTTCTAGTGTTTGGTGCCCCAAACTGGACACCTTTGTACTGAGCCTGGAAAAACGATGTAATCCCTGGTGCTTTACTAGACATCCTTCTTGTGATGATCTTGGAGTGCGTGTGAAAACCACGCGGTTCTTGTTTTGTAGTGGTCTCCATACTGAAATGTTTCCAGTGTCATAGTTCACAGCCAGGATGTGGTGTCTCCAAAGTAGATATGCTGTTGCAGGGATGGAAATACTGTCCTGGAACAGAAACCGATCCCCCAATGTGTGTCAAGATACAACAAACTATAGGAAGTATGTGTTCAATTATCTAAACTATCTTCTCGCTTCTAGATTCATTGTGGTTTTGTGGTTATTACTCCAGAAACTGTATCCAGTTTATCTATGATGTACAATCATGTCGTTTTACATGGATAGTCTTACTAACCAACAGCTTGTTTCCAATATGGTTTTTGGATGGCCCCCACAGAATTGGTACGCTATGGTTGGACCTCCTTTATTTAACTTCGCAAGGTAAAAAGAACAAAGTCACTTCCAAACTTTGAATAAAACCTGGGTTGAGTGGGCTACCCAATAATCATCGTTTCTCCCTATAGTATATATGTTGTCATTGTTCAGGAGTATTGGTACCCTTTCTTACTTTGTTTGCTCCATGTGTTTACATTACAGGTCAGACCACAGTGACTCGCGGCTGTCTTTCTACCCTGTTAAAGGAGACACAAATCCGTGAGGACATGCCTAGCGTGAAACGTCACAGCTACTGTGTACCGGCCAAATCTGATGCAACATACGGCCAAAGCTACATCACCTCCGAAACTAAGAAAATGTATTGCTTTTGCAATGACTTGTGGCTCTGTAATGGGTCTGCCGTTGTCAGGTCTAGTCTCCTGCTGTTCCTGGGAATTACCTTCCTTACTTGGATCTTATAGATTTGTCAAAAGAATTCCAGCTTTTTCCTGACGGGACATTCCATCTTCTATCATTCCATTGCTGCTTTTTGTATATTCACTTTTTGTAACAATCCTCTTGATTGCAGGTCCAATGACTGTACAAACGAAGTCTTATTATTCTTAGAATATAAAATTAATAATGCATTTCAGTTATATTTCCTGTACTTGCTGACTAGTAAAGAGTTGCATAGTATACAAAAACACTATTATTCACACAAAAAAGACCTGTTGATCGCGGAAGACCATGGTGAAATGTAATTGGTTGATTTTGGTTTCTTCGAACCAAAAGAGCTCACGGAATATTCTGTGGAAGAGCTGAACTAAGATTAATCTTCCCTTGAGTTATATATGGCTGACAATACAAATGACACAAAATTTGATATTTACTCCTATGGGTCTATTAGTTTGCCCATAATAAATAGTGAAGGAATGTGATCACAAGGACTAAAGGCAAGTCAAGCGTCATCCTCGTTATTGTCCTCGTTATCTTTGGCGACAGCACCTCTCAGCTTATCTCTAACAGATGGGTGCTTCAGCAGCTTCATAACGACTGAATCAAATTTATGGGCACAGACTGAAGCTCTTCTAGTGGCTGATGGATGAGGATTTGACTACAAATAAGGGTACAGTAGTTAAGTTAGTGAGTCATTACGCCTAAAAGGCAGAGAAGGCACACCTAATGTCTGGTTTCCACGTCTTTTGTGTATTCATGATCCGCACCCACTTCAGGACACACTGTACTAGGGGCGAGATAACAGAACCACTTTACCACCTGATGACTGGTGTGCTATACCTGCAGCCTTATGGGTAAGAAAGAAGGAGTTGCGAACACCATACCAGCTAAATTAATAGTGTAGCTAAAGATAAGAGGATTAGGTCATATGTAGAAAAGAATATCAAATTGAATATTAATGGTATGGTTTTACTCTGAGCGCTCTTGTTGGTCCAACAAGGTATACCATGGTAGGTATTTTGAGAGTGTCATCTGGCCTTATAGAGGTATATGTCCCAACACCTTATAGGGGCATCTGGGTTTGGTTAGGTTATGGGCAGCTAGCACCATGGATAAAGAGATAGAGAGAAAAGAGGAGCTAACACCTGTATAGTTGTGACAACCAACCATAGAAGGTTGTAAGACTCACACCTCCTTAGAACTTACTAATATACGACCCGATTTTTATCTAGCAATATCACAAAGCATTACGTGAGCCATTTACAGACAAGAGAATCATACACATTTTTCTACTTTAGTCACACAGCAGAATGCATACCCACTCCGCATGCTCACATGTTTTTTTGTCATGCACCTGACTCTAACCACAGAAAATGAAAGAGATGGCTGCTTAATATAATCATACAGAGTCTCAGTCAAGCATTTGAGAGTGCCTCGTGTGACAGTCTATCCGTTTCGTATGCGATATATACATACCTCTGGGGGTTTCTCAACAAAGTATACTTTTTGTGGAGTTGCAATGCCCTTAATATTTCGAGTGTCTCTGTATTTACAAGGATATCCGTGTTTTCTAAGTATCTTGGCAGGAGCCTCAAGGACCTACAAAAAGGAAAGTTGTATGGGCCCCTTCAGTGACATAATGTCACTGGTCCCTCGATCCTTTCGTAGGCAGAAGGGTAGAGTTATCCTCCCATAGGAAGATGGAAGTATCCTTCAAGAGAGGGCAGCTTCATGTTTGATGGTATCCCAAAATTAGCTAGATTCTGTGGCTTGTTGGCATGTGAAGAGAACGGGAGGGGGCGAGGGAAGCAGTGCTTATCATAAACAAATACTAATAAGTATTAAAATTATTTTCATTGTTCTTGTACTGCTTTCCTCATCCTCGCCTCGTGCAAAGGATCTAGGTGGCAACCACAAATCTATGATCACATGGCTTGTTCCTAATCCCACCTCAGTCACAATGTACACCATCACTATCCGAGCTTAGGGTAACCTTTTATCATAATATTTGTACCTGTATATGATGTGGCAGACTGTTACTCTCCATTCTGCTAGCTAAATTAACGGTATGTCCCCATATGTCATAATGGGGTTTCCCTGCACCAATAACTCCAGCCACCACCGGCCCGATATGTATGCCGATCCGTAGCTGGAACAAGTTGTTATCAAAGCTATTGGCGTTAATTTCTGCGAGGGTCTTCTGCATCTCGAACGCCAAGTCAACGCATGTTTTTAGGTTCTGCCAGACATCATTCTCAGACTAAAATTGAATGGTGTTCATTAGTTTTTTTTTATAATGGGTTGGATGCCTAACAGCTGCCAACCACACATGCACCAACAGATCTCTGGTTTTGGCAACACCTCGTTGAGTTAGGATCGCATACCTCTGATGGCATCGAAACACCATGATAAAAACAATGGAGATTCCAACAAGCGCATGAATAAGGTTCAAGATCATCCCGCGGTTGTCAATGATCCACTTATCCCTTCTCGCTAAGAGTAGCCAAATTCTCCGCAGGTGATGTGTAAACAAATGGTTTAGGTTGACTGACCCCCAGCCAGTAACCTGAGGAATGCAATGGAACAACCCCATGACAAGCCAGGTCATAAGAAACCTGCCTTCACGCAGAATACCTCATTCAGTCACTTCTGATATTGGTCTGCATACAATAGAAGGAGAAGGACAGAAGATAGTGGACTTGTTATTTCATTTAATGTTTCCTCTGAATTAGTGACCCTCAAACTGAAAGGCTCAAGCGCTGTAAACTTGTGTCAATCGCTGCCACAGAGAACCAGTCACCTTCTGCACTGGAGATAGTCCCACACACGTCATGTATGTGCTGCCAATATTTTTTATCTTTTCCACCTCCACAAATGCTGGCTGGCCGAGTAGCTCATCAAAGTCACCCATAATCTCATTGAGAATGGTGAGGCAACCTTTTCCTTGCTCGTTGCCAGGAACCTCGAGCCAAAAATCATTGAAGTTAGAGATGGCAGCAAACATTACAGCGACGTTCTCATATGACTCGCAGTAAAGCTCCTACAAAAGATGGAAATCTTCATATAATACACATAAAATAGATCACATCAATGTATACACATTCCTTTACAGCCAGAAAGGTTGATTCACAGAGTTTGCATTGATACATTCACAGAAATTGCAACAGTAGACTTGAGGCACCGGTACCTAGTGACAGGTTGACAAACGCTGCAATGGTTGATACTTGATGCCGTGAAATACTATTCTTTCGACCAGAAAAAATTGCTCATTATAGGAGTCCTC
>Ga0224501_10004889_pt1 | contig 10567 bp, 6 predicted proteins | sample SF_Oct11_sed_USG_4_FD_169105 | JGI IMG/M metagenome (GOLD analysis project Ga0224501, IMG submission 169105) | Sediment microbial communities from San Francisco Bay, California, United States - SF_Oct11_sed_USGS_8_1 | ecosystem: Environmental > Aquatic > Marine > Sediment | place: USA...
AGATGCATAAAAGCCTACATGCCCTGTCGAGGATGTTTCGGACCTCTCTCAGATACAGCCAATCCAATGGTTGATATGATGGGGGCTCTATCCTCTATTGGCCTTGACGTCAAACAAATTCCAGATCGTGCGGCCACATTCAACAGATTTTCAGGGGCCGGTCGTTTGCGACCTCTTCCGAAAAGGAGTTAAATCATGGGAAAAACACTAATAATTCAACCCGTTACACGAATCGAAGGGCACGCTAGGATTACGATCCAGCTCGATGATGCTGGAAATGTAAGCGATACTCAAGTCAACGTCCTTGAATTAAGGGGCTTCGAGAAGTTCTGCATCGGCAAACCCGTCGAAGAGATGCCGAGAATTACGACTCGGATATGCGGGGTTTGTCCCTGGTCACATCACAATGCTTCCGCCAAGACCACTGATGCGATTTTCGGAGTGGATCCGCCTCCTGCCGGGAAAAAACTGAGAGAGCTGTGCAACAGCATAGCTTACATGGAAGAGCATATTCTCCACTTCTACTTTTTAGCTGCAGCGGATTTTGTGCTTGGACCGGATGCGGATTATTCCGTCCGGAACGTTATCGGTATTCTGAGTGCAGCTCCGGATCTTGCCAAAAAAGTGGTTAGAGTCAGACACATGGCTGCCCATATGTTGGAGATGATTGCCGGAAAAGCCATTCATCCTGCGGCGGCAGTGCCTGGAGGATTCAGCCGTCCTTTACTCGAGGAAGAGAGAAAAGAACTGAGGAAGATGGCCGATGAATGTCTTGAGCTGGCGAAATTCTCAATGTCTTTTGCCAAAGCGAACCTCTTTCCTAAATATCTGGATATGGTTAAATCCCTGGGTGTCATAAATACGGGATTTTTAGGAACTGTGAGGGAAGACGGTTCTATGGATCTTTATGATGGAAAACTGAGAATGATGAAAGTCGATGGTTCCTACGAAGATTTCAAGTACGAAGAGTACACCGATTATATCAGTGAACATGTTGAACCCTGGAGCTATTTGAAGTTCCCGTACATGAAGAAAGCCGGCGAGTTTTCAATGGACCTGGATAATCCCAATGGGATTTACCGGACAAACACACTGGCCAGGCTCAATGTCTGTGAAAAAATCGACACGCCCTTAGCTCAGGCTGAACTGGAAGAATTCAGAGAAAAATTCGGCCGTCCCGCCCAGCCGACTCTCCTCTATCACTGGGCAAGGCTCATTGAACTTCTCTACAATGCAGAAAACACTATCCGCCTCCTTGATGATCCTGAGATCACCAGCACTGATATCAGAAAAAAGGTGGAACCCAGAGCTGCGAGAGGAATCAGCAGTGTAGAAGCTCCCAGAGGAACACTGATTCATGACTATGAAACCGATGAGAATGGTCTCGTTACAAATGTTAACCTGATCGTAGGCACTACGCACAATAATGCTCCGATCAATATGTCTGTTAAAAGTGCAGCCAAGGACTTGATCAAAGACGGCAAGTATGATGAGGGGATTCTGAATAAAGTAGAGATGATGATCAGAGCTCATGACCCCTGTCTGTCCTGCGCGACCCACAGGTTGGATGGAAAAATCGGTGTAAAGATCGCTATCGTTGATTCTGAGGGAAATACTCTAGCGACATTGTCCAACTGATATATGTATATGACCCTAATGCTCTTAATGCATTGGGGGATGTTCTTAAAACCGAAAACAATTTTATTTCTCTGATATGGTGCAAGTATGACGAAAATTAAAAGTGATCCGACTTTGCTGGCTGAGGTTCGAAAATATGGAAAATTCGATCCCAATGCCTGCTTGCAATGTGGGAGCTGCACGGTCACATGTGATTTAGTCAAAGGCTCAGCTTCATTCCCACGCAAAATAATGCGTTATACCACGTTCGGTTTGAGAAAATTGCTCAAAAGCAGCGTGGAACCTTGGTTATGCTACTACTGTGGCGACTGTTCTAAAGTTTGCCCGAGAGAGACAGAACCCGGAGAGACAATGATGACGCTCCGTCGCTTCCTCACAGCACAATATGATTGGACAGGCCTCTCTGCAAAACTCTACCAGTCAAAGGCATGGGAGTTGGGCGCGTTGTTTGTGGTCGCTGTGTTCATGTCTCTCCTGATATGGTTCCTTCACGGTCCCCTTGTGACAGAACGGGTGGAACTCAACACTTTTGCTCCTGTCCATATGGTTCATACTTTCGACCTGATTTTATTCGTCGTTCTTGCCTTTTTTCTGTTCACTAACTCATTCCGTATGTACTGGTTCATCATGCAGCAGACCGACAGCGTCAGATTATCAGATATCGTCCGGGGTATAAAACAGAATGGTTTCGGATTCACCATGCATCAGGAAGAGAAAATCAAGATCCCCCTCCATATATTCATCGCCGAAGCATGGACTGGTGTCTGGAATTTCTTTACACAGAAGTTCTTTCTCAAATGCAAGAATAACGTGGGTCGATGGCTCAAGCACTTTTTGCTCGTATCCGGATACATGCTCATGCTCTTTCTGGTGGTCGCCCTTCTGTTGTGGTTCCAAACGGACAACATCTACCCTATTACCCACCCTCAGAGATGGCTGGGTTATTATGCGACGGCTGTTCTTCTCTTCGGCACAGTGGAAATCATTATAGGTCGAATCAAAAAGCGAGAGCAGATTCACAGGTTTTCAGACTTCAGCGATTGGATGTTCCCGATACTGCTGTTACTGACTACAGTGACCGGGATATTGGTCCATATTTTCAGGTACATGGGATTGCCGCTGGCCACATATTACATGTATGCCGTTCATCTGGTTATCGCTGTGGCCATGCTGGCGGTCGAAGTGCCATTCGGCAAGTGGGCCCACCTGTTGTATCGCCCCCTGGCCATTTATTTTCAAAATGTCAGAGATAGGGCACTCGAACGGCAGGTGCCCGAAGAGGCTGTATTAGAAAATGTCTGATAACAAAAAAATCTCTAAAGGCAATACAGAGAGTAAGAAAGTCGGTGCCACGTTAGTCGTCGGCGGTGGAATTGGGGGTATGCAGGCCGCACTGGATCTCGCATCATCAGGCATAAAAGTTTATCTCCTTGATAATAAACCCTCTATTGGTGGAGTGATGGCCCAGCTGGACAAGACTTTCCCGACAAACGACTGCGCGATGTGCACCATGGCCCCCAGGTTGGTTGAGGTTGGCAGGCATAAAGATATAGAAATAATTACTCTTGCAGATATTGAAAGTATAAGCGGGACGGCGGGTAATTTTGTACTGAAAATTAACAAGAGGCCGAGGTATGTCGATGAAGAAAAGTGCACAGGATGCGGTCTGTGCGTGGCCAACTGTCCTGTTCACAACATCATTTATATTACACCTGAAAAAGACACAATCGATATCTCCGCTGAAGACATGAAGATCATGAACAACATCATCGGAGACTATCAAGATTCAGAGGGAGTACTCGTTCCTATACTGCAGAAAGCGAATGATGCTTTCAATTATCTGCCCGAATCGGTTTTGAAATATACAGCCGATAAATTGAACATGCCTTTGAGCTTAGTCTGTCGAATAGCGACTTTTTACAAGACTTTTAGCCTGAAGCCAAGAGGGAAACATATAATATCTGTTTGCCTCGGAACGGCCTGTCACGTGAAAGGGGCGGGCAGAGTGACCGCAGCTATTGAAAGTGAACTCGGGATAAAAAAGGGAGAAACAACAGAGGATATGAAGTTTACAATAGAGGCGGTTCGTTGTATCGGATGTTGCGGATTAGCTCCGGTGTTGAAGGTCGGAGAAAATATCCATGGTTTGATGACTAAAACAAAGGTGCCTGAATTATTAAGTACATATGAAAAGGTTTAGTGACAGTTGAGGATTTTTTTGAGTGATCAATAATTCAGGTGACTATTTAAGTCCATTGAGAGAGAAAGATTATGGCAAAATTGAAAATTGAAGACTTAGAGAAGATCAGTCAGAGAGTGAGAAAGACGACTCTTTTACGAGAAGGGGCTGGGAAAGCAAAAATAACCGTTCATATGGGAACCTGCGGGATAGCGGCTGGAGCGAGAGAGATTATGAACACTCTATTAGATGAATTTGAAAAGAGAAATATTATTGATGTTATTCTCACGAGTTCAGGTTGTGCGGGATTATGCAGTAAAGAGCCCATGGCGACAGTGGAAGTGAAGGACGAAGCTCCTGTCAAATATGTCGATCTCACCCCGGAGAAAATCCGCAGGATACTCAATGAGCATGTACTTGGAGGAAAAGTCGTGAGCGAATATGCTCTGGCAGTGGGGAGCGAGAGAGTCTCTTAATGAGATGCATTGGAGAATCGTTGAGTCGTCAGAAATCAATACTGCGAAATGCTTTTAAGACTCAATTTTAGTAGAGGTCAGATAGATCATGAAAGAGCCAATGACAGATAAATACAGGTTGCATTTAATGTTATGCGCAGGGACAGCCTGTGTTTCCAATAAATCTTTCAAAATTGGAGAACTATTAAAAGAGGAATTAAAAAAGCAAGGATTGGATAAGGAAGTGCTCGTTGTCATGACAGGCTGTAACGGATTCTGCGCTGTCGGGCCAGTCATGACAGTCATGCCGGATGGAATATTCTACCACACCTTAACTGAAGACGTGATTCCACATCTTGTAGAAGAACACTTTTTAAAGGGAAGACCGGTCAAGAAACTGATGTTCACTCCCCCTGCTGAAGAAGTGGCTATTCCCAAGATAATGGATATTGGATTTTTCTCCCGTCAGACATTGATCGCTCTCAGGAATAGAGGTCTGATAGACCCTGAAATAATTGATGAATATATTGCCAGAGATGGATACAAAGCACTCGCCAAAGCTTTAACAGAGATGACACCGGAAGAAATAATAACGGAGATAAAGAATTCCGGTCTTCGAGGCCGAGGTGGCGCAGGATTTCCTACAGGTTTGAAATGGGAATTGTGCAGAAATGCAAATGGTGAAATGAAATACATAGTATGCAACGCCGACGAAGGGGATCCAGGTGCTTATATGGACAGAAGCATTGTTGAAGCTGATCCTCATTCTGTATTAGAAGGGATGTTGATAGGAGCAAGAGCCATAGGCGCAAGTGAAGGATATGTTTATATCAGGGCTGAATATCCGCTGGCCATGAAGAGATTGGAGATCGCTATTGACCAGGCAAAAGAATACGGGATTATCGGTAAAAATATATTTGACACTGATTTTAGTTTTAATATCCATGTTAAGCAGGGCGCCGGTGCATTTGTTTGCGGTGAAGAGACGGCACTTATAGCTTCTATAGAGGGTCGCCCGCCAGAGCCAAGGCAGAGACCCCCATTTCCAGCTCAGTCAGGGCTATGGGGAAAACCAACCAATATAAATAATGTGGAGACCTGGGCGACCGTTCCCGTAATCATCAACCGGGGCGCGGAGTGGTTCTCGAGCATAGGGACTGAAACCAGCAAAGGAACGAAAGTGTTCTCTCTTGTCGGCAAAATCAACAATACAGGTTTGGTTGAAGTCCCGATGGGAATCACTCTTAAAGAAATCATTTATGATATTGGAGGTGGGATTCCTAAGGGGAAAAAATTCAAGGCAGTCCAGACTGGAGGCCCATCAGGCGGATGTATCCCCGGAAATTTGATTGATCTGCCGGTGGATTATGAAAAATTAACTGAAGCCGGCTCAATCATGGGCTCCGGTGGAATGATCGTCATGGACGAAGATACATGTGTCGTGGATGTAGCGAAGTATTTTATTGAGTTCACCAATGATGAATCCTGCGGAAAATGTACTTCCTGTCGTGAAGGATCAGCTGTCTTGCTCGAAATACTCAAAAAAATAACCAGTGGAAGGGGTGAAGAGTCAGACCTTCAGGCCCTGCAAGAACTCAGCGAAGCGATTAAAGATGGCTCACTGTGTGGATTAGGACAGACGCTCCCGAATCCGGTATTGAGCACATTGAAATATTTCAAAGACGAATATCTGGAACACGTTAAATATAAAAGATGCTCTGCCCTCGTGTGTAAAGGAATAATTTCATCCGCCTGTCAACACATATGTCCTTTGTCTCAGGATGTCCCCTCTTACATAGGGCTGATCGCTCATGGAAAATTTGATGAAGCCATTAAGGTCGTGAGAAAAGAAAATCCACTCCCTCTCATCTGTGGACGTGTGTGTCATACTCCTTGTGAACAAAAGTGTGTGGCAGGAGAGTGGGGGGATCCTATCGCCATCCGAGGGCTCAAACGTTTTCTCGCGGATTATGAGATGCAGAAGGGCGTTATTGATGAAGAAAAACCAAAAGCGGAGAGAGAGGAGAATATTGCTGTGGTCGGCTCGGGTCCAGGAGGACTCACCTGTGCCCATTATCTGGCTCTGGAGGGATATAAAGTCACTGTGTTTGAAAGCCAGCCCGTCGCGGGCGGTATGCTGGCCTTAGGAATTCCGGAATTCAGACTCCCCAAGGATATATTGAGATATGAAATCGACAGGATAAAAAAATTAGGGGTTGAAATCAGGACGAACACAACCATCGGAAAAGATATTTCACTCGATAAACTGAAAGAAGAATACAAAGCAATATTTATTGCCATCGGAGCCGGGAAAGGCCTAAAAATGAAAATCCCGGGAGAAGATACGGATGGAGTCCTCGATGCAGTGGAATTCCTTCGAGATGTCAACCTTGGCCAAGAAGTAAAAATCGGGGATAAGGTGATAGTTGTGGGCGGTGGAAATTCAGCGATCGATGCGGCTCGAGTCGCCAAACGCTTAGGGAAGGACACCCGAATTTTTTACCGAAGGACAAAGGCAGAGATGCCGGCCATAAAAAGTGAGATCGAAGAAGCCATCGCTGAAGGAATCGATATTCAATTTCTCTCCGTTCCAATTCAAGTCCTGTCGAGTAATGGCAAAATTGAGGCTGTAGAGTGCATCAGAATGGAGTTGGGAGACATCGATGCGAGTGGGAGAAGACGGCCTGTTCCGATTCCGGAATCTGAATTTAAGGTCGATGTGGACACTCTGATCCTTGCTATAAGCCAGGAACCAGACGTGTCTGTCTTAGGTGGAAATGGACTGAAAGTTTCCAAGTGGAGCACTATCGAAGTCGATCCTGAAAATCTTCATACGAATATAGAAGGAGTATTTGCGGGCGGGGATGTGGTCACTGGGCCGAATACGGTCACCGAAGCTATGGCCCACGGCAAAATTGCAGCTCAAATGATAGACAAATACATCCGGGGAGAGAAATTAGTAAGAAAATATAAAGTCACTCGCCCGGCCGTGCATGTAGAGGCCGTTGAACTTTCTGAAAGAGAAGCCCAGAGCCTCAAAAAACAGGAAATGTCATCGGCTCCCGTAGCTCAAAGAATTAAGGATTTCAATGAAGTCGAATTGGGATTTACTGAGGCTCAGGCAATCTCTGAAGCGAAACGGTGTCTCAGGTGCGATTTAGAAGAAAAAGAAGAGGAAGTAAAAATTGAAGAAATAGTCGAAGAGCCGGTCGTAGAAGAGAAAGAAGAGGAAAAAGAAGAAGCTGCACCAGAGGAAATAGCAGTAGAAGAAAAGGCAAAAGAAGAGGAAGTAAAAGTTAAAGAAGCCAAAGAGGAAGTGGTGGAAGAAAAAGCTGAAGCAGTGGAGGAAGTCGCAGAAGAAAAGAGAAAAGAGCCAGTCCCAGAAAAAATTGAAGAAAAAGTCGAGGAAATCAAAGAAGAAGTGGAAGAAAAAGCTGAAGCAGTCGCAGAACCAAAGGAAAAAAAAGTTGCTGCAGTCATTGAGATCCCAGAGATGAAAACAGAAGGGGAAGTTAAACCCGCTGAAGTCAAGAAAGAAGAAGAAAAAGTGGAGGAAAAGAAAGAAGTCACAGAAGAAGCAAAGCCGGAAGAAAAAGGAGAGAAAAAAGTTCAAGCCGTAATTGAGATCCCAGATATGAAAAAAGAAGAAAAAACAGAGGAGAAGAAAGAAGAAGAAAAAACAGAGAAAGCCGCAGAACAAAAGGAAGAGCCAAAGGAGAAAAAAATTAAAGCAGTCATAGAAATACCCGAGATAAAAACAGAAGAGAAAAAGTAAGAAAAAGAAGAATAATGGTAGGAGAAAAAAAATCAATGCGTCTTGAATCCACAGCTCTGGCATCTAAGGATAGGAGGATGCCAGGATTAACAAAAGGTGAGATTTTTTTTAAACATGCAATGAGCGGAGGCTTAGCGTGATAGAGCTGACTATAAACGGCAAGAAGTACAAATTCCCTGAAGGCAAAAAACTGTTAGAGTGCATTGAGAGTGTGGGAATAAAGCTCCCCACTCTTTGCTCTCATAAGGCCTTAGCTCCGTATGGAGCCTGCAGGTTATGTTTGGTGGAAGTTGGGCGAAACGGAAGGTCGTCAATTCAGGCGTCCTGCACTTACCCCGCTTTGAATAACCTCGTGGTCAACACCAATACGGAGAGAGTTGAAAAAACACGGAAAATAATGATCGAGCTATTGCTCACACGATGTCCCGATTCGAAGGCCATCCAGCAAATCGCAGAAGAATATGGCATAAAAGAAACCCGATTCGAAAAGAAGAATGAAGATTGTTTTTTGTGCGGGCTGTGCGTAAGAATGTGCCAAGAAAGGATGGGCATCAGTGCCATAAATTTTCTGAATCGTGGCTCCAAACGTAAAGTCAGCCCTCCTTTTGACGCGGCTTCTGATGTGTGCCAGACATGCGGGGCATGTGCTTCTATTTGTCCGACAGAAAGGATAAAACTTGAAGAAACCAGCAAGAACAAACCCATCCCCATACTCAGCGAATTTGATGAAGGATTGATTCAAAGGTCAGCGGCTTACATTCCTTATCCCCAGGCTGTCCCCAATAAAGCGATCATTGATGAAAGATATTGTGCACACATACTTAAGGATCAGTGTGAAGTCTGCAAAGAGTTCTGTGAAGCAGAAGCTATTGATTATGAACAGAAAGAACAGAAAATCGAATTGAACGTGGGTGCAGTCATTCTATCCCCAGGATTTGAAATATTTGATGCAAAAATCAAGGAAGAATTGGGATACGGACATTATCCCAATGTTGTGACTTCGCTCGAATTCGAAAGAATATTATCTGCTTCAGGGCCTTTTGCCGGTCATGTTTTGCGACCCAGTGATAAAACTGAGCCCAAAAGGATAGGATTCATACAGTGTGTGGGGTCGCGCGACGTGGATCGAGATTATTGCTCCTCTGTGTGCTGCATGTATGCCACAAAAGAAGCCATCATTGCTAAAGAGCATGTGGGTGAACATTTGGAATGTGATGTATTTTTCATAGACATGCGCGCCTTCAGTAAAGGATTTGATGAGTATTACCAAAGGGCCAAGGAGCTTGGAGTCGAATACATCAGATGTCGTCCAGCCTCTGTGAAAGAAATTCCCGAAACACAAAATCTTGTCATCGAATATCTGGCTGAGAATGACAAGAAGGAATCGCGTGAATATGACCTGGTTGTTTTATCTGTCGGTTTACTTCCTCCAAAATCCGTTAAAGAGCTTTCAGAAAAATTTGGTATCGAGTTAAATGAATTCAACTTCTGCTCAACATCTCCTTTTAAACCGGTTGAATCCACACGCGAAGGAGTCTATGTAGCCGGACCATTCACAGAACCTAAAGATATACCTGAAACTGTAATGCAGGCATCAGGGGCCTCATCCAAGGTCTTATCACTCCTCAAAGACGTTAAAGGCAGCTTAATCATTCCAAAGGAATACCCACCAGAAATAGATGTAGAGGGACAGGAACCGAGAATCGGTGTATTCGTCTGCCACTGCGGAACAAATATTGCGGGAGTAGTCAGTATTCCCGACGTGGTGGAATACGCAAAAACACTTCCCGATGTTGTTTATGCGGAAAACAACTTGTATACCTGTTCAAACGACACACAAGAAAGGATCAAGGAAAAAATAAAGGAGCATAACTTGAATCGTGTCATCGTTGCCTCCTGCACACCTCGGACACATGAACCTCTGTTCAGGAACACGATCCGCGAGGCAGGGCTCAATCCCTATCTCTTTGAAATGGCCAACATCAGAGATCAGTGCTCATGGGTACACATGAGGGAACCGGGAAAGGCGACAGTAAAATCCAAAGATCTAGTAAGAATGGCCGTGGCTAAAGCCCGATTAATCGAACCTCTGCAAAAAAGGGCTGTCCCCATAACGAAATCCGCACTTGTTATCGGTGGCGGACTTTCCGGCATGGTCTCAGCCATTGAACTTTCAAATCAGGGATTTGATGTCCATTTAGTGGAGAAAGAAAAAGAGTTGGGAGGAAACCTCAAACGCATTCACTATTTGTTGACTCAAGATGATCCCCAAAATGAATTAAAAAACCTTATCGAACAGGTCAAAAGGAGTGAGAAAATCCATTTACACAAGGAAGCCAAAATAGAAAATATTGAAGGTTCGGTCGGAAACTTTAAAACAACGATTTCCACGAACGGAAAGTCAGAGGAGTTTGAACATGGTGTGGTGATCGTTGCCAGCGGTGCCCAGGAATATAAACCCAAAGAGTATTTATACGGCCAGCATGAAGGAGTCATGACCCAAATTGAACTTGAACAGCG
>Ga0224501_10004890_pt1 | contig 10567 bp, 7 predicted proteins | sample SF_Oct11_sed_USG_4_FD_169105 | JGI IMG/M metagenome (GOLD analysis project Ga0224501, IMG submission 169105) | Sediment microbial communities from San Francisco Bay, California, United States - SF_Oct11_sed_USGS_8_1 | ecosystem: Environmental > Aquatic > Marine > Sediment | place: USA...
TTCTGTATCGTAAAGTTTATTCTGAATGATCCAGTGCATGATGGAATTTAACAGAGTAATATCTTTACCCGGTTTTATCGGCAGATAAATATCGGACATGCCTGCAGTTTTGGTTCGTCTGGGATCACAGACGATAATGGTCTTTTTTTTGTTTCGAACAAGCCTCTGAAACAAAACAGGCTGGTTATCAGCAATATTCGCTCCGAGCAAAAAAAGAACATCGGCTTTTTCCATTCCGGCAAAAGATCCCGGAGGTCCATCCGAACCAAAATTTGCTTTATATCCGTTTACGGCGCTTGCCATACATAGCGTTGTATTTCCGTCGTAATTTCCCGTTTTCAATCCGAAACGAATAAGCTTTCCTAGAGCATAAAATTCTTCCGTGAGAAGCTGACCTGTGGATAGAACAGCAAAGGAATCAGGACCGTATTTCTTCTGAATATTTTTCATTTTACCCAGAAGGATTTCATATGCATCTGCCCATGCGATTTTGAAAAGCTTTCCATTTGATGAACGCATCTGAGGATATTTAAGTCGTGTGTCTGCGTAAAGATTATAATGTTCGGAAAGCCCTTTAGGGCAGAGTTTGCCTCTGTTCGCAGGATGATCTTCGTCGCCCCGGATGGATACTATTCTGTCATCTTTTACTCCGATCAGCATTCCGCATCCCACAGCACAGTAGCCGCAGGTGGATTTTACCCAGGTATCGGGAATGCGAGATTTTGCCGTAAAACCGAAACGTGGATCCATCCCGTAAGAATATTTTTTTTTCAAAATATCAATACCTGCAAATCGATTAATAAACGAAATCATACATCATCCCCCTGATAACTTTCTTTTTTTAAATCGTAAATTTTTACAGATTTTGCAACAGGTTCAAAATAATTAGAGGGCATCTCAAGAGGAATCCCTGTTCTAAAAAATACATACCTGTGGAGAACCAAGAACGAAACTGCAAGAATTAATCCCGCCAGGGAAGCGGCAAAAGAACCGGTAAAGTTGCCGTTCAAAGACGATAACGCCGCCGAAATAATTAACGCATAAACTGATAGAAATAAAATATTTCTGAAGCGCATATGCTTTCCGAAAAGATCCCTGTAAAGCTGGACGCTTTTTTTCATGACAGTTCGCCCTTCTTTAAGTGAACTTTTGATTTTTCTGGAATTCACAGCATAAACAAGCGTTCCCCCCATGAAAGAAATTGAAAGAAAACTTACAAACATCCATCCGTTATTTTTTATATGTGGTTCGCCATAAAACATCTGGGTAAAAAAGAATACCGTAAGAAAAAGAACGGAACCGGAAAAAAAAGGAACAAGGAGAAATTCAAACGTCGTGGCACGGGAGTTCCAGAAAGGTCTTGCCGGCACTCTGTATATCTTGGAACCGGCAAAAATTCCGAAAAACAGAAATTCAGCTGCAATAAAAACAAACGGCATATTCGGACTGTATTGAAAATACTGCGAAACAAAGAAACTGTAAGCATTAACCGCAAGATCATAGATTAGAAATCCTGAAGCGATCATAAAAGCGATCGCTTCCCTGGAAAGCCATGAATGGCTCCAGCCGCGAACGGCGCGATAGGCAAAAACAGGTCGTCCCAGATGAAAAACCGAAGCTCCAATAGACAGAAGAAAAATCAAGCTCGAAGTAAGGGTATTTAACTGAATCACATTGAGAAGATTTTCGAAAAATCCCGTTAAACTGTATATTCCGTGAAGCACAATGGAAAAAATAAATCCGCCTCCGGCAATTTGACTCAGTACCGTCATCAATACCAGAGAAATATGGGACTCGGCAGGCTGGATGTAAACCCTGTCTCTTCCTGCAGTTTTTTCTGAATCAACTTTTTTTCGGCTGACAATTCTTGTCGAAGGAACTGATATTTCCGGCGAAGGCAGACCGGGCGAAGCACAGTCCCGGGCATAATTGGACTGAATCTCCGAGACCGGAACGGTTTCAATTTCAATGGCCTCCGCAGGACAGACATCCATACAGGCAGGATTTTTTCCCCTGTCGAGTCTGTTTGTGCACATATCGCATTTTGTTACGATATGCCTGTCCTTCTGATAAACAGGAGCTCCATAGGGACAGTTCCAGGTGCAGTATCCGCATCCAATGCATTCGTCATCCAGATGAACGACAATTCCTCTGTGGTTTATTTCGTAAGCATTTGCAGGACATCCCTTCATGCAGGGAGCGTCAAGGCAGTGGTTACAGGACATGGAATAATAAAGACGCGTTGATTCGGGAAATTCTCCAAATTCGATTTCCCCCACATGCCTCCATCTTGCATCCGGGGGAAGACCGTTCTGTTCTGAACATGCCACCTCACAGGCATGGCATCCAATGCACCGGTCCACATGGATGACAAAACGATTTCTGTATTCCTGACTATTTTGGTGAAGTGCCGGAAAAGATGCTTTGCTTTCTGTTTTATTGGAAAAACTTACATCCCGGAAAATATTTACTTTTTCCAGTAAAAGATTTTGAATATTTAAGATCATTTCATTCATTGAGGAAATAATCTTGCATGAATCATACCAGAATGCTTTTCAATGATCGATTTTTTATAAAAAATGAGTTTTTCGGATAAAGAAAACTGAATTTCCCATTTTATTTTAGGACTAAGAAAGGAATAATAAAACTTTATAAAAATTATTTTTCATATTTAGCTTTCATTAAAACTAGTAAATCACGATTTTTATCTTCAATACTGGTTTTCTTCCAAAATGTATCTATACTTAATATGGATATGGAAGAATCTTTCAATATTCAGCAAGAATATTAATTTTAATCGTGCAAACAGAAATCTAAATCCTATCTATCATTCAATCCCTGCTAAAAAATGAGTTTCAAAAATAAAATCAATACGACATAATCATGCTTATTTATTAAGCATTCAGCTCTATTAAGGACACCGATAGCTTAATATTTAATCTTTAAGGAATTTTTAAGCTTATACTTTGATCACATTCAGGAATTTAAGCCTATTATTTAGGAACATTAATCCTTAATTTTCTGCAAATTGCTTTGTTTAAATGCATTTTACTGATTTTGTAAAAACTTTTAATTTTCATGAAACCTCCTGGTACACTATTTGCTTTGTTATTCAGCAACACTGGGAGGTTAAAAATGTCAAAATCTAAAAAAAAGAAACTGTTAATAGTCGGTAATGGGATGGTAAGCCACAGATTCTGTGAGAAAATGCTGGAATACGATTCAAATACAGAATTTGAAATCAGCATTTTCGGAGAAGAAATCCATCCTGCTTATGACAGAGTCCATCTTTCTGAATATTTTTCTGATAGAACAGCCGAGGATCTCTATATTTCAACATCAGACTGGTATAAGGAAAACGGCATCAAGCTGTTCCTGCATGATAAGGTCATCGCTGTTGATACAGAATCAAAATCGGTAAAATCCGCGAAAGGACAAAATGTAAAATACGATAAACTGATTCTTGCAACGGGATCAGCGCCTTTCGTTCCGTTAATTGATGAAATTGATAAAGAAGGAATCTTTGTTTATCGAACCATCGATGATCTGGAATCAATCCGGCGCTATGCAGGGAAGGCAAAAAAGGCTGCCGTTCTGGGCGGCGGTCTTCTTGGTCTTGAAGCGGCAAAGGCCCTTGTGGATCTCAAACTGGAAACCCATGTAATTGAATTTTCAAGCCGTCTTCTGCCGAGGCAGATTGACGATAAAGGTTCGGAAATTCTCTCAGGAATTTTTGAGAATATGGACGTAAAGATCCATACGGGAAAGCATACAAAAAAAGCGGAAGGAAACGGTGCGCTTACGGGCCTTGAATTTTCAGACGGTTCGCGACTCGATATCGATCTTTTAATTATTTCAACGGGTATCATTCCGCGAGATAATCTTGCGAAAAAAGCAGGATTAAAAACCGGAGAACGCGGCGGTATAGTTGTAGATGATTTTCTTCAGACAAGCAATCTGGATATTTATGCAGTCGGCGAAGTTGCTCTGCACAACAATAAGGTTTACGGTCTAGTCGGACCGGGATATTCCATGGCTGACGTTCTTGCGTCGAACCTCTGCGGGAAAGAAAAATCATTCCAGGGAGGCGATCTTTCCACAAAACTGAAGGTCATCGGCGTGGATGTTGCATCATTCGGAGATGCGCTCGGAGAAACTGAAAACTGTCTTTCCGTTGAATTTACAAATTCTGTAAAAAATACCTACAAAAAACTTATTCTCAGCGAAGACGGGAAACATCTTCTGGGCGGAATTCTGATCGGAGATACTTCGAAGTACATGCAGCTTCTCGATCTTATGAAGCGAAAAGCAGAACTTCCCGAACATATGGACGCTCTCCTTCTGGATCAGGAATCGGCGGCTATTTTTGAAGATCTATCTGTTCTTTCCGATGACGCTCTTGTATGTTCCTGCAACGGAGTTTCTAGATCGGATATTGTTTCCTGCATCCATTCCGGGGCTCACGACGCTTCTTCAATAAAAAATAAAACAAAAGCCGGTTCTGGCTGCGGAGGATGCATGACTTCCGTTCAGAGCATTCTGAAAACAGAAATGGAAAAGATGGGGAAAAAAACTTCCAGCCATCTCTGCGAACATTTTCCGTATTCCAGACAGGAGCTTTTTCACATCATCAAAATTAAAAAACTAAATAATTTTGGCGAAGTTCTGAAAGAAGCTGGCAGCGGATGCGGATGCGAAATCTGTAAACCACTCATTGCATCTCTGTTTGCAAGCATTTACAATGACAGCGTTCAGGACCACGTCATTCTTCAGGATACAAACGACCGTTTTATGGCAAATATACAGAAGGGAGGCACCTATTCCGTTGTTCCGAGAATTCCCGGGGGAGAAATTACTCCAGAAAAACTTATCGTTCTCGGCGAAGTTGCAAAAAAATTCAATCTTTATGTTAAAATGACGGGAGGACAGAGGGTGGATTTTTTCGGCGCAAAACTGGAAGACCTCCCTCTCATCTGGAAAGATCTCGTTGAGGCAGGTTTTGAAAGCGGACATGCATATGGAAAGGCCATGCGTACCGTAAAAAGCTGCGCCGGCTCCGTATGGTGCAGATTCGGCGTACAGGATTCCGTAAAAATGGCAATTGATCTGGAAGAACGCTACAGAGGGCTTCGTGCTCCCCATAAAATGAAATCCGGCGTTTCCGGATGTATACGTGAATGTGCGGAAGCGCAGAGCAAGGACTTCGGGATCATTGCAACAGAGAAAGGATACAATCTTTATGTCTGCGGCAACGGAGGAATCATTCCCCAGCATGCAAAGCTTCTCGCATCGGATATTGACAGAGAAACCCTCATCAAGTACATCGACCGTTTTCTGATGTATTACATTCAGACAGCCGACAAGCTTACACGCACTTCTACCTGGCTGAACAATCTCGAAGGCGGAATAGAATTTCTAAAAGATGTTGTCATCAACGACAAACTTGGAATCTGCGATCAGCTTGAATATGACATGCAGACTCTGGTCGATGCGCATCAATGCGAATGGAAGAGAGTTGTGGAAAGCCCTGAACTTCAGAAGCGTTTCAGACCTTTTGTAAACAGCGATGAAACGGATGAAACTATACGATTCAAAGAAGAAAGAAGTCAGAAAATGCCTACTCTTGTATAGAGAGGAATTTAAACGATTCGCATCTTTCAGGCCGAAGATATTAATCCGGCAAACGCTGCGAATCAAATTTGACCGAGCTGTATTGATTAAAGTATTTTATACAAAGGAGGATTCTATGAGCACTGCTTTAAAAACCAAAACAAAATGGATAAAATTCCTGAAAGAAGAAGAATTCCCGGAAGATCTGGGAGTCTGCATCAAGCATGATGAACTTCAAATTGCCGTATTCAACTTTAAATCTATGAATCAATGGTATGCGGCGGAAAACCGCTGCCCCCACAATAAAGAAATGGTGATCGGCAGGGGAATTCTCGGCGATGCGTCAGGAAGACCTAAAATTACCTGTGCCATGCATAAGCGGAGCTTCTCACTGAATACGGGCAAATGCCTGAATGACGAATCGGTAGAGGACATCCAAATATTTGAAGTTAAAGTGGAAGACGGCTATGTTTATATCAAATTGCCGGAGTGAATAATATGAACAGGGAATTTTTCAGACAAACAAAAAACAGGGCCGAGGCGCCTCATCTGCTAACGCAGAAAATAACGCTGAAAGATTCCGATTTATATAAAATTAATTTAATAAAAAGACATTTGCTGCTTACGGCGGTTTTATTCTCCGCCGGGGAATCAAATCTGAAAACAAGGAGAAACCTATGACTCACATTATGGGAAAGGCGACAAAGATTCGCCTGTTTGACTTTAAATCGCCTCAGATGAGAACATTTCATCTTACCTGGCTTGCTTTTTTTCTGGCATTTTTCGGCTGGTTCGGAATAGCCCCGCTTATGGTTTATGTCCGCGAAGAGCTTCAGCTCACGCCGCAGCAGATCGGAAGCACGATCATTGCTTCTGTCGGCATTACCATCGTTGCCCGTCTTTTTATAGGATGGCTCTGCGATAAAATCGGCCCTCGTATAGCATATTCCTTTCTTCTGATCGGAGGATCTCTTCCGGTAATGGGAATCGGACTTTCCGAAAACTATGAGTCCTTTCTGCTTTTTCGTCTTGCCATCGGCGTGATCGGCGCATCCTTTGTGATCACGCAGTATCACACTTCTATCATGTTTGCACCGAATGTTGTGGGAACGGCAAATGCCACTACGGCAGGCTGGGGAAATCTGGGTGGGGGCGTAACCCAGATGGTCATGCCGTTAATTTTTGCATTGATCGCATCACTTGGAGTTACCAGCGTCCTCAGCTGGAGATATGCCATGGTTGTTCCCGGCGTTGCGCTTTTTTTAATGGGAATTGTTTATTTCTTTTTTACACAGGATACTCCTGAAGGCAATTTTTCCGATATAAAAAAGAAGCGGCGTCTGGAAGGCGTAGATGAACGAAAAGGCCATACAACAAAAGCATTTCTTTCAGCTGTAAAGGATTACCGGGTGTGGGCGCTTTTTGTCATCTACGGAGCCTGTTTCGGTATCGAGCTTACGATAAACAACATTGCCGCTCTTTATTATAAAGACAACTTCAGCCTGGACCCCAAAACTGCAGGCATTGTAGCAGGTCTTTTTGGTCTGATGAACCTGTTTGCAAGAACTCTTGGCGGCTATTTCGGCGATATTTTCGGAAAAAGAAACGGACTGAAAGGACGAGTTGCATTTCTGGGAGTTGTGATTTTTTTTGAAGGGATCTTTCTGATACTATTTTCGCAGATGGGAAGTCTTGCTCTGGCAATTGGTTCCATGATTCTTTTCAGCTTATTTGTGCAGATGTCAGAAGGCGCAACTTACAGTGTGGTCCCCTTTATTAATAAAAAAGCGCTCGGCGCTGTGTCAGGGATTGTCGGAGCGGGAGGTAATGCCGGAGCGGTTGCAGCCGGATTTCTTTTCAGAAGCAACCCGAATTATGCTGAGAATTTATTCATTCTGGGTATGGTTGTCGCAGTTACGTCAACGCTTGCACTTGTCGTTCGATTCAGCGAAGCCGATGAAAAAGAAATGGAACTGGAAATGGAAGGAGCCCTTTCTTCCTGAAATAACGAATTTCCGCCGACAGACGCTTTTTGTCCTGCGGCGGAGGTTCATTTTCTTTTCAGAGATCAAAAAATAAATTAATGTAATATAAAAAACATTTTTAAATATCAATCAATCTGCAGTAAAAAAGCATTGATATAATCTTTATAACTGTAATCATCCGGTCCGTCTTCGTCAAGTATGCTTCTTGGAAAATGCTCTCCGTTTACATGGGTAATTTTAATTGTAATCAATTCATCTTCTGGGGCTATCTGAAAACCATATCCGTCTTCTTCTTCAGGAAGCCTGAACTGCTCTATGGAAAGCGGATCGATGGTACGCAGAAGACGATTCAGTTTTCCCTGCATTTCAATTTCAGGAGAATCAAATCCCCAAACAATGGTATCGTTTTCAGTTAACTTTAAAAATGTAGATTTTCCCATGTAGCCGAAAACATAAATCTGATCTTTTTGAGAGTTGAAATTCCGCGGAACAATAGGGAAGAAAAAGTTTTCTGCAGTAGCATCATCTTCTATATAAAGTTCGTCGTCGTCATAATGTTCTGTTGTATAGATATAACTTTCTGTCGCAGCGACAGCTTTAAATTTCAAAAACTTTTTTTCGATTTTATCACTCTTACCGGTCTGAATCGAACTGATATCAAGAATCAAGGGGTTTTCCTGTGTTTCCCCTGGAATTTCCGGATTGCCATATTTGCAGGAAATCAGCAACGATGATGCAAAAATAAAAAAGATATACTTCATTTTATAAATTTCTCCTGTTTTCTGTTTAATATTCAAATGATCTGCAGCCCCATTCATGCTTGCAGAATCAATGAAGCGTGAGATTTGAATATTATTACATTAATCAATTATTTTTTTATCTAACCAGTATGTGATTACTGGATATATGACAAGAAATTTTTTTGCATTTTCCAGAAGTATTTAGAAATATTAAAATTTAAACATACGAGTTAATCAGGAATACTCAATTTAAAATCATTTGCAAATTTTTCAGGATAAATTCTGTCTTAAATGCAATCTCATATAAAACCAACATTTAGCTAGTGTTATATCTTGATTTATACTTCGGATGATTATTTTTTCTAATTAATTCTGAATATTTTAATAATTCTTTTACTTGACATATTTTCGATTTTTTCTTACAAATTCTTATGCTGTTTTATCGAATTCTTTGTTTGGTGATTTTTTTTTCAGCTCATTCAGTTTTTGCTCAATCTGAAAAAATTAAAATTGCAGCCGTTATTGAATCTTCAAAAAATAATAATGACACCAAAGAAATACAGTTCAAGTTAAATGAGCTTTTGTCAAATCATCCAAATATCCTTCTAATTGAAAGAGAGCAGCTCGACAAACTGTTTCAGGAAATTACTCTTTCACAGTCAGGTATGATTGACGAATCAGAAACTGTTAAAATAGGAAAAGGATACGGTGCAGAAGTTTTAGTTATTGGCAGAGTTTTTTCAAAAAGTTTAAATATAAAAATCCTCCATGTCGAAACCCAAAAAATTATACGTTATTTTTCAGTAAATAAGAAGGATCTTTCTGCGGCAGCAAATAAAATTACACATTCTATTGAAATATATATTGCCAGAGAGAACCTTAAACGTCTTAGAAACGAATCGAAATATATTAACCTTGAATTCTGGATAGATAAAAAGGAAAATAAAATATTTAAGAATAAAAAGCGAAAAACTGTCAGAATAGGAGATCCAATAACTTTTCATTTCAAATCAAACCAGGAAGGGTATATAACAATTGTCGACATACAGCCCGGAGGAGAAATTGTTATACTGTATCCCAACGACTTCATTTCGGAAAATAAAATAAAGAAAAATAAAATTTACTCAATCCCGGATAAAGAACACGATTTCTCAATTTATGCCGCTGAACCATCCGGTATCGATACAATTGTTGTTTTTTTCAGCAAGAAAAAAGTCAATTGGCTTAATCATGATTATCTTACTGGAAAAGGTTTTCACACTGTAAAACCGCATTTTGAAGTCAAATTATCTCGCGGATTTACAGTTCAGTCTACAAAAATGAATAAAAATGAATGGGAAAGCAAAGTAATAGAAATTGAAGTGCTTCAATAATTTTAAAAAAGACTTGAATCTCCTATTATTGTAAGGATTGGAATGTTTACAGAAACTTATTTTACAAACCGTCTTTCCGGCGCATTGATTTTAAGTATTCTTTTCACATTTATTTTTAATACTTTTATTTCCGCCAGAGAAAAAAATCATTCCTTTTATTTCATACCGCAACTGGGTCAATCAGGGAAAATTGTCAGTGTATGGTTTGACAAGGATGAAAATTACTTTTATTCTAAATCAGAATCACAATCAATAATTAAATGGAATCTTGGCGGACGGATCTTAAATAAAACATATGTTAATAATAAATCCGATTCTCGCGGATTCAGACTCATTGCAGAAAGATGCAATACTCCTAACTTAAATAAGATAAAAATTAAATTCAAGTATGAAGATAAATCATATTCTATAAACGATGGGAATAAAAACTATAAGATCAAACTCAGATATAAATACAGCGGAAATTGCTACGATTACCATCCTGCAGCAAAAATGATTCTAATTGCAAATGATGACGGATCCATTGCAATAGTAAAATCCGGAAAAATTCTGAAAGAATTTAAAGCGCATCAAAAAAGAATCAATATGATTAAATTCAACAGTTCCGGAAGCCAGTTTATTACAGCATCAAATGACAGTAAGCTTTCTATCTGGAGTAATGCCGGTATAAGAAAAAAAACAATGGTTCATCCCTGTGAGATAACCTCTGCATCCTTCAGCGGTTCAAATTCAAAAACCATCAGCGGCTGCAGAGACGGAAGCATTCGAATCTGGAATAAAAAAGGTAAGCTCCTGAAAAAAATCACGCCGGCTGTTCAGTCTATGGTAGGCGCTGAATTTTTTCCGGGAAACAACAAAC
>Ga0224501_10004892_pt1 | contig 10563 bp, 9 predicted proteins | sample SF_Oct11_sed_USG_4_FD_169105 | JGI IMG/M metagenome (GOLD analysis project Ga0224501, IMG submission 169105) | Sediment microbial communities from San Francisco Bay, California, United States - SF_Oct11_sed_USGS_8_1 | ecosystem: Environmental > Aquatic > Marine > Sediment | place: USA...
TCACGGAAGCGACGGAGCTCTGCAACGTGGTGGCCGTGCTCCCCGGCCGGAGCGACCGCCGCGTCTACGTGAGCGGGCACTACGACACCGTGGCCCGCCGCGGGGACGGGACGTTCGACTGGTCGCGGTGGGACAACCCGGCCCCCGGCGCCAACGACGACGGGAGCGGGACGGTGCTCACCATGGAGGTGGCGCGCGTCCTGGCCCAGAGCGGCTTGGAGTTCGACGCCACCCTGGTGTTCGTCGCCTTCGTGGCCGAGGAGGAGGGGCTGGTGGGCGCCTCCCTCCACGCCTCTCGGGCGGCGCGCGAGGGTTGGCGCATCGACGCCGTCTTCAACAACGACATCATCGGGAACTCGCGGGGCGGCAACGGGATCCTCGACAGCCACACCGTGCGCGTGTTCTCCGAGGACCCCATGGACTCTCCGTCGCGGCAGCTGGCCCGTTTCATCCGCCGCCAGGCGGCGGCGTACGCCCCCACCCAGAAGGTCCGCCTCATCGCCCGCGAAGACCGCTTCGGGCGCGGAGGAGACCACACCGCCTTCAACCGTCAGGGCTTCGCCGGCGTCCGCTTCAGCGAGGCCCGGGAGAACTATTCGCGGCAGCACACCGCCGACGACACCATGGAAGGGGTGGACTTCGCCTACCTGGCCAGGAACGCGCAGGTGAACGCCGGCGCGGTGGCCACCCTGGCCATGGCACCCGCGGCCCCGGAGGTCCAGGGGCGGCAGGGGCCCATGCTGGGGAGGGGTGAGTCAGGGTACGACGCCGCGCTGCGCTGGGAGCCCTCCCCGGGCGCGGTGGCCTACCGGGTGGTGTGGCGCGAAGCGTGGATCCCCGACTGGGAGTTCGAGCGGCACGTGGAGGGGGCCACGCAGCTGACCCTTGAGAATCTCTCCATCGACGACTACGTCTTCGGCGTGGCGGCGGTGGACGCCGATGGACACGAGAGCCTGGTGGCCGCGTACGTCCGGCCTCCCCGCCCCCGCGCCGACGTGCGTCAATCCGGACGATGACCGCGCATCGGCACCCGACACCCGAACCGGAGCAGATCATGCCGAAACCGGCATCCCTCCTCGTCGTCCTCGCGGTGCTGGCCACCACGGGAACGCCCACCTCCGCCCAGGAGGAGCACCTCGACATCCTCAGGGACAAGTTCCAGTCCGGACTGGAGGAGATCGCGTGGGGGCACGAGGGCGTGGCCGGTATCCACGTCATCGACCTCACCACCGGAGAGCACTTCGGCGCCTGGGACGACATGATCTTCCCGCAGGCCAGCGCCATCAAGGTCCCCATCCTCCTGGAGCTGTTCCGCCGCGCCGAGGAGGATCCGTCCATCCTCACGCGCCGGGTGGAGCTGACCGACGAAGTCCGCACGGGAGGGAGCGGCGTGCTCCAACTCCTCACCGACGGCGGCTCGGCGCTCTCCCTGGAGGACTACGCCGTCTACATGGTCGTGTACTCCGACAACACGGCGACCAACGTCCTCATCGACGCCCTGGGGATGGACGCCGTCAACCGTCTGTCGGCCTCCCTGGGAGCGCCCGACACCAAGCTCCAGCGCAAGATGATCCGGCCGGAGGAGTCGGCGCGGGGGAACGAAAACCTCTCGACCCCCCGGGACGCCGCCACGATCATGGCGCGCATCGCCTCGTGCGACCTCCCCATGAGCGCCGAGCGCTGCGCCCGGGTCAGGGAGATCCTGGAGATCTACAAGGGCGGACCCGTCCGTACGCCGGTGCCGGCCGAGATCCCCATCGCGTTCAAGCCTGGCGGGATCACCGGCGTGGCCACCGTGTGGGCGCTGGTGGACGTCCCCGACCGCCCCTACGTCCTGTCGGTCATGTCCAACTACGGCGGCAACGGAGGAGCCACCATCGAGGCGGCATCGGAGCTGGCCTACCGATACTTCTCCCGCCTCAGCGGGATCACCCACTACGGGACCCGCGTTCCCCTGGACGTGAAGCGGGAGGTACACCGATGACGCTCAGGCGAGCCCGCACGCTCACGGGAATCTACTTCACCGCCATGACCGTGGCCGTGATGTGGCCGGGGATGGTCTCCGTGGCGCGCATCGAGCCCTATGTGCTCGGCCTCCCCTTCGGATTCTTCTGGAACGGGGCGTGGATCGCCGTGGCGGTGGGCGTCCTGTACGGGCTGGATCGGGTGGAACGCCGGTACCGCACGCCGTCCGCTCCCGACTCCATGGGCGGCGGTGACGGAGACGCGACGTGATGGAGCGCTGGGTCGTGGTCACCGGAATCATCGCGGTCTATCTGGTCGTGACGCTGGCCATCGGCCTCCTGGCCGGGCGCCGCGCCACCGACTCGGTGGCCGGCTTCGTGGCCGGGGACCGGAGCTTCGGGCTCCTGGTCATGTACTTCGTCACGGGCGCCACGGTGTTCAGCTCCTTCGCCTTCCTGGGAGGCCCGGGGTGGGCGTACTCGCGGGGCGCGGCGGCCTTCTACATCCTGGCCTACGGCGTGTTGGGGATGACCCCCTTCTACTGGATGGGGCCGCGCATCGCCCACCTGGGCCGCAGGTTCGGATACGTGACGCAGGCACAGCTCCTGGTGGGGAGGTTCCCCTCCCGCGGGTTGTCGGGCCTGGTGGCGATTCTCAGCCTGGTGGCCTTCGTGCCCTACGTGACCATCCAGATGAAGGGCGCGGGAATCGTCATCGAGGCGGTGACCGACGGCCACGTGCCCCTCTGGCTGGGCGCGCTGGTGGCCTATGGGATCGTCATCGTGTACGTCCTGGCGAGCGGCGTCATGGCCGTGGGTTGGACGAACACGTTCCAGGGGATCTTCATGGTGACCATCGCCTGGACCCTGGGGCTCTACCTCCCCTACAAGCTCTACGGCGGGGTGGGTCCCATGTTCGAGAAGATCGCGGCGGTGCGGCCCGAGTTGCTGGTCCCGCCGGGGCTGGACTCGGCGGGGAACGCGTGGCCGTGGGGCTCGTACACGACCTTCATCCTGGTGAGCGCGGTGGGGCTCATGATGTGGCCCCACCTGTTCATGAAGGCGTTCGCGGCCAAGGACGACGACACGCTGCGGCGTACCGTGATCCTCTTCCCCACCTTCCAGCTCTTCCTCATCCCCGTCTTCCTCATCGGGTTCAGCGGCGTCCTCTTCCCGGAGGTGCCGCCGGATCCGGACTTCATCCTCCCCTTCATGATCCTGCGGACGGATCTCCCGGCCCTCGTGGTGGGACTCTTCTGCGCCGGGGCCCTGTCCGCCTCCATGTCCACCGGCGACGCGCTCCTCCACGCGGCGGCCTCCGTCGTGGTCGAGGACGGCGTCACGCCCTTCAAGGCGCTGAGCGACGGACACCAGCAGTTCCTCATGCGGGGAGTGGTCCTCGCCGTGGGCGGCGTGGCCTACTGGGCGGCCGTGGGCGGCGGCTCCAGCCTGGTGGCTCTGCTCGCCACCGCGTACGGGATCATCGCGCAGCTCGCGCCGCCCATCGTGGCGGCGCTGTACTGGAAGCGCGCGACCACGGCGGGCGTGATCAGCGGGCTCCTGGCGGGGTGGATCACCGCCGGGCTCTTCTACTACGAGGTGGTGGCCCGGCCCCTGGGGATGCACGAAGGGATCCTGGGCCTCCTCGTCCACGTGCCGGTGCTCGTCCTGGTGAGTCTCGCGACCCGGCCGCAGGAGAAGGCACACCTGGACCGCTGGTTCGCTTCATGACCGACCCGGCGGGAGGCGAGCGTCGCCTCGACGGTTTGAGGAAACGGATCCTGGAGGTCGATCGGGAATTGGTCCGGCTGGTGGGAGAACGCCGGAATCTCGTGCTCGAGGTAGGCCGCGTGAAGGAATCGTTGGGCCTTCCCGTGCTCGATCCGCCCCAGGAAGCCCGCGTGGTCCGGCGGGCCGCGGAGATGGCGAGAGAGGCGGGCGTGGACGAGGAACTGGTGCGGGACGTGGTGTGGCGGATCATGGCGGCGGCGCGCGCCGTGCAGGAGGGCCGCTCTTCGTGGGGTCCTCCCCTCCCGCCCCCGGCGGAGGGAGAATCCTGAACCGGAGATGAAGAGGGGCGCCACGGTGATTCCGCGACGCCCCCCTCCACCGGCCCTCAGTCCGCGTTGCGAACCCCGCGGCGCCTGCGGATCTCATCGATGGACGCCACCACCAGAGACGCCGTTCGGGGGGGCACCCGCACCGCGTACGTCTCCCCGGGAGGCGTGACGTCTCGCATGAGGTGGGGATTCAGGTCCCGGATGACGTCGTGGGGCACTCCCAGTGCCAGGGCGATGCGCCTCAACGACGTGCTCCCCGGCACGAAGACGGTCTCGTACTGGTAGGGCGCCGCCGCGGAAGCCTCGAACCCGAACGACTCCGGATCGCTCCCCAGCACCATGGCCGCCACCAGACGCGGCACGTACTCCCGGGTTTCGCGGGGGAGGTGCTGGATGACGTCCCAGTAGATCTCCTCCTCACCGCGGCGGCCGTCGGCGTACCGGTTCAGGACGTGGTCCACGCGCCCGGGACCCGCATTGTACGCGGCCGCGGCCAGGTACCACGACCGGTAATGGTCGTGGAGCCACTGGAGGTAGTCCAACGCCGCGTCGGTGGCGCGAACCGGGTCCTGCCGCTCGTCCACCCACTCGTCCACCCGGAGACCGTACTGCAAGGCGGTGGGGCTCATGAACTGCCATACGCCTACCGCGCTGGCCCGGGACACGGCACGAGGATGCAGGCCCGATTCCATCATCGCGAGGAAGACGAGGTCCTCCGGCATCCCCCGGCGGCGAAGCCGATCGACGATGAGGCCGGAAAAGATCCCCTGGCGGTCCAGGATGCGCTGGAACTCGGCGCGCTGGACCGTCTGGAAGCGCCCGATCCATTTCTCCACGCGCTCGTTCATCTGCACGGGGAGTTGGGGCGCGAGGCTCACCGGAATGAGACCTTCTCCGTAGGGCAGGCCGTCCGCTCCGTCGTCGGCAACGTCCGGACGACTCGCGGCGACGAGCACCATGAGAAGCCCAACGGCGGGCAGCGCCATCCTCTTGAACGGAGAGCCCAACTCGGGGCTCCTTCCACCTGTCCCGGCTGGCGGGGACGATCTATGATCACGGGCGCGGAGCCCGCGGAGGTCGATGTGATCCATCGAGCACCTCCCTTCGTTTACCCCTCCTACGGATACACCTCGCCTCAGGGTTCTCCTGCGGGTTGGGATATTCCCTAGGTTGGGGTAGGGGGGACGGGAGGCCTGGTGAAGCTCACCGTGGCCCCTGGTCCTTCAAGGGCCACCTCCCTGGTTTGCCGAAGGTCACGAAGTGATACCGTGAACGCTACGGCCTGGTTCCTGAGTTACCTCTTCCGTGGTGGCGTCCCGTCACACGCACTCTCCATGCGACGGAACCCCGGGATCAGCCTTGGAACCCTATTCGGCGGGCAGAACCGAAACGACCTTCCGCCCGCGACTCCGCTCGAAAGTCACCACACCGTCCACGAGCGAGAACAGCGTATCGTCTCTTCCCCGGCCCACGTTCCGGCCGGGATGGAGAGGAGTACCCCTCTGGCGGACGATGATACCACCAGCTCTCACTGATTGTCCGCCGAAAAGCTTGACGCCCAACCGCTGGGGGTTGCTGTCCCGACCATTGCGGCTGGAGCCGACGCCCTTCTTGTGTGCCATGGGTATACTCCCCTAACAGATATTGCGAGATCCGCCGAGTGCGCCTACGCGAGCGCGACTTCGTCGATCCTGATCTCCGTAAATCCCTGCCGGTGGCCCTGCTTCCTTCTGTAACCCTTCCGGCGCTTCCGCTTGAAGACGATCACCTTCTTGTCGCGGCCGTGGCGAAGAACCTCGGCCTTGATCGTGGCGCCGTCCACCCTGGGGGTTCCCGTCACCACCTTGTCCTCGCCGTCGCCGGCCAGGAGAATCTGGTCGAAGGTAACCACCTCACCAGGCTCTGCCGCGAGGCTGGGGACGCGGATGCGCGAACCGGGTTCCGCCCGGAACTGCTTGCCACCTGTTTCGAATACCGCGTACATACTGAGTTCCCGATCGAGTTCGGCCTAACGTGTACAGCCTGTAATTTTCGCAAACCCGGCCACTTCGGTCAAGGTACCCGAGGTGGACACGGAACGATTGTCAGTTCACCACGTACTTGTCGGTCACATCCGTCTGCGCGGGTCCACTGAGAAGACGGAACTCGTCCTGCCTCATCAGAGGATCATCCATCAGGTCCAGTTCCAGTTTCGTCCGCTTGCTCAATTTCTTGAGCAGATCGGGCTCGACCTCGCGGACCTGTAGCGCCACTTCGGGATGAACCCGCACCAGGATCTTCTTTTCACCCTCGGCCGAGCCGGCCCGCTTCACGCTGCGCTCGATGCGGCGGATGACGGTGGCGGGCGTATACAAACGTCCGCTCCCCCCACACGACGTGCACATCTCCGTGAGGGAGTGGAAGAGCGACGGACGCACCCGCTGCCGGGTCATCTCCACCAATCCCAGACTGGACACCTCGAACACCTTGGTGCGTGCCCGGTCACGGCCCAGATGGCTGCGGAGCTCGTGAACCACCCGGTCCCGGTTCTCCTGGGAGTTCATGTCGATGAAGTCCACCACGATGATCCCGCCCACGTCGCGCAGCCGGACGTGCTTGGCGATCTCCCGGGCCGCGTCCAGGTTCGTGCGGAGAATGGTCTCCTCCGGGTCCTTCTTGCCCTTTCCGGTGAAGCGGCCCGTGTTCACGTCGATGGACACGAGGGCCTCCGTGGGCTCGATGATGACGTACCCGCCGGACTTGAGCCCCACCTTGCGGCTGAAGGCCTGCTGGATGTCTTCCTCGATTCCGTACTTGTCGAACAGCGGCACCGGTTCGTCGTAGAAGTGGACACGGTCCATGAGGTCCGGATCCACGCTCTTCACGTACTGGACGATCTCGTTGTAGATGACCTTGGAGTCGATCCGGAGCGCGTCGAACTTGTCACTGAACAGGTCGCGGATCACTCCACTGATCAGCTTGGCCTCTCCGTGGACCAGGGTCGGCGCCTTCTGCGAGTTCGCCCGCCTCTGCACCTTCTTCCACATGGCGTGGAGACGCTTGAACTCCTTCTCCAGACGCTCCGGCGTGACCTCTTCCCCCACGGTCCGGACGATCATCCCGCCGCTGTCGCCGGGGAGGATGGCCTTGGCCATCTTGCGGAGCTTCGCCCGCTGGTCCCGCCCGTCGATCTTCCGGCTCACGCCGACGTGGGACGAGTAGGGCATGTACACCAGGAAGCGCCCGGGAAGCGAGACCTGCGCCGTGAGGCGGGGGCCCTTGGTGCTGATGGGCTCCTTGGTGACCTGGACCAGGAGTTCCTGGCCCTTCTTCAGGTGATCCTGGATGGGGGGGTACTTCTTGCTCTTCCGCCTCCCCCGCCCTCCCCCGTTGCCGTTCCCGTCCTCGTCGTCCAACTCCTCGTCGTCGAGGTTCAGGTCCGACACGTGCAGGAATCCGGCCTTGTCGGTGCCGATGTCCACGAAGGCGGCCTGGATGCCGGGGAGAACCGCCTCGACCCGGCCCAGGTAGATGTCGCCGACCAGACGACCCTGGTCCGGTCGGTCGAACATGATTTCAACGAGCTGTTCTTCTTCGAGAAGCGCCACCCACGATTCCTCGGGTGTGGCGCTCACAAGGATTTCTCTCCTCAAGTGCTTGTACTCCGGTTTTCGCCGGACCCGCAGCCCTCCAGCCTCACACCGAACGCCTCCCGGACCCGCTCGGGATCCTGTCGATCCTGGCGGCGGGTCACGGCGACCGCACGGTGGGAGGTCTCACGGAGCGTGGTGAGGTCGGCGAAGCGGGGCATCTCGCTGCCCCCCGACGCCGGCCACCTCCACAGCGGACCGACCCGTGTATTGTATGTCCCCCCGGGATCACGCGTCCCGGAAAGGGGGTGAATCCATCTCAACGCCCTCGACCAATTCCGCCATCAGATGACGCGCAATGACCATGCGTTGGATCTCGTTCGTGCCTTCTCCGATCTCGCAGATCTTCGCGTCGCGCATCATCCGCTCGACCGGAAATTCGTTGGTATAGCCCACGCCGCCCATCAACTGGATGGCGTCCATCGTCGCATCCATGGCGAGTTCGGAACAGAAGAGCTTCGCCATGGCCGCCTCTCTGGAAAAGGACACCCCGGCATCCATGAGTGTTGCCGCATGGTACGTGAGGTGCCTCCCGGCCTGTATCCGTGTGGCCATGTCGGCGAGGCGGAACTGGACCTGCTGGAACGACCAGACGCTCCTCCCGAACTGCTCCCGATCCCGAACGAACCGGATCGCCGTGTCGAACGCTCCCTCCGCCAGTCCCACGGAAAGAGCCGCGACTCCGATCCTTCCCGCGTCCAGCGTCTTCATGAAATTGATGAACCCGGCGCCCTCTTCACCCAGGAGATGACCCTCCGGCACGAACGCGTCGTCCAGGAGGAGCTCCCGGGTGTCCGAGGCACGCCAACCCATCTTGTCTTCCTTCTTCCCGGAACGGACCCCCTCGATGAAGGGAAGATCATCCCGATGTCCCACACCTACCCTTCGGGCCTCTTCCGGGTCCACCGTGGGCTTGCAGACCACGAAGCTGGAGATCCCGCGGGCGCCCCGTTCCGGGTCCGTCACCGCCGTGACCGTGAAGATCTCGCCGACCCCGGCGTGGGTGATGAAGATCTTGGAGCCCTCGAGCCGGTATCCCCCGTCCTCCCGGACCGCACGGGTCCGGGTGCCCCCCGAGTCGGAGCCCGCTCCGGGCTCGGTGAGGCCGAACCCCCCCAGGACGGATCCCGAGGCGAGGGGAGGGACGAAACGCTCCTTCTGCTCGGGGGTTCCGAAGGACAGGATGGGTGAGGTGCCCAGCGTGGTATGGGCGGACACGGTGATCGCGTGGCTGGCGTCCACCTTGGCCAGCTCCTCCACGGTCAGGATGTAGCTCAGATAGTCCCGGCCCAGCCCGCCCAACTCCTCGGGGACGGGGACGCCCAGGTATCCACGGTCCGCCATCCGCTTCACGTTGTCCCAGGGGAAGCGTGACTCCTCGTCCAACTCCCGGGCCACCGGCGCGATGAACTCCTCCGCGAAGTCCCGTACCTGGTCGCGAAAGGCGATGTGATCCGGGGTCAGGTAGGGTCGCATGGAGACGCACCGATGAAATGGTCAGGGTGGCGGCAGCCCGCACCGGTCACAGGACCCGCAGTGGGGATCCGCCACCTCCCCGAAGTACGCCAGGAGGGTCCGGCGGCGGCACCGCCGCGTTCCACCGTAGCGCTGAACGGCGGCGAGCTTGTCGAGTGAGGTCCGGCGCAGCCGGTCGGCCACAGGGAAGGAAGCCGTAGTTCGAACTCCCACCCGGATGGATAGAAACCCTCCAGGCGGGTGGGGGGTTCCCTCGGGAATCGGATCGAGGACGCGCACACCGTCGATGCGGGCCAGGGCGGCCAGGAGTGCCAGGAGGCTCTCGTCGGACCGGGAGGCACCCCGCACCTCCCCCAGGACGTCCGCACGGGCCAGGGCGACGCCGCCTTCATCGCGCCGGCGGGTCAGAGCCCGGTGGAACCTCCTCAACAGCCGGCGCGGTGGGTGGGTGGAGTCGATGAACCGCCGCGACACCGTGTCGTCCCCCCCTCCTCGGAAGGCGACGCACCAGGCGTCCCCCCCGTCCCGCCCGGCTCGGCCCGCCTCCTGGTAGTAGGCCTCCAGGGTGCCCGGGAGTTGCACGTGGATCACCGTACGCACGTCGGACTTGTCGATCCCCATCCCGAAGGCGTTGGTGGCCACCACCACCCGGCAGTCTCCGGACATGAAGCGCTCCTGCACGCGGGTGCGCTCCGCCGCCGGGAGCCCAGCGTGATACGCCTCCGTCGTCACGCCGTACCCGGCCAGGAGGTCCCGCACGCCGTCCACGTCACGCCGTGTGGGCGCGTACACGATGGTGGTGCCCCGCCGGCGGCGGAGGATCCGATAGGTACTCGCCACCCGGTCGTGCAACGACCCACCCGGCACGACCGCCCAGCGGAGGTTGGGGCGGTCGAAGGACCGCACGACCGTGACCGGATCACGCAGCCGGAGGCTCTCCGCCACGTCGGCGCGGACCCGTGGGGTCGCCGTGGCCGTGAGTGCCATCATCGGAACCGGAAACCGCTCCCGGAGGATGCCGATCCGCCGGTACGAGGGACGGAAGTCGTGCCCCCAGTCGGAGATGCAGTGCGCCTCGTCCACCGCGATGAGATCCACGGGCGCCCCGGCGAGCGCCGCCGCGAAGGAGTCCAGCTCCAGACGTTCGGGAGCGATGAAGAGGAGGTCGAGGCGACCCGCTCGGGCGGCCTCCAGGGTGGCCGCCTTGACCGGCGAGGCCTGCGCCGCGCTCATGAAGTCCGCCCGGAGCCCCGCCTCCCGGGCCCGCCCCACCTGGTCCTCCATGAGGGACACCAGGGGCGTGACCACCAGGGTCAGCCCGGGGAGGAGGTGGGCGGGGACCTGGTAGCAGACGCTCTTCCCTCCCCCGGTGGGGAGGATCCCCAGGGCGTCCCTCCCCCGCAACACCGCCCGCACCAGATCCTCCTGGCCGGG
>Ga0224501_10004893_pt1 | contig 10563 bp, 1 predicted proteins | sample SF_Oct11_sed_USG_4_FD_169105 | JGI IMG/M metagenome (GOLD analysis project Ga0224501, IMG submission 169105) | Sediment microbial communities from San Francisco Bay, California, United States - SF_Oct11_sed_USGS_8_1 | ecosystem: Environmental > Aquatic > Marine > Sediment | place: USA...
GTTCAATCTGGGCTCTGATGGGTAGGCTGGACAGTTCAATCTGGGCTCTGATGGGTAAGCTGGACAGTTCAATCTGGGCTCTGATGGGTAACCTGGACAGTTCAATCTGGGCTCTGTTGGGTAGGCTGGACAGTTCAATCTGGGCTCTGATGGGTAAGCTGGACAGTTCAATCTGGGCACTGATGGGTAAGCTGGACAGTTCAATCTGGGCTCTGATGGGTAGGCTGGACAGTTCAATCTGGGCTCTGATGGGTAGGCTGGACAGTTCAATCTGGGCTCTGATGGGTAAGCTGGACAGTTCAATCTGGGCACTGATGGGTAAGCTGGACAGTTCAATGTGGGCACTGATGGGTAAGCTGGACAGTTCAATCTGGGCTCTGTTGGGTAGGCTGGACAGTTCAATCTGGGCTCTGATGGGTAAGCTGGACAGTTCAATGTGGGCTCTGATACCAAAATGGCAGCCATATTGCAGGGATGAACTGCCTTAGTGTTCAGGCCATATGATTCTTTTGGATAGTTCTCCTCGCCTTAGCCCTAACATAATACTCTTTTTAGCCGGTTGAGATCTGAGCTTTCTTTATTAGATTATTCCATTTTTCTCGCATTGTTGTTCAACTTATTAACCGTTATCTATTTTCATACAATGTATATGAAAAACCTGTGTGAGGGCTCAGTTTATAGGTAACCGCACTGTAGGCGTTGCGCCAAAGGTCCTCACGCTGTAAGGTGATCTACCCTGCAAGTGTTGGTTATACAGATTACTGTAGATTCCATTGATTGAGTATGTGCAGAGACCAGAGGAGTGGATATAATTCACCAGTAAAGGCCCGTATTGATTATCAACTATGGGGATGGGTAGTCAAAGGCATTAGAAGGCTCGGGAGCTATCTCTCATCGATCCATTAAAAGAAAAGCAATTAACCCAAACTGAAAAATAAACTTACATGTATGTAAACTATTTGTTACTCTTGACACACAAAAGTACATACAGTGCATACATCACGATTTTTAATCCATTTAAATACATTTTGTTCTACGTATAAATGACCAGGTATGAAGTGGATGACCTACAAAGAGAACACAGGCAAGGTCTATAAGGCTGTTTCATTTCAGACCTCTATGAACTTTATGTAGAATCTCTCTCCTTCAACTCCATACCCTGAGTAAAAGGTGCAGCAGCGTGTAAAATAAATTTAAGCCTCTGATTCTTCAAAATAACACAGTGAAGAAATCAGGTTAGACGGAATGTTTTTATGTAATAATTTTGAGCTGGTATGATGTCTTCTCTTTTTCCAATTTTGAATTCGCATTGAGCACCACTCAGGTTCTCACAGTTACGAGCTCAGCACTCGACTGCTGAGCCCGCTACTCCCGCCATTCGTGCTATGTAATAATTAAATTTAAATGGGATTTAGGGTTATCTGTATGTATCGATCAGTCGGTGCTGAATTCTATGTCTCTCGACCTCATTGGCTGTAGTGCCTTTTTCCAGATCAAAAGATTCTGTGGGTTCATGTCCTGATCATGCCGGGTTCCCACTGCGTGTAAGAACTATCACATAAATATTATCGCTTTAACTCCTTTAGAATGATCGAGCCTCAATTCTATTAAATGGGATGGTAAAGTGCCCACATAGACAGTACAAAGTAAAGCAAAACAGCTAAAATCTCATATAAGGGGTTCTGCATTGAGCGCACACCCACATACCCCTAACTGTTGGAAAATGACTTGGTACGGCACTAGTTATACGCCTCGTCTAACCTCTCCTACAGATTAGTAAAATCACCTCTCGGATTAGAGTCGGGGTCGTCTCTAAGCTGTCACACGATGAAAGCATAGTCAATATACTAAGTGACTAAGTCAACACGCTCTCATTCCAGAAGCATGCTTCTTACTAGCTACCATAGATCACGAGGTCGGGACACTGCCTCACAAGTGCTCTGGCAAATACGATGTGGCTCCGATGGCGAGTAATACTTATGTAGTCTAACAATCCCATAATACCTCTTTAGTCTTTGCTATTTACTTATTTATAGATGCATTTTCCAACCAGACAAGGTTGGGTTTTCGGTCTAGTCATTGTTTCTTTTGGTCTCACTTGTTTATCTGCTTGGCTCATGATCAACAGATTTTCAGTTCAAGTCATGCTGAGCGCCAACTGTGAAAATGAGCTTTTCACATCCCGACTCCTAACACTACAACAAGCTTCAGGCTTAGGTTGCCCATTAAATAGGATTACAATTTAAGTGTTCAATTTGAATAACACAATAAAACAAAATTAAAAATAACGAGAATCTTTGAGGATCAACTAAAAGTGTTCAAGAGTACAGCTTACTCGGCACTCTATATATCATTTATTTCCTGTGCTGGGCCGTAGAGAGCTCGCTCTCTGGTTAACAGGAAGAATTGCTCAGAGCTCAGGAGCAAATTAATGCTCTTCTTGTCACGGCCACACACCTTTTCAGTGTGATATGAGCCTATGAAGCCTGTCTGTATGTGTTTAGAGGTAAAACCCCCTCCTCAATGTTCACAGGTACCGTGGTGCCATTAAGGGGAAGTTGAACATTTTCTGCCACGCTGCCTCAGGGCGGGTTGGTAAAGTGCAATCAGAGAAAAATCCCTTGAAATACTCCGCGCCACAACCGGATATTGAACCAGAGCCGCGAAGGGAACAAACAGTGAGCTATTATGACTGACTCACTCTATACCATGCAGTCACATGTTCTAAGTAATTGTTATCAACTGCTTCTGTGAGTTTAATAACGCTTTGTGGAAAATGGATCTTGGCTGGGGTGTACTCCTTTTTGTAGGACCCGAACTCATAGGTCAGTGCAGGAGTCACACATTCTAGCAACAGCTGCACACAAATCTGCTGTTTCAAATCTATCAGTGTTGTGTGGGTGTCTTGATCATTCTAGCCAAAGTTTACTACCATCAAAGAGCATCATTTACGAATATTTTATTAAATTAAAATGTAGATGTTTTCTGGATAAATGTTTTTATTTAAAGAAAATTATATGATTTCCTGGCATATCTTTTGTTTATAACATTTTCATGCATGTTTTTTTTCATGGCTTTCAACCACCTCTTCAATTTACTTCATTTCCTTAAAAACAAACCTCATACAATAAGAGTACATACCCTTAATCACAGACGTACACAAACCCCAAAGGATTTGGAAGTGTGGCACGCCCACTCCCATGTATGCAGTTTACATTTTGCTGTTGTGATACAGCCCTTGCTAATGCCCTCTCTGTGGATGAGGAGGTGGCTGAATAGGTCATGGATGACTTTAAGTCCTACTTCAGTGGTAGATATCGCTGTATTATAAGAGGAGCAGGAGCCACTGCAGATAGCCAATCTTCATAGTGGTTCAGACTGGAAAGAGCGTAAAAAGACTTTTTGGACGATAAGATAACTTTTTAGTGTCATGTACGTTGTGACGTTGTGACGTTATTGTGACGTTGTGACGTTGTGACGTTATTGTGATGTTGTGACGTTGTGACGTTATTGTGACGTTGTGACGTTGTGACGTTATTGTGACGTTGTGACGTTGTGACGCTGTGACACTGTTGCATACTTCACATACCTATGTTTCTTATACATGGTAAGCTTGCATACATTAGCCCATGTGCATTGAAAGTTTCTACATAAACCTGCAGCCTTTGCTGAAGGAGCTTATATTTATGATGATTTTTTTGCCATCCTATGCCATAACTACCCTGGATATAATCATTCAGCTCAGCTACACTACACGATATGCCCTGAAATAACTCATGCACACCTTGAGACTCGACTCTTTATCGTAGTGGGGAACACGACTCTGGACCCCTTGCTCACACGCTCATTACATGGATTAGTTAAGGGTCACTAAGAAGCTAGGGATGAGCAGCGACATGGGGGTGGATTATCAGAATTGGTGGCACAAATTGCTATGCTTCTGATTTATAGAACCTCTATTCAGAGAGAAATAAATGCAGCTCCTTTCCGTTGGAAGCTGCGCTGTCCTGTATTGCATGGTAGCAAACTTTTATATCACCCACCTCGGGTACATTATTACCAAAGACTTAAATTAAAAACTAGCCCCATACACTGAGAAGACAAATCCTTAATCACACACATGATATCACTGGGTAAAAGCTGGGCTACTCGATTGAGATGAGATTAAGATTATTTTGTTTTACAATAATAGTATCACTAAGCCTATGGCTTGTTTGCTAGGTGGTCCATGGTTTGCCCTATAGAATTGTATTCTATGAGTGGGCCTCCTTTACTAAAAGTCGCGATCTGAATTTGATGAGGTAGAAAACACAAACATGGAATCGAACTCAGGTTACCTGATCCAAAGCCGAAGGTGGTACCCTTCAAGCCACCGCTTCTCTTTATTTCTCTGGTTTGCACTTTACACGAAGCTCACTAACTGGCTTTGGTGTAGACAAACTAGATCAGACTTGCTCAATTGCTTTTTAAATTGGCCAAGTTGAGAATGTCAGATGGAGTTGGGGGCCAGCCCCATGCCCAATGCTGGTACTCTTTAGTTACGGTTTTTAGGTGCATGGGTGTACATGTATGTGTAGATGACGTTCATAGTTTAAAATTCGCCATGCAGGTATTTATTGGCAAGATATACATGGGAAAAGATATGGTCAAACAAGACAAGACAAGAACACCATGCTTATTTCTGATTATTGCTCATATGTACAGTACGTTGGTAGGATGCTCTGGGACCACATAAAATTGTTGTGGAGGCCTAATGTGGCCCGCACTGCCATTTGAGCAGCATTGAACTATACCGTAAAAGCACTAAAATTTACCACTGGTAAACGCTATTTGAAATTTTATTTAGCTTGCTAGAATTTTGGCTTTTGCTTTCACGGATTTGCAATGAGATTTTTACGTTACATGATTTCGCGATGTTTTGTGATTTTCCAAAAAGTTCATCATGTGGCAATCCCTTTGAAAATGTTTAATTCAAAGGACAGAAATATACCTGACTACTTGAAACCATGTACTCTATATTTACAAAACTCGTTATAAATCTTAAATAGCAGTTTATTTCAATGGATGCCTATAGGATGTCATCGCAGCCGTGCAGGTGGTTAACCATTCGTTGAGATTTATTGCTTACACTTGACTGCAATATTTTATCTTTGTTCAGAGACACTGAAGTTAAATAATGATGTAATCTATTACGGTCCATCACAACCATGAAGTGGTTGGAGCCTCCTTCAGTGAGCCTCTATCAGCTGGCATAACACTTATATAGACACTGGCAGAGCCCTTCAGGGCTCTAAGTATTTTTCTCCCACAGGTGTTGGAAACAAAGCGGAGAAGTCATATAATCACCCTGACCCAGCGTAGGTTTAGTAGCCTAGCTCCATGCATATAATCACTGTGACCCAGCGTAGGTTTAGTAGCCTAGCTTCATGCATATAATCACCGTGACCCAGCGTAGGTTTAGCAGCCTAGCTCCATGCATATAATCACCGTGACCCAGCGTAGGTTTAGCAGCCTAGCTCCATGCATATAATCACTGTGACCCAGCGTAGATTTAGCAGCCTAACTCCATGCATATAATCACCGTGACCCAGCGTAGGTTTAGCAGCCTAGCTCCATGCATATAATCACCGTGACCCAGCGTAGGTTTAGCAGCCTAGCTCCATGCATGAGTAGAGTGCTGGGCACCAAATTGTCTCTGCGAAGGTGAGCTCCTCCTCGTTTATCGAGTTATCGTCTTTTAGAATGGCTAAAACGCATACAAATTGGGGTTCTGGGCTGGAATACAGCATTTTAACTAAATTAAACTAACAGTTTTTAACGAATAATACTGATTCCAGGTTGTTTTGCTCAATTCTGATGCTATTTTTTGGAATTCAGCCGAAATCGTAGATCAGCTGAATTCCAAAAAATAGCATTAGAACTCGACGAAATTGACAGGAATCAGTATTTTTCGCTGAAAATGTTGGTTTTTTTCAGTTAGGATGGCTTATTCCAGCCCAGGACCCCAATTTGTACGCGTTTCAGCCATTCTTATAAAAGAGAAGATAACTCCGCAATGATAGCCCTGAAGCCGTCGACGATTCCTCGTCCGAAAAATCATCATAAAACAAGCTACAGACCTAGAAGGTACTAGATAGGGTGGCCTTGTGCCCATATAGAAAGATTACTATAAATAAACACAGGTTTACATTATTGAATTCTCCAATTTAAAGGAATTTAAGTTTGAGGGCAAGCAGATTTGAAGTGTTTTGAATTACCAGTAACATATTTTTGCTACAGGAATATTAATGCAATAGTTATATATCTGTAAACCGTGCTAAATCTTTTTAAGCGTGTCTATGTTGTATTGTAAGGCTAGTGAGGTTCTGAGTGGCTTTTTTGCTACCCAATGGTCCTGATGTTTGTAGAAATTGTATTGTATTTAATCTTGCAATTAAAAAAATGCTAATGGTCCTGATTAGAACTGCGACTCGCAGCTGAAACATGTGTACAATGCATACTCACACATGTAAAAGTCATGCCACCAGATTACTGGGAAATGGGCGGATAACTCAACCTTAGTGGCGGGAAGACAACTCCACATATCTGGGAAATGCCTATAGAGATAGCATCGATATTAACTGGTAGCCAGTCAGCAATACAAGGCTGACAGTTTTGTTGATTTGTGACATCATCAAAACAGACCAGTTTCGTTGGACTTGCAGGAAGTTTTATGGAAAGGTAGACAACTTCTTTGATCGAATAGACACTAAAGCAAGTTTTTTGCTCTTCAACAGAAAAGAAAGGCAACTCGTGATATAACAGTAGAAATTCCTGCGTAGTTTATGCTCATGTTGTGTTAAATTAGTGATTGAGTTTGATTGACCTTAAGATCAGCGATTTACAATCCATGTATTCATATCAATAGAAAATATCTTCACATGGGAAAGCTAGGCACATGACTCCTCATGTGTGAAGTCTGTGGGGAGAAGCAGCTGTGGACTTATATTTGATATGACTAAACTAGCCACTCCTATAGCCACTCCGCTCACCATGAAACTAACAGCCGCAATTGTTCTTGGTAACTTGAATTTCCGTGCTGTCAATCAGAAGAGAAACGGTCGGTACGCCAGGAGAGTCAGTGATATAGTCACTATGAGAGCCCAGAGATGATTACCGACCCATTTACACATTCGCACATCTACATGTTAAGCTCGAAGTGGGTGTGGGAGTCGGGAAGTGGGGGCCGAGTCGATTGTGCGGGCAAGTCAACTTTATCAGCTAGCTATTGCCAATCAAAAACAGTAAAGTTACGTGTGCCGGGGGAAAATTAAAATTTTCAGCCATGCATCAGAATGTGATATGATGATCAGCGCTAAGCCTTTGCTCTCTGTATAATGGCAATTGTTTATTCTGATACATTGGGATGAGATGTATACACATTACTCATACAGCGAATATATTACAGTGATATTATTGGTCTACAGACGCGGTACCAATAAAGGTAGATGTAGTTATGAAGCTCCAATAGAACTCATTAATTTCTCTCATTAAGATCCTCATTTTCCGTCCGTTTATACTCCACACCATTATTTTCTGCATATATGCAGAGATGTTGAGTTTGCTTCCGGGTTATCAGGGAGTCATTGTCGGAGTTCAGGCTATGTGATAACAAATGACAAAGCTTCTCACTTGTATATATCCCCATTTTCATTTATAATGTACACCCTGTGGTTGACTTGCATGTACATATGTACATGTAGTTGTTTCTCTGGGCATTTGAGAGAAAATGAGTTTGATCTCATATAAATTCAAAAGGCATAAACTAATGAAAACATCTTCCCTCGTGGACAGAGCATCTATAGTTTGATTGGTGGTGATATATGTGGGAAGGGTGGACAACTCTTTTGCACAAACACAATGTATTCAGGTGATCTACCTTTCCGAAGAATTATGCACCGGAAAGTCAGGCCAGCCATTTAACAGAGCACTAACTAAATTTTTTCAGTCTCCGTTTGGGGTTGTGTCTCTGCTGAAGTCCTAAGCAGCGGAGTAGAGACAGCACAGTTATTTACCAGCCTTGCTGGGTTTCGGAGTATTCTAGCTTCATTCAGCGGGCCCTACAATGTAAAAGACGCTAGTATTCATGTTACATTTCCAAATGTAAAGTAGTGATTCCTACCACTTCATTTCTCCACAAAAGAACTGCTGTGAGGAGTGGTGCAGAAATTGGGCTGCTGATTCTATTTGACTCAGGAATTCCCAGGGATGAATCTTTAGGACACTTTCTGTTTATACAGGTGTGAGGCAGGACTAGAGGAAGGAGTTCATCCTCACAAAGGAAGCCCACCATGACCAGTGCTATGACCGGCAGTCAAACCCTGATTATTGATTATGATTGCATGTCCAGAGCTCTATGACTGCATGAGCTACCCTATTTACATTTTTGTATTACAGACTATGATTGCTGGTAGAGCGATGAGAATCACTCTGGATGATAAATGTACCACAGTTACTGACCTTGATACAGGTTTCAAGAGCAGCAAGTGCGTGGACACTGCTGTGGTAGGTACACCAAGTGAGCAGACACCGCTGTGGTAGGTACACCAGGTGCGCAGACACTGCTGTGGTAGATACACCAAGTGCGCGGACACTGCTGTGGTAGCTGTGCTAGGTACACCGAGTGAGCAGAAACCGCCGTGGTAGGTACGGTACATCAATGACAATGACTAATTAGGCTTATTTGGAGATGTGAATATTTATAGACCGTTGCCTTGCCGAAAAACCTCAGACATATTTTTTCCTACTTAGCCACTTGCCCATCCTGTTTAATGGACCCCTAAGCTTGAGGCTTGTTGGGGGGCAGTAGGAGCAATGAATTACATATGGAACTGATTTTCACAGTGGGCATGACTAAGATTTGATTCCAGGATTTTTCGACGAAGTATTTTAAACATGCACCAAGTGCAACATTAAACCGCAACTCCATTTCAAAAATATCTGCAAAAATTCAAAAGTGAAAATTTTCTCTAGTTACTATGACTATATAGTTGATTTCAGGGATTATCACAAAAATGTTTAGTGCTTAGTTAACAAATGAGCATTCTGTGACACTACAAGTCACTGCAAAAGAAGTGCAGAGCAGAATGCAGTTTCTATAGTGGTTTTGAGAGATTCCTATCACCTTAGCTGGATAATGAAGATGTATTCAACCTCAGCAAATGGTTCAGTTGAAAGAGTTCATGCCATAAATTTTATATTATATCGCAAAATTGGGAACTAGAGGGTTGTGAGTTCACTGCCCAGTGCTGGTGGGGTTTATACTTGGTATGGACGGGGCTTTAGCAAGCCTCTCACTTCAAATTGCTAGCGTAGTTTCAGGTCACCGCATTATAAATAATGGAGGTCCCAGCCAGTGAATAAGGATCAAGATCTCCGACGATTGTAATTGATCCGACTTTCCTGTAGTAGACTATTGGCTGGTGATGCGTAAATAAATACCTTAGGTTGACTAACCCCTCCCCCAACCAGAAACCTGAGGAAGGCAATGGGAAGCTATCTTAGTCTTAGTACCATTCCATGATACCATGACAATAGGAGTTTTCTCCTGTTGGATTGAACAGGTTTCTGCGATTATTTTGATTTAAATTGCACGTGCATGTGCGTCAGCTAATTAGAGTGTAAAGGAGAAAATTTACCTTAATTATAATCGATAGCCTGATACACTCGTTTGTATGTACAAAAGGGACAGCGAATCCATGTCCGAGCAACTTTTTCGATCAAGCAGAAAAATCCAGCATGTTTGTGCCAACAGTACGGGTTGTCGACCGTGCGTCCGGTTAGCGACAGGGTAATGTGCAACAAGAGTTAGCGTGTCCACAAAGGCCTATGACAAACAAGAAAAACTGCCTTCGGCAGAATTCCATTCAGTTCAGTTCGTCATAGACCAGTTTGAAACATGTAAATGTTGAGAAAAGCAAAGTTTTTTGCCTAAACTGGAAACCTAACCATGGGCCCCGGGTCCAGGGCTCAATACGCTATCCACTAAGCCATCACTTCACCCCCGCTTTCCCGTGACTTCTGATTTTCTTGTGATTTTGTGGAAGAGGACCGTATGGACAACTTTTCATTCACCAAGTGCAAGGTCCATATTCAACTAGGTCACTGTGACCCAGATAACACTTCTTCACATGGACCCACCGAAGTTGCTTCAAGTCATGCGGGTAAATTCTAGATAACTGTCTCCTGTTTACATAACGCTTTGTGGAGAGGGCTTCTGACTGTCCAACTACCCTTACCCAGCTACCCTAAACACGTTTTGATTTTCAAGGGCTGTATGAGCAAAGATAAGATCAAGCAGGCCATAGCAGCCAATCAACAGTGAAGAAAGCACAAGGGCTTAAAGGCTGTGACTGTAATACATTGAGCTGTAATTCCCAAGCCTTATGGAATTAAACACGTATATAAAACAGACAAAATCAAATCATGTTGGAATTGTTGGCCATCTATTGGCTGCCTGCACTGGTAATGAATAACCATGATTTGAACTCAATTTCCCCACATGTTGCTCGTAGGTTGAGGCTG
>Ga0224501_10004895_pt1 | contig 10562 bp, 10 predicted proteins | sample SF_Oct11_sed_USG_4_FD_169105 | JGI IMG/M metagenome (GOLD analysis project Ga0224501, IMG submission 169105) | Sediment microbial communities from San Francisco Bay, California, United States - SF_Oct11_sed_USGS_8_1 | ecosystem: Environmental > Aquatic > Marine > Sediment | place: USA...
GGAGTATTTCGAGAAAGTGGACCTGCTGCGCAGCCAAGTTCCCGGCATGGCTCTGACATCGGATATCATAGTGGGCTTTCCGGGGGAAACGGAGGAGGATTTTCAGATGACTGTTGACGCTTTGGAGCGAGTTCGATACGATAACATCTTTCTTTTCAAATACTCCCCCCGGCCTGGAACAGCCGCCACAAAATTGACCGATCCGGAAGTGGACAAGGTCGCCGTCGGAGAGAGGTTTACCCAGCTGATGGAGAATCAGAATGCCATTAGCCGCCAGGTATATGAAGGATGGGTGGGCAGGCAGGTGGAGATTTTGGTGGAAGGACCGAGCAGAAATAATCCATCGAAAGGCTCTGGAAGGACAAAGGAAAATCTCATGGTACATTTCATGTCAGATAATGACTACACTGGAAAGTTCATTCGTGTTAGTATCAATCATGCGGGCAGGTTTTTTCTGGAAGGCCAGTTGGCGTAAATTATCCTCGGGAGCCATCTAGATGAATAAAAATGAAATGGTGGAGATGAGGGTGGAGAATCTTGTATTTGATCCTCTTACCAATACACCAATTATAATCCTGAAGGACATGTTGAACGAAAAATCGCTTCCTATCTGGGTGGGCTACCCGGAAGCCACGGCCATCGCCCTGCAGATGGAATCAGTCACCACCCCCCGGCCCATGACCCACGACCTTATAAAAAATATCCTCACCAGCGTAAAAGCTTCAGTAAATTATATTTGCGTAAATGACCTCAAAGACAGTACATTTTATGCCATTATATCCATTGGCTCCGGTAAAGAAGAAGTGGAAGTGGATTCTCGCCCATCGGACGCCATAGCGGTCGCCTTGCGACTGAAGGTTCCCATATACGTGAACCAGAAGGTGCTGGAAAACGCCAAGGAGTATGAAGTCAGCCCTGGGTCGGAACATGGAGGGGAGAACGAGGATCAGGTTAAAAAGTGGCTGGACGAGATTAAGCCAAGCGATTTCGGGCAGATCGACCAGTAAGTTTTATGATAACAGGGGGGAGACAGATGGAGTTCTGCCCTTTTTACACAATATTATTTTTGGAGACTCAACAGTGCTTTGGATCATGGGGGGGTCAATCAAGGTAGTAATGAGAAGAATATCTTTTATAGCTTTAGCTTTCGTGTCCACATTATCGGCGGCTCCATGCACATCCTTTGCGATTCCGGGAGTGGAGCATCCTGCCACGGAAAGCAGGATGGACGACGAGCGGATGGCCCAGACCAACAGCGGCAAACAGGTTTCTCAAACATCTGTGAGCACGGGAAAGCCTCAGGGGTTCCACCAGGAGGGCGCCATCATCGGGCTAGATAAGCAAAATGGCGTGGGGATCATAAATATCGGGCAGGACAAAAATGTGATCCAGGGTGACATGTTCGCCGTGGTGAGGGTTAAGGACAAGATCGTGGATCCCGCCACAGGCGAAGTGATCCGTGTGATCCAGGAGTTTATCGGCACTGTCGAGGCCGTCTCCGTCCGCAAATCCAACACCGATGTGAAGCTGGACAAAGGCGCCAAATATATCGAAGAGGGGGACAGTGTCCGAAGAAAGCCCTCCACCCCTTCCGGGATTTCCATAAAGAACATTTCCACCAGACGGATAGAGATCAGCTGGAACCTGTCCTATGAACCGGAAGTCCGGGGATACAAGATCTACAGATCTTCAGAGTCCAACACCGGCCCCTTCGAACTGGTGGAAATGGTCACCAAGGGGGATGCCACCAGTTTCGAGGATAGATCCTCCTCGAAATTCCCCATTGTCGAAGGAAAAGTTTATCACTATCGTGTGTCCAGCTATAACCTGTTGAACAACGACAGCGATCAATCGAACGTGGTGACAATTTCCGCAAAAGACGCCCCTGCTCCACCGGCGAACCTAAAAGCGGAGGGAGATAAAATCCGTTCCAACTATCTCGAATGGATCCCCATTGAGGATCCGGACGTCTCCGGCTACAAGATCTTTCGAACTTTGGGAAAGCGGGGCGAATTCGTGGAGGTGGACAATCTGAAAGGCAGGGAGACCAGGAATTATACCGATTATGGTGGTGGAAAACCGCTTTCACCAAAGCTGGAGGACAGCACGGAATACAGCTACAAGGTTTCCGCTTACAACATCTTTGGAACGGAAGGGCCCAAGAGCTCCTCTGTCTCCGCCACCACCGCCTCTCCTCCCACAGTGCCCACCGGCTTTTCCGCCAAGGGGATGCAACCGAGGATGGTACCTCTTACCTGGGATGTGCATCCCGACCCCAACGTGAAAGGATACATTATCTCCCGGAGCGACAGCCCTGATGGCCCATTCGAGGAAGTGGCGAAAATCGAAGGTAGGAACATAAACAACTATGTGGACAAAGGAGCGCCCCCCTCCTCCGGCTGGGGAGTCAGCTCTACCAAAAAGGGAACAGAACTGGAAGACGCGCATCTGTACTTTTACAAAGTACAGGCGTACAACTGGGTGGACTCCAGATCGGATTACACATCGGCGGTGTCGGTTTTGACCAAACCAGTCTCCTTCCCGCCGGAAAAATTCACCGCCACAAGCAACCGGCCCAGACAGGTTCCACTGGAATGGAGGCCAGTGCCGGACATCACCATAGCATGGTATGAGGTCTTCCGGTCGGATACCGTGGATGGTGAATTCAAGAAGATCGGCGCGGTAAAATCCGATTCCTCCCACTACCTGGATGAAAAGCTGCCCGACGGAAAAAACTATTTCTACAAGATCAGGGCGGTGGACAAGTTTGGGCTGATTGGGGAATTCACCGATCCGATTTCCGCCACGACAAAATTGCTGCCCGCCAAAGTGGCAGGATTAAGATGGGAGATCATCAGCGGGGAACCCACCCTGCTATGGAATGCGAACCCGGAAGTGGACATAAAGGAATATATCATCTATGAGAAGGGTTTCTTCGGCTGGTCAAAGGTTGGGACTTCCAAAACAGCGCAATTCATAATCAGGGGATTGGCCAGCGGAAGCACGTCCAGCTTTGCAGTGTCGGCCGTGGATGGGGACGACCTGGAAGGGGAGAAATCCGAGTCCACCACCGTGAGGCCATAAACTGCCGGCGTAGAGATGGAATCAGAGAAAAACAGAAAATATATCTGCCAGGTGTGTGGATACATTTACGACCCCAGGAAGGGGGACAAGGACACTGGGATAGCTCCCGGAGTGCCATTCGAGGATCTTCCACCAGACTGGGAATGCCCGGATTGCGGGGCGGGTCTTGATGACTTTTCCGCAATTTGATATCGGCTCCCTGGCCAGGGGCGCCTCTCCCCTCCCCCCCTTTTGCCCATCGCCATGAACAACCTGGCCTGAATATTCCCGGCGCCCTGGAATTCTAGCCGTAATTTATTGCCATTACCCCGCAAGTTGTGTTGTAATAGGTGGTTTAACCTGCCAATCACCATACAAGATAGTGACGCAGGAAAACACACATGTTTTCAGATTCCCGCGCCCTCAAGTGCGGCCAGCAAAGCCGTCGGAGTGGGAAGGAGAAGAAAACAGAGGACTAACTTGAGATAATCGAAAGGAAAATTATCGTGAAAGAAATCTCGCTCCAGACAATGATGGAGGCCGGCCTTCATTTCGGCCATCAAACCAAAAGATGGAACCCCAAAATGCGCAAATATATCTTCGGATCGCGCAACGGGATCTACATCCTCAATCTGCAAAAGTCATTGAAGCTGATGAACAAGGCCCTGGCTTTCGTGAAGGATCTTTCCGCTTCAGGAGGCAAAATCCTCTTCGTAGGCTCCAAGGTCCAGGCCAAGCCCATCATCCGGGAACAGGCCGAACTTTGCCAGATGCCCTTCGTCTCCGAGCGTTGGCTCGGCGGCATGCTCACCAACTTTGAAACCATCAAAAAAAGCGTGGGAAGGCTCAAACAGCTGGAGGAGATGAACGAGGATGGATCATTCAAGGTGCTGGCGAAGAAAGAAGTGATCAGGCTGCAGAAGGAACTCGGCAAGCTGGAGAAAAACCTGGGCGGCATGAAGCATATGCAATCCCTGCCGGACGCCGTGTTCATTGTGGACACCCGCAAAGAACGCATAGCCCTCTTCGAAGCGGTCAAGCTGGGAATCCCCGTCATTGGCCTGGTGGACACCAACTGCGACCCTGATGGGGTTGAGTATATTATCCCGGGCAACGACGACGCCAACCGGGCCATCCACATGGTCGCCTCCGCCCTGGGAGAAGCCATCCTGGAGGGGAAGAAGGAACACGACATGAAGATCAAAGCCCTGGCCGAGGAGCGAGAAAGAGCCGCCGCCGAAACCATAAAGTGGGAGCGGGAGAAAAAGGAAGCCAAGGCAGCGGCCAGCAATGCCGCCCCTGCCCCAGGAGTGGCGGAACCGGGAGACAACAGCCCCGGCGACCAGCCTAGCGCCAGCTAGCATCCGGTTTGCCTTTTCCAAAGAGGGACACCACTGGAAATTACACTTTAATTTATACAAAGGATTAGCAGACAGATGACTGTTACGATGGATATGATAAAGGATCTGCGCCAGCGAACCGGCGCGGGAATCATGGAATGTAAAGAAGCGCTGAGGGAATCGGACGGAGATATTGAAGCCGCCACCCAGTACCTGCGCAAAAAAGGAGTCAGCAAGGCGGCCAAGAAGGCGGACAGGAACACCAAGGAAGGGGCTGTGCGCACTGTGGTGGATGGCGCCATCGCGGCCATGGTGGAAGTGAAATGCGAAACGGACTTCGTCGCCAGAAACGACAAGTTCCAGGAATTCACCTCCAACCTGACAGAGCATACCGCAGGGTCGGATTTTGTGGAAGGTGATGAAGAATTTCTGGCCCAGCCATATCTCAAGGATAAATCAAAGACGGTTAAAGATATCCTGACCGCCATGATCTCCGAAATTGGGGAGAATATCGTGGTGGGCCGCAGGGTGCATATGAAACTCCAGGGGCCGGGCCTGCTGGCCTCCTATGTGCACGGAGTGGGGAATATCGGTGTTCTGCTGGAGCTGGGGGCCGATAGCGACAATGTGGCCCAAAAGCCGGAAGTGGCCAACCTGGCCCGCGACCTGACCATGCAGATCGCCGCCATGAGGCCGATCGCCCTAAACCCGGACGAAATCCCCCAGGAGATCATCGACAGGGAGAAGGAAGTCTTCGCCGCCCAGGCGCGGGAGAGTGGAAAACCGGAGCAGATCATTCCAAAAATCGTGGAAGGCAGCCTGAAGAAGTTCTTCACCGAATCATGCCTCCCCATGCAGGCCTTCGTAAAGGACAACAAGAAGACCATAGAAGCGTTGATCAAGGAAGTCTCCTCCACAGTCGGGGGCCAGATCTCCATACGGCGTTTCTTCCGATACGAGCTGGGGGAATAAGCAACGAATGAGCCAACCCAGTCCGTTTTATAAAAGGATTCTGTTAAAGCTGACCGGTGAGGCGTTCTGCAGCAAGGAAGGCTTCGGCATCGATTTTGACGTAGTAATGCGCCTTGCCAAGGAGCTCAAGGAGGTCAGGGACCTGGGAGTGGAGATCGGTGTGGTGGTCGGTGGGGGCAACATTTTCCGCGGATCCATTGCCCACAAAAACGGGATGGACCGCGTTATCGCCGATAACATGGGAATGTTGGCCACCATGATCAACGGGCTTGCCCTGCAAAACGCCCTGGAAGAGCAGAACTGCCACACAAGGATGATGACCTCCATAGACATCCACCAGCTGGCCGAGCCTTATGTCCGGCGCAGGGCCATCCGGCATCTGGAAAAGGGCCGGGTTATCATCCTGGCCGGCGGCACGGGCAACCCATACTTTACTACGGACACCACCGCCAGCCTGCGGGCTATGGAGATCGGCGCCGATGTGATTCTCAAGGCTACCAAAGTGGATGGCATATACGACGCCGACCCCATGAAGGTGGCCTCCGCCAGAAAATACACGGAGCTAAAATTCATGGACGTCCTCCGGGACAACTTGAAAGTAATGGACGCCGCCGCCATATCGCTATGTATGGAGAACAATGTGACCATCGTTGTTTTCAACCTCAACGTGTATGGCAACATCAAAAGAGTGGTGTTGGGGGAAAAAATCGGGACCATCGTCAAGGAGACCTAAACCAATGGAAAAGATTCTAGAAGAAGTTATCCACAAGATGGATGTAACGATAGACCACCTGTCCAAGGAACTGGCCGGAATCCGCACTGGTCGAGCGTCGCTGGGGCTTCTGGAGGGGATCACCGTGGATTATTACGGAGTCAAGACGCCCCTGAGCCAGGTGGGCACCCTTTCCACGCCAGACGCGCTGACCATATCGATCATGCCCTGGGAAGCCACTCTAGTACCTGCGATCGAAAAAGCCATTTTAACCTCCAACCTGGGGCTCACACCGCAAAGCGACGGCAAAACCATCCGCATTCCCATCCCTCCCCTCACCGAAGAGCGGCGCAAGGACCTGGTCAAGATGGTGAAAAAGCTGGGCGAGGAGGGGAAAGTGGCCATCCGCAACGTCCGCCGCGAAGGGATAGAGCACGTTAAGAAACAGGAGAAGAACAAGGAGCTTCCTGAGGATCTGGCCAAGAAAGCTACGGAAAAGATCCAGAAGATCACCGACGAGCATGTGGCCAAGGTGGATAAAATTACGGAAGAAAAAGATAAGGAAATAATGGACCGCTGAGCCGATCCATGCCCTCTGACAAAGATACAAATCCCAATCCGGTTCCGGCCACCCTGGATCCGGCCAGGCTCCCCAGCCACATCGCCATCATCATGGATGGCAATGGACGATGGGCAAAAAAACAGGGCTTGCCCAGGATAGAGGGACACAGGGTGGGAGTCAATGTGGTGGACAAGGTGGTGGCCCACTGCCGGTCCATGGGGATCAAGGCGCTGACACTATACTCTTTCAGCTCGGAAAACTGGAAACGGCCGAAAACAGAAGTAGGCGCCCTGATGAATATCCTGAAAGCTTACGTTAAAAAGGAACTTTCCAGAATGCTGAAGGAGAATATCCGGTTCAACGCCATTGGCGCCCTGGAAAACCTGCCGGACTTTGCTCTCGACGCGGTCCGCGAAGCGATGGAGTCCACAAAAAACAATGATGGAATGACCCTCACCCTGGCCCTCTCCTACGGCTCCAGGGAGGAAATCACAACCGCCGTCCGACGCATCGCCCGGGAAGTACGGGAAGACAGGTTGAGCCCGACGGACATTGACGAGACATTGATAAGCCGGTATCTGGGCACATCGGATCTGCCAGACCCGGACCTGCTGATCCGGACCAGTGGCGAGCTTCGTATCAGCAATTTCCTGCTTTGGCAAATAGCCTACACCGAGCTGTATTTCACAGACAAGTTGTGGCCCCAGTTCACCACAGACGACGTGGATGAGGCCATCCGATCCTACCAGTCCAGGGAACGGAGGTTCGGGCTCACCACGGGCCAGATCTCCGGAGAAGAAGGCTAGAAGATTATGATAAGGCTCGCCAGCGGACTCACCATCGCCTTCGCCCTGTTGCTGCTTATCCTTTATGGGTCCGCATTTCACTTCTTCTGTTTCGCCCTTTTCGTTTCCGGCATGGGGGCCTATGAATTCTTCGACATGCTCAAATCCGGTGGCAGGCCCAGCCCCGTCATGGCGGGGGTTCCGGCGGTGGTGGCCATAACCGCCGTCCTGTATTTGGGCCCAGCCCAATACGGCGCCATCGCCATCCTGGCGCTGTTCATACTCTCGGCGTCGGTATCGGTTTTCGGGAACTATAAGGACAATGTGGCGGCCGGCGCCTATCTGACCTACAGCGCCGTTTTTATCGGCGCTCCCATGGCGGCCCTGGCGCTTATCCGGGCGCAGATAGACGGCCAGGGATTTGTGATCATGCTCATAACCGCCACCGCCATGTGCGACACTGGAGCCTTTTACGTGGGGAAGAACTTCGGCAAAAGGAAGCTGGCCCCAAAGCTCAGCCCCGGGAAGACAGTGGAGGGCTTTATCGGCGGAATTGGAGGCGCCGTGCTGGGCGCTGTGGTGGTGTGGTGGCTGATGATCTCCTCCCTCAACGCCACCGAGGCGGTGATAGCAGGCCTGCTGGTCGGCCTGCTGGGGCCCATTGGCGACCTGGCCGAATCCGCCATCAAGAGAAACATGGGGGTGAAGGACGCAGGATCGCTGATCCCCGGCCATGGCGGCGTCCTGGATCGGGTGGACAGCCTGCTCTTCACTTCCGCGGCGTTCTACCTGTTTCTACAGGTACACTCCGGTCTATGAGACATCTAACAATCCTTGGCTCCACAGGCTCCATCGGTGTCAATGCCCTCAGGATAGTGGAGAGCCATCCGGACCGGTTCCGGGTGGAGGCGCTGGCCGCATGGACCAATATAGTGAAGCTGGCGGAGCAGATCGAAATGTTCCGCCCCAAGGTTGTGTGCGTGGCGGACAAGCAGAGGGCCGTCGATCTGCGTTCCATGGTGAAAAGAAGAGTCAAGATCCTCCATGGCGCCCAGGGGGCCATAGAATGCTCCACCCACGACAAGTCGGAAATGGTCCTATCCGCCATGGTTGGCGCCGCCGGACTGGCCCCCACCATGGCCGCCGTGAAGTCTGGCAAAACATTGGCTCTGGCCAACAAGGAAACCCTGGTCACCGCTGGCGAAGTTGTCATGCGCGAGGCCAGGGCGGCAAAAGTGAAGATCATCCCGGTGGACAGCGAGCATTCCGCCCTGTTCCAAGCGCTGCGGGGCGAGAAGATGAACAGCGTCCAGCGGATAATACTCACCGCCTCCGCCGGGCCCTTCATCAATACCCCCTTGGCCAAGCTCCAGAAGGTCACCGTGGAACAGGCCTTGCGCCACCCCAACTGGAGCATGGGAAGAAAGATCACCATCGATTCTGCCACCATGATGAACAAGGGGCTGGAGGTGATCGAGGCGCGTTGGCTGTTCAACCTGCCGCCTGAAAAGATAGAAGTGGTGGCCCACCCCCAAAGCATCATCCACTCCATGGTGGAGTTTATCGATTCCTCCATCATCGCCCAGATGGGACTGCCGGATATGCGGGCGCCTATCGCTTTTGCGCTGAATTATCCATCCCGACAGACCACCGACATTCCGCGCCTGGATATTGCCGCCATGGGGACGATGACCTTCATGGCGCCCGACGCCAAACGGTTCCCTTCCCTACCCCTGGCCTATGAGGCGCTGCGGATGGGCCCGCGAGCCACCGCGGCCCTAAACGCCGCCAACGAAGTGGCGGTGGAGGCGTTTCTGGCCAAACAGATCGGTTTTACAGCCATACCTGTAATCTGCCAAAAAGTCCTGGCCAAATCGGAAACCGGGGCCCTGGCCACCGTGGCCGAAGCTCTGGCCATGGACCGGACCGCGCGAGCTTATGCCAAGGAAGCGGTGGAGCAGGTCGCCAGATCCTTTCCCTACCCTTCCTATTGATCATGAAAATTCTGCACATTATGTTTTCCGTCGGTTGGGGCGGGCTGGAGAAATACGCCATCGACCAGGCCGTGGGGATGCGGGAGCGCGGCCATGAAGTCTCCTTCATTCGCAGGGCGAACACCGAAACGGCCAAGGCCCTCTTTGCCATGGATTTCCCCGGCCAGGAGTGGGCTCCCCTCCCCTATGTGGATATCATGGCCATGGTCCGGATACGACGCGCCGCCAATGAAATGGGCGCAGGTATTATCCACGCCCATCATTCGGCGGATCTGGGCCTCATATTCCCCGCCATGATCGGCCTGAAGCAGATCAAGTTTATCTTCTCCACTTATATGCGCATTCCCCGCCCGAAAAAGGACCTGTACCACAGGATGGAATATGGCGCCGTGCAAAGGGTGCTCACGTTGAGTGACCAGATGACGGAAAACGCCCGGCGCAACCTGCCCGTGGCGCCCCACCGCATTATGACCATGCCATACGGCATACGGATTGAGAATTTCGATTCCTCGTCGATCCCCAAGGGGGAGATAAGGGATAAATATCAGGTTCCGAAAGACGCGCCTCTGATTGGCATTATCGGCAGGCTGGATCCTCTGAAGGGGCAGATGGAAATGATCCGGGCCATGCCTGCCATACATGCGAAATTTCCCAACGCTGTTCTGGCGCTGGTGGGGGGCGAGACTCCCGAGCTTGTGGGAACCTATAAGCCCCGGCTGGAGAAGGAAGTGGAGTCGCTGGGGCTGGGAAAGAGCGTGATATTCACCGGATACTCGACGAATCCGGCCCTGCCCCTGGCCGACCTGGATGTCTATGTGATTCCCACCGACAACGAAACTTTCGGGATGAGCGCCATAGAGGCGATGGCCATGGAGGCGCCTGTGGTGGGGGCGGACAACGGAGGGCTTCCGGAGGTGCTGGATCATGGCGCCTGCGGCCTGTTGGCCAACCCCAGGGATCCGGCTTCCCTGGCCCAGGCTGTGATCCGATATCTCTCTGATGAAGATTTGAGAAAAACCATGAGCCGCAAGGGCCGGGAAAAAGCGCAAAGACTTTATGACCGCGTCAAATCGATGGACCGGCTGGAGAAAATCTATCAGGATACGTTGAGCGAGAGCTGACCCTGGGAGAAAT
>Ga0224501_10004897_pt1 | contig 10559 bp, 7 predicted proteins | sample SF_Oct11_sed_USG_4_FD_169105 | JGI IMG/M metagenome (GOLD analysis project Ga0224501, IMG submission 169105) | Sediment microbial communities from San Francisco Bay, California, United States - SF_Oct11_sed_USGS_8_1 | ecosystem: Environmental > Aquatic > Marine > Sediment | place: USA...
TTTTCTTGCGAGAGGTGTCGCATCAGTCACTGCCAATATCCATTAGTGTACACATGGGATTACCTGCGATCTTATGTTTTGTCCTTGTCTATTCATGCAACAAACAAACGGCTCATCGACCGGGGACCGACAGCCAGTATGTTGGCGAAGACTTGTTGCCAAGGCAGTTGCCAAGGTGAGCGGAAATGGACCAGAAAAAATATCGGTCATGCCGTAGTTTCGAACTCACTATTTATACGGGATTGACTGTTCGGGTGCTCCACATTAAATTTCCGTTTCGCTTTCTCTTTGGCTGACCTTGCTCACTGACCTCGTAAAGGTGTACAAGTTCTGGTTTGTGTTTCTCTCCTGTACAGTAAGTGTGTCTGACTCGCCTCTGACGGTCTCTCATTGTGATACTGTTTGTTGAAGCCTGCGCAATCGGGAAGAGTATAATCATTATTCGCTTATATTGACCACTTAATTGCCTTAACTTACCAACAGTTCAAGTTCAACACCAATGATGAAACTTCAAAGTTCAAGTTCGAAGCTGACTGTGAGTGGCAGCTGGAGCTGAGCTTTGAAGTTTCATCATTGGTGTTGAACTGTGACTGTGAGTCAGAGTCACTCACTTGTCACTGCTCATTGAGTGACTCACTCAGTGAACTGGGTGAGACTGGGCGACATTGACTGACTGACCAACCCAAGTCAGTCATTAGATTAGTCATCAGGCTAGTAGGTGAGCTGAGTCTGTTGTGGTCCTACTACTACTACTACCGCTACTACTACTACTACTACCGCTACTACTACTACTACTACTGCTGCTGCTGCTGCTGCTGCTGCTGCTGCCGCCGCCGCCGCCGCCGCTACCGCTACCGCTACCACTACCACGTTGCTCATGTAGTAACTAGCAAATATTGGGACTAGACTAGTCTTTCTCTTTAGATTTAAATTTTAGAATCAATTAGAATTAGATTCTAGGTTATTGTTAATTAATAGTCTAGTCTAGTACGAGTAGTATTAGAACTAGTTTAGCACTACTGTAGTGGTACTAGTAGTAGTAGTGTGGTCAAATAACTTGATAAGTTAGTCAGAGTCAGAGCCACACTTACGGTGACAGTCAGGCTCGGATTAGAGCGAGTACCTGCCTCTGTGAGTATCTGCATACTGCTAGTTACCATTCGATTCAGCAAATCACTGAACTTATTAATCCACCTCGTTGAACTGATACCCAGTCGCTGACTGAGTCAGTGAGTGACCAATGACTTACTCACCCAATGTCTAGTGGTGCATTACATTACAGATTAGTACTGAACAACCATTACCACTGCCCAGATCAGACTCTGACTGCCCAATCTGGTGATTCAGAATCAGAGTCAGTATACAAAGGTTAAACCAAGGTGATAATGACAGAGGTTTTGCGGACTAACTAAAATAAGCCACACTACTAGGACTAGGCTAGAATGTAGCACCGATCAGATCAATGCACCACCTGCTGTGGATTACTATTGTCCTTGTATTCTCTGCGGATCTCCGATCAGCTCAGCATCCTGCTTGAGTATGTCTTTCAAAAAAGGCCATTTGATTCAAAAGCTTATCTTTAGTCATATGAACTGAGACCACCCTGGGATTTGGGCTTATGCGATGACATTAGAGCAACCCTTTTAGATGCATGAAGATCTAGCTGTCCAGACAGTTATATTTTATTGTGACTTCATCAAAGATTAGTTAGTTTGACTATTGAATTAGACACAGTGCGCTGTATAATTGTTGGAACTGAAAGTCACCGTTATAGTCATCAATGCACAATACTGAACACAATCAGCTAGCCCTGCCAGTGGCTGTAATTACAGTATTCAGCAAGCCCTGTACACCTGGTCCCAAAGATACATGTAGTTTTCAGTAGTTATCTGTTAGCAAATATCAGCCGCAGTTTGTGAGACTATCATTGAGTTGGTGATGAACTCACGAGTTATCTTCTTCCAGGGGGGGGGCGATTCTATGAGTAAACTAAACATACGACGTGGAAGATCTAACAGAGAGGCTACCCGTGTCAGTTGTGTTTAACTTCTCTCTACATTTTTCAGCCAACTTCAGTCTTTCTAAGAGCAGCACTCTTATGAAATTATACAACAAGAATTGGGATCAGAACTATGACTGGTATGTAGCTCATTCTGACATCAATGTGTGTCAGCAATCCGAATTATGTTAGGTGATGAACAAAAAATGACTGCCCTAATCAGTGTTTATTTTGAAATTCATCCAAATTAAATTATGTTGCTTGGCTTTTTACACAGACTAGGTTATAATCACAGTTCAACTGACCAATACCTTGGAACACCACAGCCCCATTTTAATGCACAAAACATAAACTGGTGTTAAAGTCATCAGTTTGTGAGGATTAAGCCGGACCAGTTACTTTACGTTGTCAGACATAATTAAACTATGTCATATGTCATTGCTTACGCAAAGTCAAGTCAACAATTAAGACAATCTAACCAACTAGGTGGACAGTACCTGCCGTTTGATCTTTTACTACCTGATAGTATAATGAGGGAGTATGCTCAGTTATGGATGAGTGATATGGTAATTATGCTTTGCCTATCGATGGTTGTCTAGTTTTTTTGCGTGAGATACACCAGCCGTAATTTGCATTTTTGCCCCGTAGTATATAGGACTATCACCACCTGTGGAATGTAACCACCATGGGCTAAACTAACTTTAGGCTAGGTTTTTTGTTTACAATTATAGAACTGCGTCTATCTCTTAATGTAAATTGGGGCACGATTTATGACCTGATAGGCAGAGTGCGAATTCACCGGTCTGTTTTCACTCTCTATAACAGACCTTCTGTTCATCAAGCGATATTTTTTGAAGACTCATTTATCCCTATGGAGTATTACTCCATGGTATTGGGTCAGTTTTGGGGGTAATATGCCTGCTCAAAAGACACCTGGAGCGCAGCTGTCATGTTTTTCTGCATCTTTGCAGACTGATTTCATTCATGCAAGGCCAGCCTGGCCCACACTAGAATCAGCTTGTTTACACCCGAAGCTCAGCCACTTTGAAATTAGAGGTGTTTGTATAACCGATCATTTACTTAACTCAAAATTCTGCAAATCCCCCGCGTGGGTTTCTTTAAATTGCGCAATAAATAGCTGATCTGAGTGCAGGTAGAATGGTCTTATTACAAAATACTCCAGGTGTAAACTATAAAATTGATTTTGCCTCATGTCAGTAGGATCTTACAATGACTGACTAAATAATTCGGCTGCTGGCGGCCAATCCATCAACATTCCAGAGTTGATTGTTGGTGATCATGTTTCAGGCTAATGGCATTTGGTCTACAATTATTCCGAGTTGTCTTTCCTTGCGCATAAATTGCCACGTGAGCACAACCTTAAATAACGGTAAACTGAATCATGAAGTTGTCTCCCCAAGCAATATTTTGTACTGATTGCTTATTACTTATCACTTATCTGTAATTGAACGGTCAGACATGTTTTAATAACCCGCCACATTTCTTGCTAACTAATCTTTGCTGCAGCAACCTTCTTTTAAGACCGTGACTCGCAGATTATGCCGCACTTCAAGATGACCCAGTCCATGACCCCCGTCTATGACCCCAGTCCATAAACTTGTTATCTAGTCATGTTTTTAGACCTTCTGGGGAACTGACTGACTCGTCTGGAATTGCTGAGTGAGGTGAGTTTAGTATACAGAATCACCAGTCCAGAGGTTCAGCCTTCGTGCGCTATATGTGGTTTGTACTGAGGTGACTGGGTTTAGTCAAATAAGGAGACACACTTGGTCTCAGCCACATTTAGACATCCATGGTTTCACAGTGTTTGACTCTATGAGGGTGTCTTACCCAGATGCTTAAGTCGGTTGTAAGCAAAGATAAAGGCGGCCCGTAGATAAGTTTCAAATGCCATTTCCAATAGATACACTAGCGATTTATGACCACAGCATAGCAGCGACAGTCTAGGAATTTCACTGATGAAAAAATGGCACCCAAATCGGCCAGTGCGTTGATGCTAATTGGACTTTCAAGACTGTTCAGTGAGTTTCAGTGAGTATAGTATCATCAATAGTGAATGAAAGTCAATTCGGAATAGAAACCAGCAATACGCTACGAGAGGCAATTTATATCTCAGACTGAATAGAGCATTGCAGAATAATGCAATTATAAACACAAGCTATGCAGGTAGAAAGCAATGCTCCAGAAACGATTGCCAGCCAATTAATGGCCACTGTTGGCTGTTGATTGCTTTCAGAGCCTAGTAGATTACTTGTGGAAGATAGCTCTATATGCCAGTCTTTATGCCTCGGGCAGGTTGAGTCTCATTGAGAGGGCGTTTACCTACACATATGGCTGGTATTGCCCCACTAGCGTTATTCACTGACCTATATGTAACGGTCACTCTTGCCATTTGAACTAGAACCTCACTATTTGAGTGATGGAAGCGCTGCTCAGTAACCAGTGTGTCGCGATGTGGTTGGATAATCTTCGCTAATAAACCATAAAGTCTGCCCCCTATATTAATCGCCATTAATGGTTGTTGGGCAGGCGTTTATGGCCACTGAGACTGACACTACTCGCGACCTACCGTCTAATGGAATGCTTGGTATTTACTGTTTTGGCCAGATTTAGGTAGAATGCATATTTCAGGACCTGTTTCGTAATGACAGCTCAGAATTATAATATGACCACAGCCCTTGGAGTTTCACCTGGTAATGGAATTTGGAAACATTTTAGCATAATGAATGCGACTGGAAAGACGAGAAAGTGGTTTACATTCTAGGACCCAGTAAATTACCATGCAGCAGCTGAATTATCACTACATTATAATGGGTGCTTATTGAATGCACTATCTACTTCATCACTGCAGTGGGGCCCCGGGATCTCTGAGGTGAAGTTTATACCGTAACACCCTACCGGATAACAACGCCGTGTCCTGACTGCCCGCTCCGCAGCCGCCAAAGTGAAGGTATAATCCCACCAAGATGGGCATGTCCATGCTATCAATCATTCCATGCCATCCATGAGGTGACAGGAATGCCAGATTGTAGCTGGCTGTAGTGGTATGGTTTGCCAGTATACGTGGGAGGAATCTAGTTAGAGGAAGGGGATAACTCTTTGGTGGGAGATACCCTGATATAAAGCAGCGGAACCGGCCCAGCAGAATTCATTATTATTATTATTATTATTATTATTATTATTATTATTAGAACTTTACATGTGTCAGCGAGTGTAAAACCTACAGCCCCTGAGTTAGTTACAGCCCCTGAGATAGTTATCTTTATACAATGTTACAGCATCTAAAATGTGGGCCATGATGTCATTCCTAAAAGCAGGCTGGGTGAAAGGTTAACCCTTTCCTGCAATAGCTGTTAAAGCCTTAAATGGCAGAGCATAATTTCTGTTAATTAATGATCTTCTAATTAATGCAGGGGCAACATAGGGAAAACCGGTGGAAATCTAGCAGTTTTTTACTTAATCTTTGAAGATTTTCTTTATAAAATGACCTCGAATCAGCTGTGACACCTGACCTTGTGTCCGGGTCATTGTCCTAGCGATATTAAAGCCTTATGACAGATTTAGAGCACCCCTAGCAGTGATTAGTGCGAGCAGCCCTATGTTGCCCCCGCTGACTTTCCTCTGTTCACCTGCTGATGCAGAAACTAGCGTAGTCTATCTGACAGGTCAGTCCTCACCTTGGCTGCGTACCCGACTGGTTTTCTGTTTCGATTCCACTCTGTTCTGACTCAAACTCACCATGGATACTATCAAGAAGAAGATGTTGGCGATGAAGAATGAGAAGGATGCTGCCATGGATCGGGCAGAACAGCTAGAACAGTCACTAAAAGACACAGAAACTGCCAAGACTGAGGTGAGATGCGAAATATCTGTAAAAAACAATGATTCCGATAGTCCGATTGCCATCAACCAGAGAGTCCAACACTGAATATAAAGGATTTGCCGGTCGGTGTAAATGCATGGCGTTAATGAGATTTGATCAGACAGGGTTGTGCTGTTATGGAGTCCTTCCAGGTTGCTTCACATGTACCTGGGGGTGTTTTGGTCTCTGATCTGAACTATGTGACCACCGATCAATCATTAAAGGAGGTCGTATTATGAGAAAGGTTTTCCATAAAAGGAGGGAGTGTCACCAGATTTAGCTCGGCGGATGATGGATGGGGAGAGTCATGACACGGCTGAGCTGTGTTACTAGGTGGAATTTTGCCCTGGCATGCCAACTATTCACTAACGTTTTTTCGAGCAAAATATAATGGTATATGATAGTAAACCTGACAGTAGTAAGATGAGTAAACTGGTAGTGACGTTGGGGACATACGAGGATATTACTACGTATGATGTGGATTAGCTGCAACTGCTCGCGTAGAAGCATTGCATGAATTCCGCTGTATTCAATAGTGATCGGTCGAGTCAGCGTTTACCTGTAACAGCAGGTGTGTCTGACTAATATGAAGCAGCAGGGGGAGTTTCCAGGGTAAAATTCAGGCACCCGGATATAATGAACAGGTCACCGTGTAGATTGAGGAGTAGGGGATAGACAGCGGACAGACTGAGTAGCTATGGAGGGCTTTTATAACTGGCGGATCACTGTGTTTAGATTGGGGAAGGAGTGGACAGCGGCGATTAATTATGAATGGTTTTTATAACTGGAATGCCACTGTGTGTAGGTTGAGGAGGAGAGAGACAGCCTACAGAAGAAGATCCAGCAGATGGAGGCAGATCTGGATCAGGTGCAGGAAGGACTCGTTGAGGCTACCAACAGTCTGGAAGCCGCTGAGAAATCCAAGACGCAGGTCTGTACGACCGTACACTCGGCTTGCCTGACCCTTCTCGCTCCTAGTACGGTGGCTCGGCTACGGACACCGTTGCTGCCTACGCCGCTGCCTGCGTGTGCTGTGATGTCTGCATTTATGGCATGCTCTAATAAACTGGTGCTTATGATGAACACTATTTTTACAGGATTTTTACTAATCAGCTACATGTGGTTTCCTGGCTTCATATACTGGTGCTCCTATTTTCTTGTGCGGAACCTTTTCAGCTTGTACAATAAAACCTGGCATGCTATATTCCCAGCATTTCCCTGGTGTGTGAGTGCAGTGCATGTAGTATAGTGGTACTGGCTAACTGTAGAAGGCTGAACTAGTAATGATTAACGAAGACACATGCAATGCAGCGCGAGAGTATATGGAGCTTGTATTATATCAGTGCTGAGTGAGCTTAGCGATATTGCACTATTCTAAGCCGGCTCTTGCTAAGCTCGATTACCTACACATCAAACAAGTCGTGTGTACAAAGGCAGAAGGGTCACATATCCTATTACCTAGCTAACCGGCACCTACGGGCTAATGTATCTACAGGCTAACCCACCAATAACTATATACCAGGTGCTGGGCGCTCTTTCCTTTATCCCCCTCTTTCACTTCATCTCACCAGCTCTGCTACAGTAGCCGTTCGCTAACTAACTGGATACAGGCCTAGCAGGATAGAGGCCTCGTACACAGGAGTCTTCTAAAACTCGGCTCTGCTTCCGGCTCCGCGTAGTGTCTAGTCAAACCCAACTACTCAAGTGAATCCTAGTGGTTATTTATAGGAGGAGCTAGGTGGTGCTTGCGCACCCTACGCATCGTCGGACGAAGAGGAGATGCTCATCGTGGTACTAGACGACGATGATGAACTCGTAATCGGCAAATCCCCTAGCATGTCCTCCAGCTGTTCCAGCCTCACTCTCAGCCAGACACTTTCGAAATCACCCAAAAATAAAAGAACAAAGAAGGATAAATCTAAAAGCAAAAAGACACAACAAAACGGTGACAGTTGTAACGCAACACCAAAAAGTAAAGTAAACAATTCGCGACCCATGATTAACACTCAGAAGCTGGCACAGCGACTAAATAATATTGTCAGCGAACAAGATGGAGGATCTCGTCGGAGTCGCTCACCGCGTGAGACGCCTGAACGTCGAAACACACCCGAAAAACCGTTCACTACCGCATCACATATCCCTGCAGGTAATACAAAGCCACACGCTGTGATCGCTAAGCCAGTGGAACGAAGGCGTAAAAAGAGAAAAGTACGACCCGAACCGGAAGGCGCACCGCTCAGTCACGAGGAGATGGAAAAATGGGAACAAATTATATATAATGACGAACCAATCTTTTCTGACTATGGAACTGATGAAGACCAGGAAAACGTACCGGCGCGACCGGCGCGCCGCTCAGGGCTCAGTATCGCTGCTTTCGCCATTGGTATGGGAGTAAATTCTAATACCATGATAAAGTATGCCATAATCGGCACAGAGCTGCAGAACATCACCAGGGTCTCCATCCCCATGGTGAGAATCCACAACCATTTTACCAATTCCAGCTTCCAAACTAAGGCACTTATTCATTACCACCATCCCTCACCACATACTTTCATCATCATGCGCCTGTACTGGCCCTCTCTCTCTCGCTCGTTTACTCATACTCCATGTGTCATCGTTCAACATATCAAAATCTTAAGCTTCGTGGGCAGTAATCTTTAAAATTAGGTATGCAGTATTTATATTCATAGCCATGTTCAACAACGTTCCCTATGCAGCAGTCTATTCGAGTTATCCTGATAGATAACTCTATGATTCGATCTAATGTGTGCAGCAGTTGGCGGCCGGCTGGCTTCGACCGGCTTATGAAATGGAAAGCGAAACTACTCTGAAAACCAGGAAATGGTCACGTGGTAGGATTTCCCAATTATATCGATTAGTGCGCAGTAATAAGAAAAATGATCAGATTTTTTATTAAGATAGTTGGGAATTTCATCTTTTTGAAAACAGTCCTGGCCTTTCCTAAATACGTTCCCATGGGCGTTAGTTAGAATTGACTAAAAGATCAATCGCAGTAAATTATTAAGCCGAGACTATATAGGTATTCTTGCGCGTATGCGTATTCACTAAAGGTTGCGTCATGCGTCCTACTACTCAAGGGTTTTAGGAGATTGACAATCACTGTTGGCTAGTTAGATCACCGGTCGGTTGTGTTTTTTTCGTCGCGCTCACGCTCAACAACTGCAATCATGAACATGGGAGGAAAAGGAGCTGTTCTGTCGTCCCTAAAGGGAAAGATGCAAGCTCTTCGCGATGAGCTTGATGGCGTTAGGGATGAGTACGATCAGAAGTGCAAGGAGTGTGAAGCACTGAAAGCGGACAAGAATCAAGTAGGCTTCGTTTTCACTCTTCTCACGTGTATTCACGCATCATACGTTGTAACATGGATATGCCATTGCCTTACCAATCTTCTCTCGAGCACCATCGCTCCTGGTGATCATTCCATAACTAAACGAACTTGGCGAAATTATAGCGATAGGATAGTCAATCACCTCTGAACCGGTGAAACCTGCAACCACCTGTTGTGTTGGTTGGTATTTTAGTTGTAGTGTTAGACTTTTGGAGTGGATAATTATAAGCTGAATTCAGTAATCGCTTCGTGAGACAGCACATATAAACAAACGTGGGCTCAGTTGGCTAGGTTATTATGTACCAGCATCAAAGCCCTGATATACATATAGGGTAGACGAAATAGTGTTGCTCCATGTTCAAAGACTGCACTATCGTAACGCGGTCTACATACTCTCCAGTCTTGTTATTATATAAAAACTGTTAGAGACCCAGTTTGGAATTTCTCTGAACCAGATGCCCTCAGCGGTGTGATGCCTGTTGGGATGCCTTGTTTGATTTTAACTTTTGGATGGGAGTGTGTTTATCTTCCCATTTGCATGTTTGTTTGAGCTTTTGCGTGCCATTCACCTGTATTTAGAATCCATGCTATAGAACATGGAAATGCTTATCGTCATTTAAGTACAGTAGGTTCCTGCTTGTCAACCTACTTATGCTCGGTACCTGTGTTGACTCTAACTGATATGATATCCTGTCATTGAAAGTCAATTTCCAGAACTCGTAAAAATCAGTTTACAATGCAGAGATTTCTAACTCGCGTAGAGCTAACCTTAGAACTTTGCATAATATCTGTTCATTCAGGGCCTCATTGGGCCTCTGCCAAAAGTTCCACCATTCAGAGGCCTTTCTTCCACTGGGAATGAGCCAACAAGCTCACCTCTATGCCGCAGGCTGTATGAGTAATTCACCTTCATTGCAGTGACCTAGTTACATCTAGTTATAGTTGCACTGAATCAATGATATTGGATGCAATCTGTTTATAGCGTGTATAGGCCCATATGGGGATACAAGGATAAGCAAACACTGGGCAAATAGACGTGGGTTGATATTTAGTCATCCGTTCCCTACCCTTCTGTTCACGAATCATTTTCTCTTCCTGTGTACCATCTTATCCTGTTAGTCACTGCTCCATTATCACGGCAATCTCTAAGCTAGACTTTTGTTCTCCCTTACATTAGCTCTATTCAGTTAATGTGGCAATCCCATGACTAGTTTGTTTGCTAACTTGAAAGGATTTTGCCTCCCATGCGTTGTATTAGGTTGATTCACCGACTCGCGTTGTTCTTTCAGTATGAGGAGGAGATCCAGGGTCTGAACAGACGTCTGCAG
>Ga0224501_10004898_pt1 | contig 10559 bp, 15 predicted proteins | sample SF_Oct11_sed_USG_4_FD_169105 | JGI IMG/M metagenome (GOLD analysis project Ga0224501, IMG submission 169105) | Sediment microbial communities from San Francisco Bay, California, United States - SF_Oct11_sed_USGS_8_1 | ecosystem: Environmental > Aquatic > Marine > Sediment | place: USA...
TTTTTACCAGTTCTTTACGAAAATAAAAAACCACTGCAGACAGGGTGCCTGCGTGCACGGCGACATCGAAGGCCAGCCCCTGATCTGGCCAGTTCGTGATGACCGGCACCAGTATCAGGTGTGCCGAGCTGGAGATTGGTAGAAACTCAGTAAGCCCCTGAACCAGTGCAAGAATAATGACCTGTATGATATCCACGCTGTTACAACCTTCCTCTTAAATCCTGCATGATAAACCCCCGTAAAGGTTCATCGTAATTTTTTGTCAGCGCTATCACCTTAAAACGCTCACCCATTTCCGATGGCAGGGTCAGTGTTTTTATCTGCTGCGCTAGTCGCACCTGGGTTTTTATATCGTCACTTACCTGGCGCTGGTGCAGTTCATCCAGTCCTGCACTCATCAGGAACAGTGCCTGCGAAGTATAGCCACTGACATCAAAGCCGGCAGCCACCGCCGAATAGGCCACATCGGTAAAATCAACAAAGGCAGTAATATCCTGTAACCCTGGATACCAGAGAGGATCGGCATGTGCTCGGTGCTGATAGTGGCACATCAGGGTACCGCTCTGGCGCTCCTCGTGGTAATACTCCGACGCAGCGTAGCCGTAATCGATCAGCAATACCACACCCTGTTCCAGTACCGCCTCTATCGACTGCAGCCAGCCTGCAATCGCAGGGTTGAATTCCGAGCAATAGCCATCGGGCAGCGTGGCCTCGATTCGTTCCTCTATCGTACGCACTGTAGACTCAACCGCCTTGTCTGCAAGCCGGTAATCCGAGATCAGTTTATTGTTCTGACAATGGACATACAGTGTCTCGATCGCGCTACCGTTAATGCGAAAACACTCGACCGGCATGGCGTCGAGTACCTCATTCGCAACAACGACACCATTAAATTTTTCATCTGGTAGAGCATCCAGCCAGGTAACACGCTCGAACAGGTGAGCAGCCTTCTGTTTGATCATCGCCTGCTGGCGTTGTTTCAGGCTGGCACTCAGCTCAAGAATAAGATACTGCTCGGGCAGAACACCGATCTGTTCCAGTTCAAGCAGCATATCCACAGCCATGACACCGGAACCGGCACCGAACTCCAGCACTTTGGGTTCAGGCAACGTAGAGAGAACATCCGCTACCTGCCGGGCAATGCACTGTGCGAACAGCGGTGAGACTTCAGGTGCAGTTATAAAATCGCCTTCGGCGCCAAACTTGCGTAGGTCGCTGCTGTAATAACCAAACCCCGGCGCGTACAGCGCCATCTGCATGAACTGACTAAACGGAATCCAGCCCTTTGAGCGATTGCACTGCTCTTCGATCTGCGTACACAGTGCCTGGCTCCAGTTTTTTGCGCCCGTTTCCGGTTCGGGCAAAACATCGACCGATTGCTTCTTTGAGTGTGGTTCATTCATGCGTTATATGCGATTATTGAGATTAACTCTCAGCGTCATGTTGGTAAGCAGTGATGGATTCTACCCCAGAAAACACAATGAATGAAAAAGTTGCCCTGATTACCGGCGGTGCCAAGCGCATTGGTGCCGAAACCGCGCGTACCCTGCATGCGGCGGGTATGAATATTGTGATTCACTATCGATCCTCACAGCAGGAGGCCGATGAACTCAGCGCCGAACTCAACCTGATTCGCCCCAACTCGGCGACGGTAGTACAGGCAGACCTGGACGATGACCACGCCTACGGTAAACTCATCGAGGATAGTGTCGAGATCTGGGGGCATCTTGATGTGCTGGTCAATAATGCCTCAAGTTTTTTCCCGACGCCGGTTGGAACCATCACGCTCGGTCACTGGCACAACCTGGTCAACAGCAACCTGAAGGCGCCGCTATTTCTATCACAGGCGGCCGTGCCCTTTTTGAAAGAGACGCGCGGCTGCATTATCAACATGGTGGATATCCACGCCTTCCGTCCAATGAAGGAGCACCCTGTTTATTGTGCAGCCAAGGCCGGGCTGGCCATGCTGACACAATCACTGGCCAAGGAACTGGGACCAGAGATCCGCGTCAACGGTATCGGCCCCGGCGCCATCCTCTGGCCCGAAAATGACATCAGCGAAAAAACCAAGCAGCAAATTATCGAGCGCACCGCACTCAAGCGCCACGGCGAACCGAAAGACATCGCCAGGGCAATTCTATTCCTGGTACGCGATGCCGATTACATCACCGGGCATATCGTGCCGGTCGACGGCGGCAGGTCGCTGAATATCTAACCCGGGGAGTCACCATGGCAACTAAAATCGGCCTGATCAGTGACACCCACTCAACGCTGGAGCCACTTCAGGAAGCACTAGCCATTTTCAGGCGTGAACAGGTCGAGTACATCATCTGTGCGGGTGATATTGCCGGTTATGGTGAGAAGAAAATTCAGCACGATGTCGCCCCCGTTATAGATCTCTTACTTGAACAAAAGTGTTTAATGGTCGCGGGCAATCACGATCACTGGAATGATGAGTACGTTGATAACAACAAGGAAAAGGTCGTCGCCTTTTTTGATGCCCTACCCTCGTATCTCGAGCTGACCATCGAAGACAAACGTATTTATGTGGTTCATGCCAGCCCACCTGATCTACAGCACGGCGGCATTAAACTGCTCAACCCCGAGGGCAATATCCATGAAGACAGAAAAATTTTCTGGACCAATGAACTGAAAGATCTGGATGCCGATATTTTAATTACCGGACACTCTCACCAGATCCTTAATGAACAGCTCGGCGATGTTTTACTGATCAACCCCGGCAGTACGGTATTCAACCACAACTGTTCGATACTCAGCCTGCCCGACATGCAGGTACAGAACTTTGCGCTCTCAGGCAAAGAGCAGATAAAAGTCTGGAACTGGGGCATGCTGTTTTCGCACTGAAGATTTTTTTCTTACACAAAAGAACACCCCCTGAAAAATAACCCCTCTGGGCAGAAGCGTTATTAATCAGCCAAACTCAATTACGGATTTTGCGTAAAGGTATAGGTGGCGACGTAATTAAAGACACCGTCCTGCGTAGTAATATCTGCATTGAGTACTACGACAGTTTCAGCTGCATCGCCTGTGACATCAGCTGAATTAATCACTATTGAACCCGTCTTACCATATAAACTGACAAACAGGTCTTCAACCAGTTGTGTACCACCCACAACCGGGAGGTCTGGCGCTGGCAGGTTTATCATAAGCCAGGTCTCAGCACTATTGACCCCACCATCAACAGCCACCTTAAACTTGATGGTGTAATTTCCAGTTGTCGCCACCGCCTCGCCACCGATATCGTACCCAGTAGTATCAATACCAGTATCAAATACCAGCGCACCAATACCGGTAACATCTACATTAACACCTGCAGTAATATCCACACTAATAGCATCAAGCAGCCCATCAAAGCTGGTGCCATTCGCGGCAAAACGCGCTGTAATGAAATCATAGTTGTAGGGACTAATACTATAAGCCATCAACTGCATTCTAAGATTCGCATTGACTATCGCCTGTGCATTTTTCACATCGACATCGGCAGTGGTGGCCGATGCGCTAACCCAGCTGCTGTATAGCGTTACTGGATCAGCATTACCATTAACGACATACATGGCCAGGTTGCTTAGCGGTGTCACATTTACCACGACATTCGGCTCGGCTGCAAATGAATACAGGTCAGGGTCAACACCATTCTCCGCTACAACCTTTAACATAAAGGGCGCGGTTAACTTTCTGACATCGAATCTGAAAGTACCATCGGTATTGATCAGCCTGTTCAGCTCGGAGCCATCGGCATCAACGACATAAATTGAACCCTTTATAGCTGCGCCACTCGCGGCCACGCCAAAGAGATCCTGTGGCGGACCATCGGTATCACTACAGGAGGCAATCACCAGCCCCAGCAACAACATACCGAGGTTTTTTATGATCTGATCTGAGAATTTCATCGTTAACAGTTTTCCAGTATCGGTAAATTTGAAGACTTCTGTACCATCAGGAGGTGCTAAATGATACACCAAGTAGACACCTTCAGGAACGATATACAGACCTAGTTAGGCGCCATATAACAAAATTCACACAGCCATTTACCTTTTTTAACCCCTCTGTAGCCAGTGCGGGACAAGACATTCGGTTTTTTCAATCAGAGAATCACTCAGCAGCAGCACCTCACCCTCGCAGGATATGACGCTATAGCAACAGTTTCATTTTAGAATTGTCGACAAAGAATAAACTTCAACTGTCGCCTTCTGCCAGCGTTATAATCTCTTTACAGATACTAACAGGCTGCCCCATGAAACTACTAATACGTAATCTTGCCAGGACCATCACAGAGGCTGAGCTTAAGGCATTATTTGTCGCTTATGGCACAGTACAGTTCTGTAACCTTGTTATTGATGAGACAACTGGCGAATCAAAAGGTTTTGGTTTTGTCGGCATGCCTAAAAGCGGTGAAGCAAAAATCGCAATGAAGTCACTTAATGGAAAGGAACTGGCAGGTAATAAAATTCGCGTCAAAAAAGCTGAAAGCAAGACAGGAAGTTGATGCGTTTTATCTAATAACACAGCGACCTGCCATCCTGCTTTAAAAAAGACAGATCAGGGCATATGTTATCGACGCCTCGAATCGCGGTAGTCATGATGCTCCTGCTCAACATCTGCTGCTACCTGTTCACGACTTTGCTCGTAGACAATCTCACGCCCCATGGCAGAACCAACATAGGCACGACCATTTGGTGTCGGCACAAGCTCACACTTCACACTGTGCACACCTTCACCCAGCACCACCTCAATACTGTTTTCACGTTTACTAAAAACAACCACGTCGATAAGCATATCGGTTTCAGTAACACGTACTTTTATTTTTTCATTATTCATTCACAACACTCCCTGATTGAAACAATTATGAATCGGCGAGAAAGCCACTTTAATAACACAGTTTTCTGCTAACAAAGTTATAACTATCACGATTAACCAATTACCCCTAGTCTTTGTACCTCACAATGCCTACAATTACCAGTACAGCAATCGTGGGGAAAAAAATGAAAATTGCCATACTATCCAGAAACAAAAAACTCTATTCAACCAGGCGATTAATTGAAGCCTGCGAGCAAAGAGGCCATGAACCCATGGTTCTGGATGTATTACGCTGTTATATGGATGTCGTTCCCAGCAAGCCAGAAATTCATTTTAAAGGTGAAAACCTTGGTGCATTCGATGCCGTTGTTCCCCGTATTGGGGCCTCAGTTACTTTTTACGGCACCGCAGTATTGCGCCAGTTTGAAATGATGGGCGCTTTTCCCTTGAACGAGTCTGTTGCCATCTCGCGCTCACGCGACAAACTACGTTCTTTACAGCTGCTTTCGCGCAAAGGTGTTGGCCTGCCCTACACGGGTTATGCGCATCATCCCGATGACGTCCAGGACCTTATTAAAATGGTCGGCGGTGCGCCACTGGTTATCAAGCTACTCGAAGGCACACAGGGTATCGGCGTCGTTTTGGCAGAAACCAAAAAAGCCGCTGAAAGCGTTATCGAGGCCTTCATGGGACTGAAGGCCAATATCCTGGTTCAGGAATATATCAAGGAGGCGGGTGGTGCTGACATACGCTGCCTGGTCATTGGCAACAAAGTCGTTGCTGCAATGATGCGCCAGGCACTACCTGGTGAATTCCGTTCTAATTTACATCGCGGCGGTACTGCCTCACTGGTCAAGATAACACCCGCCGAACGAGCCACCGCCATTAAAGCCGCCAAGGTAATGGGGCTGAATGTTGCCGGTGTTGATCTTCTGCGCTCAGAGCGTGGCCCGCTGGTGATGGAAGTCAACTCATCACCAGGCCTTGAAGGCATTGAAGCTGCCAGTGGTAAAGATATCGCAGGCATGATCATCGATTTTATCGAAAAAACCGCCCGCCCAAACCGGACACAAACCAAAGGTAAAGGTTGAAACAATGCCACTGGCGCCACTAACGATTAATGGCACTACTTTTGCGCCCGGCACACGCACAACGATAGAGCTACCGGTAGGTCGTCTCTACACCCACACACCGATGACTATGCCACTGCATGTCATCAAAGGTAAACGCTCCGGTCCCTGCCTGTTTATCAGCGCAGCTATTCACGGCGACGAGCTTAATGGCGTAGAAATCATTCGTCGCCTGCTGAATCTGCCTGCACTCAAACGACTACGCGGCACTATCATTGCTGTACCTATCGTCAATGTGCATGGCCTGATCAACCACTCCCGCTACCTGCCTGACCGGCGTGACCTCAATCGTTCATTCCCCGGCTCAGAAAAAGGCCCATTGGCGGCAAGGCTGGCATACCAGTTTATGGAGGAGATTGTCTGCCAGAGTACGCACGGCATCGATCTTCATACTGGCGCCATTCATAGAAGCAACCTGCCACAAATCAGGGCAGACATGGACGATGCAGAAACCAATGAGCTGGCAAGGGCATTTAACGTACCTGTCATTATTTCATCAACCCTGAGAGATGGCTCACTCAGGGAAGCCGCCGCCGAATACGGTATACCGATGTTGCTCTATGAAGCGGGTGAAGCACTTCGTTTCGATGAAGTATCTATCAGTGCCGGCGTCAAAGGCATTATTAATGTCATGCGTAAACTGGAAATGCTACCCACTTCTAATAAAAAACCAAAAACACAAACTGAGCCCGTTATTGCTCGCTCCAGTTTCTGGGTACGTGCTCCTGATAGCGGTATTCTGCGCACCACGGTGGCCTTAGGCGGTCGAGTTAAAAAAGGCACCCTGTTAGGCGTTGTCTCGGATCCTTTTGGCGAAAGAGAATGTAATGTCATCTCTGCCTACAATGGTATTGTCATTGGTAGAACCAATCTGCCACTGGTCAATGAGGGTGATGCGCTATTTCATATTGCACGTTTTGATCATGTGGGTGAAGTCGCCAGCATGGTCGATGAGTTTACTGAAGAGCATACCCCGGAGCCGATGGAATCGCCCCACCCGGAGAGCCCGATTGTTTAATCATGCTGATGCGATTTTTATTTCCTGATCATGAAATAGACCTGCTGTTCATCACCACCCTGGTCAACCAGTTCAAGCTGCATTTGCTGACAGTAGGCCCGCACATCAGACTGTAGCGAATGTCTCTGCGCCACTGCCATTAACACCTTGCCCGCTTCCAGCACCTCAAGGGCCTCACCGAGTTTTGAATCCGGCGTAGTGCAATCGTCATCGGAAATATCAACGAACATGTCACAGGGTTGCGAATCCATATCCATCGTGGTTACTCGGGTTGGGGTCGCACAAAAATCCAGTGGTTATCATTGGATTCCTCTTTGGAAAATTTATAACCACCGACTTTGAATTTCTTGATGTCTTCTGCTTTTTCGATGCGGTTACGCAGTATGTAATCGGCCATCATACCGCGTGCACGCTTGGCAAAGATGGCGACGATGCGCGCCTTGCCATCTTTGATCTCCTTGAAATCGATATTGAGCAGGCGACCCTTTAATAGTTTTGGCTTAACGGATTTAAAATATTCATTAGAGGCCAGGTTGACCAGCACCGGCTCCTGCTGTTTAACCAGTTCTTCATTGAGTCGCTCGGTAATGCTGTCGCCCCAGAACTGGTAGAGATTTTCACCGCGCGGATTTTTTAATTTAGTTTTCATTTCCAGGCGATAGGGCTGGATTAGATCCAGTGGTCGCAGGTAACCATACAGGCCGGAGAGAATACGCAGGTGTTTTTGCGCATAATCTAGGTCGGCCGCGCTAAACTTTTCGATATCAATCCCACTATAGACATCGCCCTTAAAGGCAAACACGGCCTGCTTGGCATTGCTGGTGGTAAAGGGTGTTTTGAATTTCTTAAAGCGGTCTACATTCAGCGTTGCAATATTCTCGCTAATACTCATCAATGCCTGCAGCTCACCGGCTTTTATTTTGCGCAGCTCCTTGATCAGCAGTTGCGAGTCATCCAGTGCCGCGGGTGTGGTGTGCTTTTTGGTTGCGGCCGGTTCAACAAAATCCTGGCCCTTGGAAGGCGAAAGCGTGATGATCATTATCTATCTCTAATTCTTTATTATTGTTCAAAATCAAAATCGATCGGGTGCAGGTTTTCCCTGCTCTTATCAAACGCCTGCCACAGCTCGGCGTAAGTCTTACCCACTTCCGGGTGCACCAGCCCGGGCGCGATCTCGGCAAGCGGCCAGAGCACGAAGGCATTGTGCAGAATTTCTTCACGTGGCAGTTTCAGGCCATTTTCATTTAGTACCAGGTCGTCGTAGAGCAGCAGGTCCAGGTCCAGCGTTCGCGAAGAAAACTTTGGCCCAACCCGGTCACGGCCATTGGCATCCTCGATTTCACGCAGCCTGCGATTGGTACTAAACACATCTTCAGCCGAATGACAGGCAATCACCATATTAAAAAAGGCATCGCCATCGAAGCCGACCGCCTCGCTCTCGTACACCGCCGACATCTCCAGTTCACCAAAACACTCCCGCAGTGCTTTGACACCGGCGCGGGTATTGAGCTCGCGCTCGATATTGCTACCCAGGCTGATATAGATCCTGGCCATATCAGCCTCGCTCACCACGCTCGATAGTGACACCAACTGCCCGGGAACCAGTGACTGCACCCGGCTTGCTTAGCTTCAGCCTGAGCCAGGGTACATTGAACTCATTAAGCACGATCGCTGCGATACGCTCGGCCAGGGTCTCGACCAGCTGGAATTCAGATTCCTCGACAAACTGGATTAGCCTCTTTGCCACCGCCTTGTAGTTCAGTGCATCCTCGATGCTCTCAGTCGTAGCCGCCCGGGTATTATCCCAGGCCATTTCCAGGTCGATGCTAATAATCTGCCTGATCTCCCGCTCCCAGTCATAGATGCCAATGATGGTCTCGATGCGCAGGTCTTCTATAAATACTGTATCCGCTGCCATATTCACTAGATATACTGATTAATTGAGCCGCAACTATACCACTCAAGCCCGCCCAGCTAAAACGGAGCAATATGGGTAGAATCCGGCTTGTCACGAGCATCTTTCTCCGCTAGAATTGCCGGCTATTTTGAGTCGCCAGCCATTTACGGCGACATTATTTACCTTATTTGGAGTTAGAAAGATGTCCAGAGTATGCCAGGTCACCGGTAAAGGCCCTATGTCCGGTAACAACGTATCCCATGCTCATAATAAGACAAGACGCCGTTTCTTGCCTAATTTGCAGAATCACCGTTTCTGGGTAGAGAGCGAGAAGCGCTTTGTAAGACTGCGCCTGTCAACCAGTGCTATGCGTCTTATCGACAAGAAAGGCATCGACGTAGTTCTAGCTGAAATGCGCGCCCGCGGCGAAAAAGTTTAAGACCGAGCATCAGGAGACACTATCATGCGCGACAAAATTAAAATGGTTTCATCAGCTGACACTGGTCACTTTTACACCACAACCAAGAACAAACGTACCATGCCTGAAAAACTGGAAATGAAGAAATTCGACCCAGTTGTTCGCAAGCACGTTATGTACAAAGAAGCCAAGATCAAATAAACCTGATCTATTCTGGCTTAGGCAAAAAACCCGGCCAGGCCGGGTTTTTTATTGTCCGAAAAAAACTATCCGCGAGTAAGTCGCCTGTCAGGCCGCCGAACCAAACGATGGGTCGACCGACCCCGCCGGCACCTTCAGCCCTGCCAGCCTGCAACCCTGTGCGACCGGCCCCATCGGCATTAACTGGTGCAGGTATTTCATACCGCCCTTATGGTGAAAGTGTTCATCCAGCGCATCCGTCACCTGGCGAAGTCTTGGGAAATCTGTCTTGCTGTAATACTCCTGCAGGCAGCGCATCAGTTCCCAGTGATCATCTTCTAATGAGATGAATTCCTTGCTTGCCACTGCCTTTGCGGTATTGAAGTCCCAGTCACTTGGGGCATAAGGAAAGTCCGTTCTTGAAGCCATTTTCATTTTAGTATCTCCTCTGAAAGATTAAATACACAATACAAACGATAATGATTTGCAATTAGGAATAAAGCAACCTTTTGCAGGGGTATTACAAATACGTGCCGGCCCCGCATTCGGTGTAGAATGTGTACTCCTGAAAACCATAAACAGTACAACGGCTTAGCCTGTTCACAAGCCTCTAAACTATGGCTGATATCCATCTCACCGCGCTCAATGCCCGCTATATGCATACTGCCTTTGGCCTGCGCTACCTGTATGCCAACCTGGGCGAATTACAGCCCCGCGCCTGTATCGATGAATTCACCATCCACCAGCGCCCGGCCGATATTGTCGAAAAGCTATTACAACAAGGCCCGCGCATTATCGGCCTGGGCGTCTATATCTGGAACGTCGAAGAGGTCGGCCAGACAGTGGCCCTGCTCAAACAGGTTTCACCGGAAACCATCGTTGTGCTCGGTGGCCCGGAAGTCAGCCACTACCCCGACCACCCCGAGGTAGCCGCACTGGCGGACTATGTGATCGAAGGCGAGGGTGAAACCAGTTTCAGGGAACTCTGCGAACAGCTACTGGCTGGCAAAGCGCCACCAGGAAAAATCATCAAGGGCAAGAGTGTACCGCTTGATGAACTCGAACTACCCTATGCTTATTACACCGATGAAGACATCC
>Ga0224501_10004899_pt1 | contig 10559 bp, 4 predicted proteins | sample SF_Oct11_sed_USG_4_FD_169105 | JGI IMG/M metagenome (GOLD analysis project Ga0224501, IMG submission 169105) | Sediment microbial communities from San Francisco Bay, California, United States - SF_Oct11_sed_USGS_8_1 | ecosystem: Environmental > Aquatic > Marine > Sediment | place: USA...
GAGAAGCAGTGTGGCTATGTTTCAGATAATTCAAGTAAAGGGGTTGTCTTCTCTGTGGGCATACAGATTCAAGCTGAAACTTCCTCAGTGAGGTGTTTCAAAAGCACTGAAGAAGGCTAATTGAATTTACCACTGACACATAACCTTGTGTGAAAATGCGATTTGATACGGTGTGTTTGAAGTTCCCAAGGCCTTCACAGTAAATCACCCAACAAGAGAGTTTTCTTTGTACCTGTGTCTGAAATTAGTCATAGCACGCATTGCTTTCTTATGCAGGTGCACACAATTCAAACATTGACGCGCGATTCAACTGGAGGGCGCAACTCCAGCACCATTGAGAAGCAAGAAAGAATTGTCACCAAGCAGCAGCCATTACAGGTATTCCATAGCCAAACAAGGCAATCAACCCAACCCGTAAAAGAAAGGAGGCCCCTAAGTAGAATCACCTTGTCTTTAGGATCATACGGTTGTGAGCAGAAAGTCTACTAATGGCAACTCCGAGCCAATTAAGCCCACTCGGCCACTTTCCCGCTTAGAGACATAAAAATGAACTCAATCTACTGTAATTTCAGGTGGCTACTGTGACTCGTAAGGAGGTTGTTTCTAAGCAGATGAGTCACTCCCCGATCACGCGCGGTAACACCACCATCACCTTCTCCGGTCCTTCTAAACCACTGAGAGAAGAAACCTATGTGAACAAAGTCTTCCAGCAAAATGATCAACCTCCACCGAAGCCCCTGGTAAATAAGAGAAATGTCTGCCAGTGCCTGGGTGTCCCTGATTATTGGTATTCGAGTCGTTAAGCCTCAGATAAAAAAATCCAGAAAAGTAAAGGGGTAGGTTTCGGTATTCCCTGAATTTTAAATCCCAAATACAAAATTGAGATCTTTTGAATTAGCATATATGTGTATACTGTATCTATATTGCTGGTTTATACACAATGCGATGTACGACAAAACATACAAACTTTAGCTCGGTGTGAAGCTGGTCAGGTTTGCATTTTTTCCAACGAAAAATCAGTTGCTGAAAAAGCTTAAATTAATATACAGTTATTGTGGATTTGAACAATGTATAGGCAACGAAGCAACCACATGACGAAGTCAGATGACAGTCATTTTATTTATATAATGTCATTGAATTGCAAAACTGGGTGCCTATGTTAACAGGAGATAAACATTGGACCTAACGGTGTACCGACCACTGCCCAGTCCTTTAAGTCTGTGATTAATGTAAGTATGTATGGTGGCACAGATTTCATGTTGCATGTGACAATTCTTTCTCAAAACTGATTTGACTACAAGATAACCAGTTGAGGTCACTCTCAATAAATGATAAGAGCTACATGTAGATTTGTTACCAAACCAAATGCCCTGACACCCCGTGTTTAATGACATACCAGTAAGTGGCAAAACTTTATTATATGCCAATAAAAAGACTTTCCTGATGGAAGCCTTAACCCAAAAAAGTTTAATTGTAAATGCGTATTTGTAAGCCCATTGCTATGAATATGGATTGGCAATCGGTTCAAGGTCACAAGACCAACCTCGCGGACAGTCTCAATGAGTTCTGGCATCAGCAAAATAAAAATTTCATTGACCTTGATGTAAATGTTGTGTAAAAATTTCACAACTCCGTAAATTTGATCTGCATGGCCATTCGGCTCCAAACACATTTTACTTCGGGGAGCTATTTACCCCTTGACACAAAGAAGAGACAACTCCCAATATGAACATAGCTATCTCGCATAGTTCATGTGTATTTATAACAAAAAATAAGTAGTTTTGTTTCATCGTCCGTCTGATTGGCCATCAATTTTCCATGACAAGTGCCTGTCTCTGGGTTAGTACCACTGTTATATGGTAGTGGTGTTCACTATCTGATACTAAAACAACCATAATGCGGAAACATTGGAAAAGAAATTAAGACTACTTAAGTTGAGCTGCAAAAGCTAATTCGTTTGACCACCAGCAGCAAAAACCCACGTCCGTTTTCAACTCCACCGACTATAGTAACTAATGAGATACACTTAGCATTTGTGATAAGCTCTTCTGATTCTCTATGTCAGTGTGATTCGCTTTCCTGGCAGTGTTTTGGTGAAAGTCAGATCGGCTCAATTTAGATTGCCATAAAGCTAACCCATAATATTCACTTCTGTAACATTTAATGTACTATGTGTACTTCTATTCTAAAATCGGAATTCAATATTTATGCAATCTTATGTGTTCCTTTTCTTCCAAGAGAACTCTGCATTACATTCCTGTTTTACCAAGAGAAAAAATCTTCACTCAGGATGTTCAGGCATCCTACTACCGAACTTCTTGAGTAATAGGAGCTCGGAAATAGCAGTGGAGTTATCACTCCTAATAAGTGCCCGCCTGAATAAGAATTGAATACGAGACCAACAGATTTTGACCGCTTTACCCACTGAGCAGCACATCTTTCCATGGCCATCTGTAATAGGGCATACGGTTTACCGATGGCCTTGTAGTCCCTTCCATATAAAATAAGATCATGCTCGCCTAATTGGTATACTGTGATGCGACTGTCCAGTGTACTCGGGTGACCGTTTTTATTGAAATGCTGCGTAGGCGACTTACCACATACTTAATAGATGTTTCCCAATTCAGTGTCCTATGGTCAGGTACTTCACTGTTTTACTGGACTATAATCTTCTCGTGGTAAAGCTGCCCTACTTGACTATAAGAGGGCCCCATTTTGGACCAAGCCAGAGAGTCTTTCATAGACCTTAGCCCGCTAGGCTCCTCATTGGTCACCTAGTTTTCGAATTAATTTGTAAGCCAACCGACGGAGGTCTTCATACACCATTTGCACCTTGCAAACAGATCACAACGTTCACTCCGTACATATCACAAAATCATTTATTCTATTCTCTCCAGCAAACAGAGACGTTTAAGTCTGGTGTGATTCAGACTGAGGATCGCCCAGCACAGAGACCCCAGGATCTGCATCTTACCAGAATCAATCTCATCAATGCAGAACCGAAGGAGACGGTGAACCACCACTCAAAGATTACTCTCCAAGCTCAGGTAGAACTACCTTTCACACCACTGACTTGGCGGGCCTTTTAAACTTTGGCTTGGTTTAAGCGAGGTCATTAGTCCGCTAAATTCTCCAAGGAATAGGTGGCCTATGAAACCGCCTATAGTCCCATATTGGGAGTCAACTCCTGATTTCGATCATTTTTTCGTCGAAGTTTTCTACGATAAAATCATTTGGAAACTTCACAGTAACCCACTTATTAGTTACCCTGACACATGCTCTCCTAACGGACTAAAGGATAATAGGTGTTTTTTGATTGGGTGATGTGTTGACTAATAGACTGGTATAAACCAAGCTTTACCCGAAGATGGTCTTTGCTGCTGATGCTATGCCCCCCTGTAGTTTGTAGATTCAAATAGCTGCTTCGCTCCCCTTATAGCGTTTTGTTGGAAGTATCCCACCTCTCAGCATGAAGGAATGCTTTTTCCTCATTTTCGGTTGGTCCTCTGCATGATAAAAACTCAACGTATAGCTATGATAAGCTGTATACTCCAACTAGTTCTAGGCTGAACTTTCTGAAAGCTGACATCCATGGATATGGCTTGGTATATTTATAAGAAAGCATTATGCATGCTGTGTGTGACACCCTCCATCAGAACAAATAATTGTGCACACACAATGGCACATCAAAATTTACCAATGGTAATTTGTCGCAACATTGGCCATCTTGGGCTTTTCTCTGACTGGAGTTTGGAATGTGGTTTATTATGGTCCATCAGTGGCCATGCTGAACCCGTTTGATGGAGCAAAATAATTCTCTTGTGAAAAAGTCACGTTTGAAACTTTCGTCCAACTGCTCGAAATGAAAGAGGTATAGTCACTTTTATGGATGACAGGTTTAACAGCGCTTGAATATTATTTTGCTTAATCTCCCCAAAAACCTAACTACCATTTGCAGCCTCCACAAGATAGGATAACTCCTCAGCATGCTATACCGGCACAGCGACCTCAATCACCTATTACTCAAAACCGCATGCCCCAACAGAAAGCAGCTCCGAAGCCGCAACCCCGAGTTTATGTCACAGAAGAAAATTTCGACTACAGCAGTGAGGAGGATGAGGAGGATATAACACCTATTGGGGCTCCTGTCCAGGAAGAACCAATTAGAAAGGTTGTTTTTAGTTAGCGCATGAATTTGTAGCTACTGGTGGTAAGACGTCAGACCACGCATTTAATTCCAACAGTGCTTTCGCTTGAGATGGTAGCTACTTACTTCCTAGCAATAGCCTTTGTGTGTAAAAGCTCAGTCCAGAAGGTTCGAAAGCTTGGGTCCGTTAGACCCCCAACTGCATGGGCGAAGCGGTAATTTGTGTCGCATTTACACCAGCATTAATTTGGCCAAACTTACAGTCCAACAAACAAGGTATGAGCGCCTGGCATTCTTATGCGCGCGAATTAAATTGTTACTTTTTCAAAATTACTGCCAGGCTAGTGGATTTGCAGTTTGACTAATCGACTAGCCTGGTAATAATCCCTTAACACTTACATGGAGAACAGCTGCTCATGCTAGCTCAGCTGGAACAGGTTTCTGGTGAAATGTAGGCTGCTCTTTTGAATAAGCATACCCACTATTGTTTGTGACCCCTTTCCACCCATTTACAGGAGACTAAACCAGTTGTTGAATCTGCCATGGTGAGACATGTGTTAGCTGTAATGTAGTGAACCCTCGTGTTTTCATCTCGAGTTTTTCTAACTTCTTCACAATGTTTACAACGACCAAGCTATGGGGCCTTTTCTCCTGCATTCTGAGCCTTCCAGAATGTAAAGGGAATGACTCGTAGCTCATAGCTTGGTCCGCCCGCGATCTGCACTATCAGCCGTAGATAGATCCATATTCACCATATCGCTAAATTTGAAATTACCTTCATCCGTGTAGCTTTGACTAACTTTGCACAAAATGAGCATTGGTGAGGTGAGGTGAGGTGAGGTGAGGTTCTCTATGTGTTGAGGCTGCTATTTGGGGCGGTTATTAGCTTTGTGATCACGCAATCTGAAGCTGGATTCAGGCAGCCGAGCTTTAGACATCACCGTGCTTTGTCCGGATTTGCTGGGACAGCTGAGCTTTCGGCTCAGTCGTATTTTATACACAATTAGAGCAATATGACAAAAGGCGTCATTACATTCACTGGAGTTGCTCCCCTTTGCTCCATTGTTCATTTGTGAAGACAACTCCTGACAAAACTATGGTCCGTGAGCTGCCAACCTGGATTAGCATGCACTGTACACCTGGGATGAAAGCTTGGCCATTTGAAACCGGCATGAGACATCAAGATGAATTTGCCATGAGTTCACACATTTATCTCTCGGCTTTTAATGCAAGGATTTACTTATCATCAATCTGACTCTTGCATTGTAGGACCGACCACCTTTCGAGCCAATTTCTCCGGAAAAGGTGAACCCCGTACAGAAACCAACACCGAAGAAACCAAAAAAACCCAAAAAGAAAAAGAAGAGCAAAAATGACCTCACAGAAGAGGTAAGTGGACATCCAGATAAACAGTGATTGCGTAAGTTATTGGCATGACGGCTCATCGCAACCTACGCAGCAAGAGTTCAAAATCCTGGGTGAATTGTTTGGACTGCGGTTTGGATAAGTGACTCTCAATCACACGATCGAATGATTAGATGGTGATAGGACTAAAACATGGTAGTGGATTGATATGGCTCTCCAGACACACAGTGGCGGAGTCTATTTCTATCGCGTGACTTTCTCATATTAACAATCCAGCATGGTTATTTGTTACAATATGGGCAACAAACAAATGTGCTGGTTTGCTGATATGAGAAAATATTGCAATAGCAAAAGGCTCCGTCTCATCCTTCTGGAGGTCAGATCCATCTGCCACCAAAAGCGATAACTAGTTTCTGTGTATTTTAGTTAGTTTAGGTGGAAAGAATCTTTCTCTGAATGTACAGAACCATTCGATTCCAAACTCACTTGGTGTGTACATTGCGCAACCCCTAGCCAGCGATGCCCTTATTTATGAGTATTCCAGAGTATGAGCGAGCAAAAGCCAATTGAACACTGAATGATTTTCATATCCATCTCCCCGTTTGCAGTATATTGAGGAGATTTTCCTGAAGAAAGCAGCACCTGAGCCAGAACCTGAATCAAGCGAAGAGGAAACAACTACCACTAAAAAGACAACTAGAGTCGTCAAATATATTGAGGTGAGCAAGACATTTTGAATAACACGACCTTTCCGTTTGCTTGCCTAATCAAAGTTGTTCACAATTCTCATTCCAATCAAGGATACACTGGGTGGAAATGAGTGCAGATGGAGCACCCCCAATATTTTAATGTTTCCTTTTGACACTGCTTTTGATAATGTTGCATGGCCTTATACATCATAATCCACCTGGTATTGTAGCGACGTTTTTCACCAACACGGGTATGTCATGTGATTATCACCCTGCATATACGAGTGGTAGTAGTAATCTTTTACTAAGCCCTTTATTTTAGAAGATGGCTTGAGTGATTGGTTACAATTTCACAGCAGTCCCTGATTTTAGAAAACTTTTGATCAGCGAATTCAAAATTAAAACATTAGCCATCAGATGTGGTGAAAAGATGACCTCGCTCATAGTGTACTACGCATTAGACCAATTATCCCTGATCTGATACCCTGCTCCGGCGAAGTCTTGTCTTTCGCAACCTCATCTGGGGTCAAGGTTGAATAAAAAAGAGTCATGCATAGAGTTACTTTCTCTATTGGAGCGCAAAGGTGCATGCGGAAAGCACCCTAATGATGCACTCATGAAAACGCTGAGTCAAAGACTCTGCAGGCCGGATTTGCACATCTTTGCATTGGGGAAATATGAAACAAACATTCCATAGAAGCTACACAGATTTCAAGATGGCTCTTGGCATCATCTTTTGAATGGAGTTTTCTGTGTACTTTTTTGAGATCGGGAGTTGATTGGTGTTTTGTAGGAGCCGGTGCAAAAAGCGCCAAAAACCTCCCGGGCAAACGAAGAAATATCTGAACATACCATTCATGAGATCTACTCAGGAATGTCTCCAGACAGACAGAAGACATTCTCAGAGCTAACAAAGACTGCTCTTGGTAACGAAATCAGGCAGCTCTACTTCTGGTGTGGGCACCATTTTGTTATATCCAGATGCTGAAATTAAATAAAGGAGATCCAGCCAGTACCCTTCTGTATATAGAGAAAAAAGTCCCCTAATGACATATATTTGAAATGCTGAATGAAAGATTCGGTAGCCAAATTCTGCATGACCTGAAACCGGTCAGGGTACCTATACGGGCACTGTGCATACCCTTGACACTGCTCACAATGTGAAAGAGCAGTGATATATTTTCCTTTATGTCACTGGAAAGAGGAAATTGAAAAGTAAGGGTTCTACATGCCTGAAGCTTATAGGCAAATAGAATCACATATTGGAATAATAGAGACCATTGCTGTTTCTTTGATGGCAATGATTCCATGAGAAATGTTTCTTAAAAAAATCAGGCTTTCAATGACGTGTTTCCTATTATTTCTGATCTTTGTTAATTGCAATTGTCGCAAATGGTAATCTTCTTAATCCGTACCTAGCTGCGTGCGGCCTAGCTGTTCGGTCACAAAAAGGAGAATTATCAATGGTGCTTCCTTTAATGAGATCTTTGGCAATCACTTTCAGGTCGAACTGAACAGACGGCCAGTAACTTCTTTGGTGGAAATCGTGGATTGATTACTGAAGCTTGGCATTCAGAGAGACCAAAAACAGACCAGGAGATCATAGAAGAAATCACGACCAAGACTACAAGCGAAGCTGTGAAGAAAAGCATTTTGGATGGAGTTGGTGAGAGTTTGTTCTAATGAGCTGCATCCCATTATGTAGATACTGCTACTAATGCCAATAATTACTATACTAGAGTCAGTCTTGATAGTCACATTTCTGTGCCATTAGAACTGGGCATTCAGTCATACAGTAGATGTTTTTACCTTGATTTCGACGCTTGGAGGCAACTTTATTTAATTCACGACTGGCAGACTAAAGGTCTACTCGGAAGGGTGGTGAGAAAGATGAGAGCAGTAGCAGCTTATTTCCTTCACAGACTACAGCAAGTTGGTACCAGTGCACTCCAAAGAGCTGGAGGAGATACAAAGGAAGAGGAGGGAGTTTGAGGCGGAGATGGAGAAACAGAGGAAAATCAGGGAAATAAAAGCTGGAATTCGCCAGAATATCCACGTGGATCACAATGAGGAGGACCTGGAGGGAGATTATAGCATGTCTGTGACAGATGATGGTAAGTTAAGGTCATGTAAAGGGGGTGAGATAGCGTGGTAGCTTAGTGACTGGAAGGGACGGTTTAAAATCCTTGGATATTGGTCTCAAACCCTGGCCGCTCCAGTTTCCGAATGTAAGTATGCGTTTGTCACAGAGTTCCAGCCGCTAGTTTCACAAAACAAATCTCAGGCTTATGAGGGTCAGTAAATAGGATTGCCAAGTGACTGACCGAACTATGAAAAATTGTCTAAGATTTAACTGTGGTTAAAACTTCATTAACTAACCCAGAGATAGTCGAATGGAAGATCTGTTCCAGTTGTCAGAATTTGTGCCATTAGCTGAGTTTCATGTAGGTTGTAAGGTTGTTCCGAATCCTCCACCCTGTACTGTGGATTGATGCCAGTGTCATAGTCTCAGTCATGATACTCAGCGTGACCACGAATGTATCTCACTGTCTGTCCTCTCTATGGCCCGAGATCAATTACCGGATGAGGCATCGTATTTCCATTTCAAGGGATTTTTCTTGAGCTGATAACATTTTGCCAACCTGTCCTGAGCTAGAGTGGCTGGAGATGGCTCAATCTTCAATCTCTGTCACCACGCAAGATGTGGAGAGGGAAGGCCTTAGTTCGACCACTGACAGACAATGACCGAACAAACAAGTCTTATCAATGCAGGTGATCCATAGTTCATTTCCTCTCACAGGTCAGATAGACATGGACACTATTGAGGAGCATGTTGACCTCGGCATTAATGAAAGTGGTATCGCAGCTATTGCGGTCAAGGTCACAGCCGAGCGAATTCTTCCCGTTGATCAGGAAAAGAACCTTTGGAGAAAGAGCTCGGTGACAGTCACCCGAACAATTGAAATTGACCTGATGAGATGTGAGGAGACACGAGTTCTCTATGAAAAGATACTGAAAGGTAGAGATCTCACACACCTGAGAGTCACTCCAGCTATTCCGGTGTGCTCAGTGTTATTTAGTTGCATCAAATAGAGTATAAGGAAAAAGAGCGTTTAGCTTGAGATGATCAAATTTTGTGTTCAACTGGCTATCATGCTAATATGGGGTCATCACATGATTCAAAAGTTGGTACCACTCTAGTCCTGAGGCAAACAGAAATCAGTATGACTAAGTACTCATGAAGGGCAACATAAAACGTCACTAAGCCTTCCCTCACTGTGCATTTCCTTGGTATTATTGAAATTCTCAACATGGTTTTGAGGTCGATTTAAGTCTTTTGGTCATGTTCTTAGCAACCAAAATGCACATCGCAAAGAGACAAACTGACGGTAAACCCCTAACAAACTTATTGACTATACCCCTAGTTAGAAGTAGAAGCCTCACACCACAACTGGTTTACAGTCGATTACAAATGGCTTTTCTATCCCTTGATTGTTGAATGTTTTATTGGTTAGCACTGAAAACGCTAGAGAGTGAGTACGCACCTAGAATATCCCCTGAACCATTGCTTCACCCTCTCTCCAGTGCTACTGTTTGCTATAATATCTTTGTCTCTGTGTGTTAGCCTGTGTGTGATTAGCTATCTCATCACCATGCGCACACTGTATGTTCTCTGTGATGCATAGCAATTGGAGACCCGCAGCAGTCATTTCGCTGATGCAAGCAAATGACCTCTCCAGTCTCCGGTCTCCTCTCTATATGTATCGGTGATAATAGGAGTGTTCGTGGTTGTTACATATTGGAAGAGGAAAATGGTCCATAACCAATTTCCATCATGTGAACATAAAGTGACATTGGCTGAGATTATTTGCCGGCAGGAGTGATACCGAGTCACTCAGTACCAACCAAAACATGAATGAGGGAATGTCTTAACCATGAAGCCATTTAACTATTGCATCGCTGTGGTTTTGGGTGGTGGTAACTTTGTAAATAGCGTACTAGGCTTTGAACCCGGTGTTCCTGGCTTGATTTTAAATAAAAAAATTCCTCATCGGTTTTGGAGCCCGGGTTAAATTAAAGAGGCCATGATAGAGACACCATCTCCATGGGGCGGATGGGTGTAAGTGGAAGTGTTCTAATGACGCCCCTGGGAGACGCTCAGTCAGGGAACTTAGTATGACATTTTCTTCAGGCCTATCATGCTGGTCAGAATATGAATGCAAGAAACTGTGGTTTGCTGTGCTAATTCAGACTTTTCATCTTTTAGCCCACAAAGCAGTGCTGAAAATGCGTGCAGAGGAAGCGGCCCGACAAGGTCTCCCACCGCAACCTAGCACTGCCCATGAACTTGATGCAAC
>Ga0224501_10004900_pt1 | contig 10558 bp, 12 predicted proteins | sample SF_Oct11_sed_USG_4_FD_169105 | JGI IMG/M metagenome (GOLD analysis project Ga0224501, IMG submission 169105) | Sediment microbial communities from San Francisco Bay, California, United States - SF_Oct11_sed_USGS_8_1 | ecosystem: Environmental > Aquatic > Marine > Sediment | place: USA...
ATCGAGGCACCGTGCTGAGCAGCCTCAACAAGATCCCTGGCCAGTTCATCATAAGTACCCCGGAACTTTCCTTTATCTGCAGGCATCTTATTGGCCGCAATCGTTGGAATGGGTGACTTTGAAAAAAGATCAGGGATGTCCAAATCCTCAATGCCATCCATCCAGACTTCCGCCTTATCTACTAACGGATGCTCAGCCAAAACTTTCAACTGTGCCTCAGCTTCTTCCATAGTTTCAGCTCGCACAGGGGTCCAAATTTCCGGTCGATTCATAATGATTTTTTTAGAGGGAGGAGAACTATAGCATTAGAATCGAAAATGCACAAATACCCGTCCATGGTTTTTCACGTCGACCTCAATACGATGATACAAGGCCTTGATATGTTTTTGATCGAGGAACCTTTTCACCTTCTTCATCAAAGCTCCACTCCCCTTTCCGGGAATGATTTCAACAAGCTTAATTCTCTTCTCAACTGCCTCATCAATGATTCGCTGAAGCTCGGCATCAATTTTGCCGCCTTTATTGAAAATATCGTGAAGATCTAGCTTGAGTTTAGCCACTATAAGCTCAACTATGCCTCGTCTTTCATGCCATCCTTGACCATCTGCCTAACTTCAGGGCTGTCAGGGTGAGAATGAACGGAAGCCATATGCTGCACAGCAGCCTCCATCACTTCCTCCTCTGTACCGGCAATTGTTAAACTGCAGTTTATATCGCTTGGTGTATCGCGACAATCAACAACTTTTCTTTCAGCCATAAACGTATAAGTTAAATAGTACTTCATCAGTGTAACACGATGCCCAGAAAAACCGATAGTCAGGCGGCATCAAACCTTGCCTTATTTTCAATCATCCATCTCTCTCTGTCCTCCTCCGTATGACTCGGATCCTTCATAAAATCTGCATGCGCTTCCATGTAGTGAGGCATGAGTGCCTGCATCCAATCTTCAAAAGTTTCACCATCCGCCGTCGCGTCACACAAATCACATTTTAGAGTTTTCATGATCACTTAAAAAAGAATAAGTGGCTCTATTCTAGCACAAATTTCCATAGCACCCGTTGCGGATGAATTCATTATCACGCTTATCAGAGTTTATTGACAAATATAATAAAAAGTGTTATAAATATATTATATAATGAATGTGCTTCATGACAAGTCATCTCAACAACTACACGCAAAGTGCTGAATTAAGCAATACAGGAGGTCGTTCCGCGATCCTCATTCTAATGGGGGGCGTACTACTAGGGTGCGGACATGACATCAAATCAGATCAATCCTACCAACCAGACCTTACATATACTGAATTATTGGATGCTGGCGAAAACGAGGTTGGTGATGCAGGTACTTCTGAATTATTGGATGCTGGCGAAAACGAGGTTGGTGATGCAGGTACTTCTGAATTATTGGATGCTGGCGAAAACGAGGTTGGTGATGCAGATGGAATTAAAAATGATGCCGCATGTTTCTTCGCAGGAGAACTCAATTATACTGAGCAACCAAGCGGTTCACAGTTGCGAACCCATCCTTGCTTTGATTCTAATTATAGAGGGCAATACCCTACCTTCAGGGAAAAGGGTGAAACACCCGAGATTGCCTTGAATGTGGAAGTATTTAAAGAGGATGGAGTTGGGCCAAGCAGGTCTGCCGTCGAACAGAATATTGAAGGTTTGAATCAGGCCTTCTCTCCAATTGGGGTACGATTCAAGATTACGAGCTTTCTTTCACATGAATTCGCCGATCCCGCAGCGGGCAACGGAGACCAGCCCAATGCCATAGACATCAACTACGTTGGAATGAACAATCATAGCTGCGCTGAGGAAAATACCGTCGGATGTGCGAGTGGCATGAACCTCTTGCAGATACAGGACACATTCACCATCCTAGAATCCCCAATTCAAATTATCTTTGATCGTACAGGAGCACTGAATATTCCTGAAACGCTTGCTCACGAAGTTGGACATCACTTTAACTTCACTCACACTACTCTGCCAGATGACTTTACTGACACCAAAGCATTTGACCAATTCTGTGAAAATAGTGAGGTTACAACCGATGACACAGGTATAAGTTTCGAAGTTTGTAGCGACAACTGTTTTAGTGAAGAAGTGCCCCTGATGCACCCTATTGCAACCGCCAATGCAAAATTTTCCGCAGAACAAATGGAAACGCTCAATTGCTTGCTACATGAAGAATACGGTGAAAACTACATTACTCAGTAAACAAACAACGCGAATCCAGCACGCCAAAAAAGCCTCGCTTTTTTTATATGGCTCCCCATACTGGACGATATGCGAACAAAATGGTATCAGGAAATACTTGGCATGGGCAGAAATTTAAACAATCTAAAAGACGAACTCGGTCTAGCTTCATTAAGTTGAAGTTTTTTGATAATATGGCTTGGCTAAAACAATGAAACAAGAAGACTTATCTAAAATCACAATAGAACCTGAAAAGCTGGAAGCCATTAAGGCTTCAGCTGAAACATACTACAAGGAAATTGGCGAAGTGTATTGCCCCTATTTAAAAGAGAATGTGGTTTTTAATGCTCATGGAATAGAACACTTAAAGTTTAAGAGTCGCAACAAAGCTCGCTCTACCACAGACCAATATGTAAGATTAAAACTCCTAAAACTCGCCTCTGTAATAATTCAAAAATCGCACACTCTTCAAGAAAAGTATGAAACGAAACATTTCGAAAGGATGAAAATCGGCAAAAAATGGGAAACAAAGATGATTGAAGTAACCTATTACACCTTCATTGCTATCATCAATGAAGCCAGAATGAAGGTTGTGGTAAAGCAAATTAGTGATGGCTCAAAATTCTTTTGGAGCCTAGTACCATTTTGGAGAGCTGACCGAAAAAATTCAGGCACAAAAAAAATCTTTCATTCTGGCAATCCAGAGGAAGATTGAGATAATTAAGCAAATTTTGGAAGGTACTTGCTACGGTTTACAGATTGAACCGTGAGAGGGATGAATCCCTACAAGTACCGTACGATTATTATAGCAAAACTACACAATAAGTCAATAGGTTGTGTCAATGCTAAAGCATAGATTATCTAATCTATCGTTTCTTCACACACATTATAATACCCATTGTCTTTACAGTTTTTACCGCATTCAAAAAGGTCGCTAGGATTACCCCTTTCGTCTTTCAAAGAGTATGCCCAATCAAAGCACTCTTCTTTGGTTTTATAAATAGGACTGTAGATATAATCACTCTCACAAGACAGACAGCCATTAGGGTAGTAAAAACCTTGCCACGTGTTACTACTACAACCAACCAAGATCATAGCAGTAAACAATATTATAAGTATTTTTCTCATACAGTAAGAACTTAGTAATAGTCATCCACGTAAGCCTCACAACCCTCTATAAAGGATTGTGAATTTCCATCGCAATCATAGATGTCGTCTATATCATTATCTTCCGCCCATTCGTAACCAGCCTCATGCCCGCTACAGTCCTCAGTACAATCATAACCATGAAAAGTTCTGTAGCCAGTATGGTACTCCTTCACATACTCATTACATCCGTCTTCAGCATCGCCTGTTCCAAATTCGTATTGGCAATCATCAAAATCATCAATATCATTTTCCTCTGCCCACTCATACCCCTCATCGTATGAGTCATAACTGCCGTAGTAATTATAGCCACTACTTGGGTAGCTACTTGGAATATAAGTCTGAGAATAGTCATAAACAGGCTGTGTAACAGTATAGTCCAGGGTCGTGCTAACTGTTTTTATCTGCTTACCCTCACAATAGGCTGTAAAAGTGTAAGTATTTGAGCCTATGCCTAAGTTATTCCAATCCTCCCGTATGCCATATTTAAATGTTTTATCCCCCTTCTTATACCCTGTCAGCGTATAGCTGTCGTATATTCCAGCACTAGAATTAGAGGCAACAACTGTGATGCTATCACAATTATGTGACGTAGTTCCATTTATGTAATAAGCATTATTACTTGCCCGACTCAAAGTATTGATATCAGGGATTGTTATATAGGCAGGCAAAATTACCTTTTCTCTTGCACCACTATTGTTAAAGAGGTAATTCCAGGTAGTTTCCCCTACTACCCCATCTGGTTCGAGCGAGTTGTTTCGCTGAAAGGCAATGACTTCATTCTTTGTTTCATTACCGAAGTATCCGTCCACTTCCACTTCATAGTTTAGTTCGTTCAGCCTTAATTGAACCTTTTCTACGTGCTCACTATAGCTACCAAGGTTATAAGCAATGGGCTCGCCTGGATACTGAACCTTATCCGCATTAAAGAAGTCCTCATATGTCTCATATTTGATGTTATCCCTTATATTTCTTACGGCTAGCAATATAGCGTTATACTCACCCGTTTCTTGCCTGAGAGTCGTTTCAGCCTCTAGTGCCTCACCAAATAGTCTTTCAAGCTCATTCAACACCTTCATTCGACTATCTAGACTGATTTTATAAGGAATAACTCCTGTTGGATTATCTGAGTCAGCCAATGGATAAATTAAGGTGGCAACGAACGGAGCTGACCTAACAATTAGGTCATAGCCATCTTTTCTCTTTGAAATGCTTTCTGCCGTTAAAGCGTTCATCCTAGTAATGTCAGGATTACCTTGGTCAAAGTTCTCCAAAAAACTTAGCAACATTTCATTTGCCTCAATGTTTTCCTGTGCTCCTAAATATAGTCCAGCAACTACAATCTGAATTATTTCGTTTCCACTTTCAACATATTCACTCAGTTGAAGTAAGCCATTTTCAAATTTCTTGTTCCATTGCTTCAGCTCAACCATCACATCTATCAAATCTTCATTTCCAGTCCTACTGTCGATTGATGCAAAATAGAAGCTATGAAGTGTATTGAGTACATCCAATGCAAAGTCGACTACTTCATCCTCACTCAATTCCTGATTCGGTTGAACTGATTCCACGTCCCCTGACTGAAGGTTATCCGAAGTATCACCTTGAGGCTCAATTAAGTAGCCAATAGTTGCTACAACTACAAAAAAAAGTCCAACTGCAACCATCCCCAATATCACTTTAAAGCTGTAGCTCTTTTTCTTCATTACTTCTTTATTATTTGCTATATTTTAACACCCTAGCCAATTATTACAAAACGGCTCGGTCTAAAGATGTAATGAACTATGATTAATAAGCAAAGATTAATTGCAGACAACAAAAAGCTACTCATTGTCTGGGATATATTGCAGGAAAGTAGGGCAAAAAATAATCATCCATCAAAATATGGAAAGGACTTTTTTAATCCAAATTTCTTTTTGTTTACAGACTACGAAATAGCAACCGAAACAGAAATTGTCTTCATTCTTCAGGGGTTATTACGTGAAGGCTTAATTGAAGAATTAGCTATTAAGAAGCAAGAGCATAAGGATGAAGATGACCAATTACACTTACTTGAAGAAAGACGCTTTAAAACCAAAGATGTGCCAAAAGATACAAAGAACAAAGAGTACTTAGGCTTTGGAATAATCACACCTTATGAAATAGATATAAAGAAGTATATTTGGGATTTTCATATGAAAATTAGTAAGAAAAAGACAGAGAGCTACATTAAAGAATATCTAGCTCATTGGAAAAACGATAATCTTACTCTAACGAATAGGAATTTTTTGCAAGCAAAAAGACAATTAAAAGAAGTAGTTTCATCAATTCACTTTTTACTAAAGGATTATCCCCCTACAAATTTACTGGTGGCCTATAAAAAATATAGATATGAGGAAATTGACTTTGTTGCAACCATTTTATTTTTGGAACAGGTAAATGATATTGAGATAGTAGAACTTTGGTTTACTGGAAAGGAAATGGCTTTTAGGGTTAACATCTTGAGTAAATTTTTTGATGATTTTCCTGATGACGGCTTTCTACCTTTTTCTGATACTGATTTTGAAAATGTACTTAATCAGAACAAGAGGGTAAAAACTAAATCTAAGGAAAAAATTCGACCTACTGCACCAAGAATATTGGAATACAAAGGTATAGAGTATGGCATTAATGAAGGAACTACACCTTATAAGTTGATTGAGTTTGCAAAAAAGAATAATGGCATAGTCAATTACAAAAGTTTTAGATTGCAAACAAGAGAACCAAAAGAACGTGATAAAGACCTAAAAGAATTTAGAAGAAGGCTTAGGAATAGATTTGGAATAGATGCCTCCAAACTTCTATTTGAAATAAAAGGCGGTCAAATTGTCTTTGATATGGATATGTTTGATTTTTCATAAAAAAAGCGAAAAAAGCGAAAAAAAGCAAACTTAACACATAAAAAAGCACCCTAAAAAGGTCTATTTAAAGCCTTTTTTTGGCTTATCCTTAGTGCAGTCATTTAAAAAATGGATAAGCAACCAATCGAAAAATCACAGGCTGAACAGAACCTAGATAAACTCCTGACAATGGAAGGAGCTTTTGAACTCGTTGGTTTCTTTGAAGTCCTTATGGAAGTTGACCGAGATTTAAAATTTAACAAACAATCCAATGAGCTTTAAGGTTACTGAAATTCAGATAATACCCATTAAGCCGAATAACGGCTTAGTGGCTTTTGCTAATTGCGTACTAAATGAAAGCCTGTATTTAAGCTCTATTGCTATACACAAAAGATTGAATGATGAAGGCTATCGCCTTACTTATCCCACCAAAAAAGTCGGCACGGATAACATGCACCTTTTTCATCCGATAGCCAAAGAGCTATCCAAAGAAATCGAGGGGGCTATTTTAAACAAATACAAAACACTTGTCAGCTAAGCCAGCAAACCTTTGGAATGTAATGAAAGTTGTAACTATATGCTTGATACCATTGTACTTATGATACCGCAGGAAAACTTCAATGTACTTCGATACGACTATTTTAGCCCGCCCATCGGCGGGATGTTTCGTGAACCGTTCATCCCCTTCGCTGGTCAGCCCTTTGTGAAGTGTGTTCAGAATATGACTAAAGAAGACATCAAAAACAATGTGTACAAGCCAAGACTTACGGTATTTAAGCGTAAAACAGGTAAGCACAATGTCTTCAAGCTAACCCTCTATATTGAGCTATCCATACCAAAATTGCTTCACGGCAATAATTTTGATGAAGTTAAGGAAGCCGACTTTGACGACGTGATTAAAGCCCTAATGGGCAAATTGTTTCAAATGGGTATTCACATCACCAAAGAAAATCTTATGGAAGCAAAGATAAAGACAATTCACTACTCTAAAAACATTGTTTTCGACGACTGCACGTCGGCATCCTCGATAATAAGCCTGCTCGGTAAAATAAAGCTAACGCAAAGACTAGACTTAAACCAAACGGACTACTGGAACAATGGGCATTTGGTACGCTATCACGCTAAATCTTACTCGCTGGTCTTTTACGATAAGGTAGCAGACTTAATCAAAAGCCCAGCAAGAGCCGTTGAAAAGCAGGATAGAACCTTCAATTACCAAATGGACATCTTTGACGCAGTCAGACAACAAACACCCCTAGAGGTTTTGAGGATGGAATTTAGAATGAACGAAAGGCAGAAGATTGAAAAGTTTTTAAAGATGCTGGGTTTTGAAATACCAATTACGTTTAAGTACCTGTTCAATGAAGAAGTGGCTAAGGCAGTACTGTTGCACTACTGGGATTTTATCCACAAGGAGCTGATGCCAATTCTGCTTCAAAATATAACGCCCTATGAACAATTTGAACTAATAGCCAAGCAAAGACAAGAACTCACACCTCAAAGAATACTTGCTATGGTAGCAGTTTCTTCAATGATAAAAGACAAAGGGCATCGTACAGTACAAGGCGGGTTTAAAAGGCTGTTTTCAACGGCAACCCTAGATAGGGTTTATAAGGACATCAGGAAACTAGATTACAAAATACTCAATAGAAGTCAGCCCATAGAACACGTGCATCAGGCACTAAAAGAATTTAAACCATTAAAACTAAAAGATTACGACCCAGCCTATTTCATGTAATCAGCTTTAAAACTTTAGAAACACGCTATATAATTGAATTGCGACCCACATCATAATAACTACGAGTTTTTAGGCTTGTTGCCTTAATGGGCAATTCTGCCAACAAGAGCTACTTGTAGTTTGATGTTGGGTCGCCAGAATTGCCCCTTTTGGTACTTAATCAAACATAATGAAGAAAGCCATAATGCTCGCAAGAGTTTCAACCAAAGAACAGGAAAGTATACCCGCACAGCTTGAAAAGCTAAACAGGTACGTTAAGGATAAGAATTTAAACCTTATTCAGACAGTTGAATTGGCCGAATCTTCAACCAAAGACACACGAAAAGAGTTTAGAAAGGTAATTGAGATAATTCAAAACCACGATGAACCAATCGCCCTTATTGTAGAAACTATCGACAGACTACAAAGGAGTTTTAAAGAAAGCGTAGAGCTAGATGAACTAAGAAAGCAGGGTAAACTTGAGCTACATTTTTACCGTGAAAATCTTGTTTTAGATAATAATTCCAATAGCTCAGACCTTTTACGCTGGGATATGGGCGTGATGTTTGCGAGGGGCTACGTACTACAACTTAGCGATAACGTTAAGCGTAGCATAGACAAGAAGTTGGCAGACGGCGAGTTTCCCGCACCTGCACCGCTTGGCTACATCAACGTAAACTTAGCAGATGGTAGCATAAGCACAAAACAAACACGCAAAGACGGCAAGAAATGGATTGAACCCGACCCCGAAAGAAAACATTTAATCATTAAGGCTTTTGAACTCTATGCATCAGGACAGTATTCAATAAAGGCTTTAGCCAAAGAAATGAGAAAGCTAGGATTAACCAGTAAAAGCAGTAATCCAATCTCAACAAGCGTACTTTATGACATTCTAAACAACCCCTTTTATTACGGGGAAATGCGGTACAAGGGAAAAACTGGTAAGCACAAATACGAACCTTTAATAACCAAATGGCAGTTTGATAAGTGCCAACAAGTGCAAGCAAGCTGGAAAAAGAAACCATTTAAGTACGGTGCTAAAGAATGGGTATTTAAAGGCTTAATCACTTGTTCTGAGTGCAACCATTTACTTTCAAATTATGCCAGCAAAGGTATTCACTATGTACGATGCCATAACTGCAAAGGTACACATACCACAGAAGATGAGCTAATTAAGCAGGTAAGCGGTATATTTAAATCCTTTGTAATACCCGATGAAGTACTTGAAGAATTAACTCAAATTTTAAGGGAAAATCATTCAAGAGAGCAGGACTACTACGAAAGCAACCTACAAGCTATAAGGTCAAAGCTAACTCGAATACAAAAACGTATGCGGGTTATGTACCAAGATAGACTTGATGGACGTATTACTACTGATGAGTACGACAAAATGATTATGGAAATGAAAGCAGAAGAGCAGGATTTAATAGAGCAAATCAAAGAACATTCCAAGGCAGATGAAACCTTTTTAATCACAAGTTCTTACTTACTGGAACTGGCAAACCGAGCATACGAGTTATTTGAAAGTTCGCAAGCCCATCAAAAACGCAAACTTATCAGTTTCGTATTTGCGAACTTGGAAGCAAAGGCAGGAAACCTTTTGTTTAAGCTAAAAAACCCTTTCGCAGGGTTAGTGCTTTGTAACAATTCTAGTAAATGGCTCCTCGGACTGGATTCGAACCAGTGACCTACCGGTTACACTTATCCAAGCGTTTCCGCAAGGCGTGGACTATATCTTCACCTTAATCAAATGAATGAAGGTGCGTCAGTATCTAGTCTCTACGGGCCTCCGATTTATCGGAGTTCCCACGGGGTTAGCATAGTTGTGTGAAACCTTAGCCTTCACCGTTATCCTGACGAGTTTCAATCCCGATTTCTCGGGAAAGCTGCGTTATGCCGTTCTCTACTTCGCGATGACAGTTTGCACAGAGTAGGACACAAATATCTAACTCTTTGCGCACTTTCTCCCAACTGCGGGTGTAACCCCTCTGGGAGATGCCGAAGTTCTTTTCATCCGTAAAATGATGGAATTCAAGCGCTTCAGTGCATTTATCATAGTTGCAAAGCTGACACACACCGCCTTTGTACTCAAGTGCCTTTTGCCGCAAAGACTTACGTCTTTTAGCAACAGCCTTCTTTAAGTATTCAGCACGGTCGGCATATTTTCTTTTGTCTGACATGCTGTGACATATTAGGAATTAGTGACACAGCCGGTTGCTCTACCGCTGAGCTACCGAGGATTACCTGCGATGTTAATTAGCCTAAACAATTTAATAGAGCTTGATTGATTAATCAAGATTTATTTGTAGACAAGACAAAAAGGAGTCTAAAAACAAGTAGGGAAAAGTTGTCACCGGCCCAACCTGCCTCCACTCACGGAAGACAGGGTGTTCTTTGTGCAAATCTCTAGCTAGATGCCTCCTCCATCACCAGAATCGGAAGCGGGGTTTTGCGAATCTGGATGATTCGTGTTCCCACAAGACCCGCAGCAAGGGTTACCCCAAGCAACTGGAGGGTCTCGTTCTGAACAATGAAGATGAGCATCATGATCCCGAGAATCGGGACCAGGGTCTTGAAGGAATAGAACACGTAGCCGCCGAATGAGGGCATTTTAACTCCCATCGACTCAGCAACGGACT
>Ga0224501_10004901_pt1 | contig 10558 bp, 9 predicted proteins | sample SF_Oct11_sed_USG_4_FD_169105 | JGI IMG/M metagenome (GOLD analysis project Ga0224501, IMG submission 169105) | Sediment microbial communities from San Francisco Bay, California, United States - SF_Oct11_sed_USGS_8_1 | ecosystem: Environmental > Aquatic > Marine > Sediment | place: USA...
CGTGACTGACGAGTTTGGAGTCCGCCCTGATGGGGTAACCCTTTCTTACAGCACGAACGACGGAGGAACCTGGGATAACGTCACAATGAACAAGGCGACCGGAGACGCCTACGAAGGAGAAATCCCAGGATTACCGGGCGGAACCAACGTACAGTACAGAATCATTGCGTATGATAATGCAGGAAACTTTGCAATTAACGATAATAACGGACAACACTATGCCTACGCAGTAAGCCAAGTTCCTTTCTGGATGCAGTGGTGGTTCTGGGTAATAGTAATTGTAGGAATCGTAGCATTGGCTGGAGCAGTCTACTTCTTAAAGAAGAGAAAGCCACAAACACCAACTGCTCCCACACTTCCTTCAGAAAGCCCCCCACAGAACATTCATTCCCCTTACAGTTGCTAGGGTCATCAACAAACGAAGACTACTCAAAACACCGACCCACTAAACAGCTATCTTCCTTTTTATAATAGTTAATATCTAGAACTGACGTCTCCTTCAAAATTCTATTAGTTCCTTGTTGACTCCTAAAAAACAAGTTATATTCCAATAGAAATATGATTATCCCTATCAAGAGAAGCGTGAACACAAGCATCTGCCATGTTGAAAACTCGGGTACAACCCCGTAAATGTAGCCATCTACTGCGCTGTTTTCAATCGTTGCATAAACTCTTTTCTTGGGAGGCATCTGGTTCTCTTTAACCGTTATTAGCTTCTCATTTTCTACCTTATCCACACTGATACCTAAACATACATAAACTTAATAAACCCTAGAAAATACCATAGGTTGCCTTCAATAGTTTAAACATGATTTAACCTAGGGTTATTCCCTCGAGAGGCGTGTCACCGCCTAGCCCTAATTGAAGGGCAGAAAGAGAACAGAAGGAGGTTACATGAACTGAGTAATGCTAGGAAACGGATTATCGCATTAGTCGCAGCTGTGTTAGACGCCATCCTGCTTTACATTGGCTGTTACATTCTCTACTGGGCACGAATCTGGTATCTCTATGGGTCTCGTGTCCAAATGATGGTCTCAATTCAAATGATGATCTGTGGCGGTCTCGCAGTATTCGCTGGAATCTTTGTTGCGTGGAAGATCAAATGTTTTCTCTGGCCTCCCATAAAGGTGAGTAAAGCGAGGAAATTGATCGTTACGGTAGGCGCATCTGTATTCGACGCCTTCCTGCTTTACATTGGCTGTTACATTCTCTACTGGGAAGCATTCGATGGCTCTCTCTACATCGGGGCTTCAATTCAAATGGTGATCTATGGCAGTCTCATAATAGTCGTCGGAATCTTTGTTGCGTGGAAGATCAAATGTTTTCTCTGGCCTCCAAAGAAGGCACCTCAGAAGTCGCCTCCTCTTAAGGACAATGGAGGTGACTTATTTGGATAAGAGAGTAAAGCTGATAGCGGTCGTTTTCTGCGCCTTGCTTATGATGTCAGTGTTTGGAGTGGGGACAGCACATGCTTCTTCGCCTTCCGAGTGGACGCAAAACTCCACCTTTTCCGTAAACGGGTACAAATGGGACCGAATCGTCTACGACTGGGACTGGAGGACTGGGTATACCAAGGAGGTTGACTTCAGTAGTGAGAGCTACGTATATTGGGTCGGAAACGGCGACATCAGACTCCGCGCATGTGACGTTAACTCTTTTGATAGCTACGGCAGGTCCGCACGAGTTACCTACGGTCCCTTTGAAGGCGTTGGCGAATACCCCGAGGAGACGTTGCCCATTCCCCTTAAGGTCAGCACCGCTCGCGAGTTGACACTCAAAGGGGTTGTTAGCAACTACGGATCAACCAATTGGGACTACATCCTCGTGAAGACCTGGACTGGCATAAAGTTTGATGCTTGGTTCCACGATACGGCAAACAACAACCGTAAGATGGTAATTGAGATGTATTTTCTTGGAACAGGGCTTCAAGGTTGGTGGGGAAATGAACATTTTCGTTTCCTTGGGGAAGGTGACTCGATTGATGACCACATGATAAAGCTCCAAGCGTTTCCAGAGTATTGTACTATGACGGGAGATATACCCGAAGAAAATTTCTGGTCGATAGGCAATTGGATTTGGGATGAAACGGCGTTTACGATTGACTTGAAGGGCATTTGGCAGAGGGCAGCGGCTCACTTCGGACGCTCGTCTGATGAGCTCTACGCTGTGGCGCTCGACGTAGAAACTTGCAATATGGTCTCAGGTATAATTTGGGCATATGCCTTTGCTACAGTAAATGAGATAAGGGTTACCTACAAACCCACTTATCCCACTTATGAGTTGACTATTGCTGCAGGTTCAGGTGGCACAACTAGCCCTGCACCAGCAATCTATGAGTATGCTGAAGGAACATCTGCAACGGTCAGGGCTCTTCCATACTCAAGTTACACGTTCAGGTATTGGCTTCTCGATGGAGCAAAGAAGTATGGAAATCCGATAACGGTCACTATGAACTCCGACCACGTGTTAAAAGCATACTTTAAAGAGAAATATTGTCCAATCTTGTTTGTTTGGAACGGCACCGACTATGATGAAGAAGGATTGCTTAATATACATGATCCTGATGGAATAGACATTGTTTACAACCACACGTTAATCACTGAACCAGCATGGACAAAGGGAAAATATCAGCTCAGGCTCGTTGAGCATCAGAAGACGCACAGTTACATAGACCAAGTTAAGCTCTATGCCATGCTTGAAGACGGAACTGAGATTGAGCTGCCTTTAACCTATGCGTGGCACTCCGAACATGGTAACGTGTTGCCGCAGCTGTTGTTCAGCGACGAATGGAAAACAGACACCTTAGGCGCTGACCTCAACAACGGAACAAGCCAAAGCATAGACCTGAAATTCCCAGCCTTACCGCCAAACCTGCAAGCCGTAAGTTTCATATTCCAAATAGAAGGAAACAACAAGTTGCCTAAATGAGAACTCAACTGCGGATGATAATGATGAAAATTCATAGAAAAACGTTGCTTATGCTGATTCTGGTAGTAGTAGGATACGCTTTCCTCTACATAGGGTCAAATTTTCATGCTTTGGGGCTTCTTGCAGCAATAGGTATATACCTTCTTATTGGAATAGTCATCTACGACCACTATCGCACACAAAAGGAATGGAAACAAAAACATACTCAACGCTGAAATTTCGGCGAAAAAACAGGGTCAAGATGAAGAAACCACAGCAGAATTTTGCATCCAGATGGCCTGTTGGCTTACGGACGTAAGGTGAAATTAATCGGGTAAACTGTTATCGTCTAATCCACAATTTCACGAAAAAAACTTTGAATTTCAAGTTAAAGCGCTTTACACAGCCACAAGAATCAAAATTAAAATAACTTTCAGTGTAAAAAACCCGTTTTTGAGATAAATCTTATATTCAAAGATTAAAGACATAACAAATCCCTTTGAGCATGGCGTAACTGTTTGGAGGAGGCGTAGGCAATACTCGGCCGTACCCGATTTCATATTCGAATAACAAGAGGCAAATTGGCTAAGATAAGAACCAAGGCTATTCGAAAAGGAGTCTGGTTTAGAATGTTAAACAGGGCTGAGCGAGCACAAATAGAGCTAACTGTCAAGCTTGTCAAGAAGGTACGTAGCCTCCTCTTAATTGAAGTGCTGACTTCTCTTATGACAAGGCTAGCAACGGCTTTGGAAAGCAAAGTTGAACGCTTAACGAGGGAAGTCGGGCGGCATCTCGCTAAAAGAATAGGTTTGATCGCTCAATCTTGGGGTCATGTTTCCGCCTTTTTGTGGAAGGCAGAGCACAGCTTCGTTCGGTATCTTACTATAATGTACATGAACACGTAGAGAATCTATAAATCGTGAGAGGTTAATTCTGGAGCGCAAGGAGAAACATAAGTGAACGTTATATCTGTACTAACAACAAGCATTGTGCTAATACTGTTTTTTTGGCTCACGTATAACCTGCCAGCCGTTATCATAGGCTTTAAAGAATGGACCAAAATTAAGAAACGCCGAGAAAACTCTCTGAATACAGAAGACCCGCCTGACGATCCTCAGCCTCGGGTGTCGATAATAGTGCCTGTGAAGAATGAGGACAAGGTTGTTGAACGCCTTCTCAAAACCTTGGTAGACTTGAGCTACTCAAATAAGGAGATTATCATTGTGGAAGATGGTTCCACAGATAAAACTCCTCAAATATGCCAGCATTGGGCAGATAAGTATCCGTCTTTAATAAGGTGTTATCGTAATGGTGTGAGCAATGGGAAGCCTTCAGCCATAAACTATGCTGCGAAAAAAGCAACGGGCGAAATAATTGCGGTCTACGATGCAGACACAATGTTGGAACCTGATACTTTACAGGAAGTAGTTCTTCATTTCGCAGATCCGAAAGTAGCGGCTGTGCAGGGAGAATTGGAAACGCTTAACCCGGATGAGAATGTTATAACTAGGCTTTCAGTCTTGAATGATTTTATAGTTAATATTCAGCAGATTGGAAGAGACAGGCTGAACCTTTTTGTTCCTTTGTTGGGGACGAACCAGTATATTAGGCGCAATGTTCTGGAAGAGCTGGGCTACTGGGACTCCAATGCCTTATCAGAAGACACGGAGATCTCTCTGAGGCTTGCGAGAAAGGGCTATAAAGTGAAGTATGTTCATGTAAAAGCGATGGTGGAAGCTCCGGCAAAGCTGAAGTCTTTTGTGAAGCAACGCATGAAATGGTTGAGGGGCTATTCCCAAGCTGCTATGAAGCATATAGGCTTCGTGAGAAACCCTAACTGGAAAACTCTTGACGCACAGCTTATGTTGCTTTTCCCTTTAATGTTGATTATTGGTCTAGTAGGATACGCAATGGCGATTTACGGCGCGATAAACTTTGGTGTTGTTCAGACGTACGGAATTCCTATTGTACAGATTCTTGGCACGGCTCTGCTGCTGTTAAATCTGCTTACTTCGGCGATGGTTGTTGCTGCAAGCCCAAAAAACGCCGTCTACGTTCCACTGCTTTATTTGGATTGGATTCTGCTCGCTTCCGTGTCGCTTTATGTTCACATAAGAGCACTTTTGAGAAAACCACAAAAATGGACGAGAACACCGAAAAGTGGGCACATAACGGTTAATGTTACATAAAATTTTATCATAATAATACTGTTGATTAAGAATGACTAATACCCAAGTGTGCGCTGTTGCAAAAGCTGGAAAAGCTTGAGCTTGATCCTCAATCTTGTTAAGTCGCCCAAGTTCCCATATTTGGCGGTTTTTCTAGTAGCCGTAATACTTAGGGGGATACCGGAGTTGTTGGTGTCATGGTATCCTGTTGGTTATGAGACGATTACGTGGTATGCGCCAGTTATGATGACCTTCCATAGTCGAGATTTAGTTAATGTTGTTCAGAGCACATTTAGGGCTGGTCCATTATTTTATGCTTTGATGTGGCTTGCGACTGCGGCTACTGGAGCACATCCTTTTATTATTTTGAAGTTGACTGCGCCATTGCTTTATGGTGGTTTAGCTATGTCCTTTCTTCTTTTTCTTAAACGAGGATTGAAGTTGGATGGGAAAATGGCTTTTGTGGCAGCGTTGTTATTGGTTTTTCAAGTGGCTGCTTTGAGGGAATCTTGGGACAGATTTAGAAACGTTTTGGGACTGATTTTTGTTTTTGCCACATTAACTGCACTGAGAAGTAACCATAAATATAAATGGTCGTTTGTAACTGGTTTGGCGGTTTTGACGGCGCTTTCGCGTGACTATATTGCATTGGTTTTATTTGCTGCGGTTTTGGGCTCTGCAGTTTTAGAAAGAAAGGATGGTGTGCTATCATTGGTTGCTTTGGCTCCTGCGTTTGCGGTTTTTGCTGTTATGGTTTATCCGGCTAGGTTTTGGTGGAATTACGTTGTTGGAGGCGCCCCTATATTTTATTCAGAAACCTACTTAGGGGTGTTGCTGGATGTTTTCTCAATTTTTACAGTTTGCTTTCTTCCTCTTCTGCCTTTTGTGGTGAAGGGGTTTAAGAGAGATAATTTGCTTGATCCTATGCTTGCTTGGCTTCTTCTTGGGTCTTTCAGCGCTGTTGTCATTCCTTGGTTTGCCCTTCCGGGTTATCAAAGGTGGCTGATCCTACTGGTTTTTCCGTTTAGTGTTTATGCCGTTATAGGGTTTGAGCGTTTCCAGTTGTTTAGCGAACACAGAGTTAGGATGCTAACAGCGATTATTCTGAGTTTCATGGTCTTAGGAGTAGGCTATTCCACAGGCGCGTTTTCGTATGTTGTGTTGCCCAGTAGCTGGGTTCCGACTAACTTGGTGCAGTCTTCTATAGCTTGGGATCAAATAGATGATGTCAAGGGAGCTTTATGGTGGCTGGATGAAAATGCTGTGGCTAATTCGTATGTTCTTGCTGAGGAGAGGTTCTACGGGTGGACTTTAATCTATTTGAAGCGTGCAAACAACGATGTTGAGGTCATGCCGTATAGTGCAGGTTCGTCGCCGACGCCGGCTTTGGAGAAGGCGTTAGCGGATGGTTTCAATTGGGTTTACCTGATATGGTACACTGATTCAAACTTTAAGAATTTCAACGTAGTCTATTCACAGAACAGCATTTCCATTTTCAGGTATGGCATTGATTTCAGTGGCTAAAGCTTTAAGTGGTAACATTTAAACTAGTGAACGGTCATCGAGATGAAGACTGAGATTCTAACACGGCTTGAGGAATACAATAAAAAAACCGAGTGTTTTAAGGAAGATCAACAACACTTAGTTGAAAGTGCCCGCGAGAAAGAGAAGCCTGAGCTTTCTTTAATTATGCCAGCCTATAACGAAGGGGATAACATAAAGTCAGTTATTGAGAAAGTGGATGATATTATCAGACAGACGGGATTGAGGTACGAGTTGATTGTCGTCGACGATGGAAGTATTGACGACACTGAGATTAACGTTGGCAGTTATGCTAGGAAAAATGATCACGTAAGAGTGGTAGGTTACAAAAATAATGTTGGCAAGGGTTTTGCGTTAAGAACTGGGTTTTCCCATGCGGTTGGCGATGTGGCTGTTTTCATGGATAGTGATGCTGACATCGACCCGAAACAGGTTGTACATTATGTTGAGGCCTTGAAAAATGCAGACATAGTTGTTGCCTCTAAGTGGCATCCTCAGTCGAGTGTGGACTCTCCGTTGATCAGAAGGATTCTCAGCCATGGATTTAATGTCTTAGTGAAACTTTTGACTGGGCTTAGATTAAGTGACACGCAAACGGGTCTCAAAGCCATCAGGAGAAGCGCTTTTGTGAGTGTGTTTCCGAGATTGTCTGTTAAGAGGTTTGCCTTTGATGTGGAACTGCTTGCATTGGCTAATTTGCTTGGCTTAAAAGTTGTGGAGTTGCCAATTAACATTCGACTGCGTAGCCTGTTTAGCTTTAGGGAGGTTTGGAGGATGTTCTTGGAATTGCTTGGAATTACCTATAGGTTAAGGGTGCTTCGATGGTATCAGCGTGCCATGAAATAAGTAATCGGTTTGTTAGTGAAAACCAGTGAATTCATCGGTTTCGATAATAATTCCATGCAAAGAAATAGATGACTACGTAAAGGAATGCGTTAAACATTGCAAGCAACTCGACTATGGGAACTATGAGATTATCATGCTTCCTGATAATTCGCTAGAGGAAGTAGAGGGGGTTAAAATCATTCCTACCGGTTCCGTGACTCCGGGGGCGAAGAGAAATATTGGAATTGCTAACTCTAACGGCGAGATTTGTGCATTTATAGATTCAGATGCTTATCCGACAGTAAATTGGCTGAGTAATGCTATCAAGTATTTTGAAGATCCGCAGGTTGCCGCTGTTGGAGGGCCTGGGCTGACCCCTGAAGAGGACGAAATGATGCAGAAGGCTAGTGGGTATGTCCTCTCGTCCTTCATGGTTGGGAATTTATCGAGTAGGTATAAGGCTGAACGAAGTTTTGAATCAGACGATATACATTCTTGCAATTTCATAGCGCGGAAAACGGTTCTGAAAGAGGTGGGCGGTTGGAATGACAAGTACTGGCCAGGCGAGGATACGTTGATTTGTTTGGCTATGAGAAAGCTTGGCAAAAAGTTGGTTGAAGCTTCTGATGTAGTTGTGTATCATCATCGTCGTCCTCTTTTTGTGCCACATCTGAAGCAGGTATCAAGGTTTGGTTTGCACAGAGGATTTTTTGCAAAGAGGTTTCCGGAAAACTCTTTTAGGTTGACCTATTTTATGCCGTCTTTGCTCTTGTTGTCTTTTTTTGCTGGTGCGCTTGCATCGTTTTTCAATTCGTTTTTTTGGAACATTTTGCTGTTGACGGTTGCTACATATCTTGTTTTGAGCTTGATTGCGGCAGTATTCGTGGTTAAAGAAGCGAAGCTCCTTCTTTCAGTTTGGTTAGGTATCGTGGCGACTCATGTTGTTTACGGTTTGTCCTTTTTGGCGGGTTTGATGAAGCGTGAATTGGTAAGATGAGGATTAGCATTTCTTATCCGCCAATAAATTCTGGGAAGGGTGTGCCGCTGCTTAGTCAGAATAGGCAGTTTCAGTATTTTCATGAGCCAACGTACATTTATCCGATGGTTCCATCGTATGCGGCCACCTTGCTTAAGAGTGCTGGTTATGATATTGTTTGGGATGATGGAATCGCTGAAGGGAAGTCTTACCGTCAGTGGCTGACTGATTTAGAGAGGGCTGATCCTGACTTGGTAATGATGGAGACAAAGACTCCGGTGGTGAAGAAGCATTGGCGTATCATCGCTAATATTAAAGAAGTAATTCCTGAGGTCAAGGTTGTTTTGGTTGGCGATCATGTTACGGCCTTGCCACTTGAATCGATGGAGAATAGTGGGGTTGATTATGTTTTGACTGGTGGGGATTATGATTTTCTACTGTTGAATCTAGTTGAGCATTTGGAGGGTAAGGGGAAGCTTAAGCCTGGAATATGGTTTAGGGAGAATGGGAAGATAAAGAGTACTGGAAGTTTTCAGTTGGACCATGATTTGGATTGTTTGCCGTTTATTGACAGGGATTTGACGAAGTGGCGGCTTTACAGTGAGAAGAATGGGAATTTTAAGGAGACGCCGGGAACTTATACGATGGCTGGTAGGGATTGTTGGTGGAGGAAGAACGGAGGTTGCACGTTTTGCTCGTGGCCTACGCTGTATCCTAATTATAGGGTGAGGAAGCCAAGGCTTTTGGTTGATGAAGTTGGAATGCTGATAGAGCAGTATAGGGTTAAGGAAATTTTTGACGATACCGGGACGTTTCCCGTTGGTGAATGGTTAAGGAAGTTTGCTAAGTTGATGATTGAAGGGGGGTATAATGAAGAAATACGGTTTAGCGGTAATATGCGGTTTGGGGCTTTAACAAGAGAGGATTACCGGTTAATGAGGAAGGCTGGTTTTAGGATGCTTCTTTTCGGTGTGGAGTCGGCTAGTCAAGAGACGCTTGATAGGTTGAATAAGGGCGTAACGGTTGAGGGAGTTATTGAGGAGTGTAGAGTTGCTAGGGAGGAGGGCTTGGAGCCGCACATAACGATTATGGTTGGTTATCCATGGGAAACGAGAAAGGATGCGTTAGCGACGTTGAGGCTTGCGAGGATGTTGATGACGAAGGGTTGGGCTGTTACGCTTCAGTCTACAGTTGTTATGCCTTATCCTGGGACCCGATTGTATGAGGAAGCTTTGCAGAATGGGTGGTTTAGGGTTGATCCCAAAGATTATGAGTGTTTCGACATGACTGTGCCTGTTTTGAAGACGGTAAATATGGAACCTGAAGAAGTTATGAGGTTCTGCGATGAGATTTATAAAGTGTTTCTATCACCGAAGTATGTGTTTAGGCACTTAGTTAGGATAAGGTCTTGGAGAGACGTAAAGTACTCTGTTAGAGGCGCTGTGAAAGTCTTGGGACACGTGAAGGATTTTGCAAGAAGCAAGTGAAGATTTGCCTTCCATAAGCATAGTTATACCAACATATAATTCAGAGCGAACGTTAGCTCAATGTCTAGAAAGCATAGTCAGGCAAGACTATACCCGAGAGAAGATTGAGATAATAATAGCTGATGGAGGCTCAAAAGACAAAACTTTGGAAATTGCGAAAAAGTTCGACGTAGATAGAATACTGCATAACCCGCTGAGAACGGGTGAGGCTGGGAAGGCTGTTGGTGTAGAAGCAGCTAAAAACGAGATCATACTTCTTCAGGATTCTGACAATGTCTTGAACGAGAAGGGTTGGCTTAGGAGAATGGTTGAGCCGCTTGAGGATGCGGGCATTGTTGGGGCTGAGCCGTTGTATTACGCTTATAGGAAGGAAGATTCTTTGATAACGAGGTATTGTGCTTTGCTTGGTATGAATGATCCTTTTTGTTTGTATTTGGGGAATTATGATAGGTATAGTTACGTGACTGGAAAATGGACTGAGCTGCAGGTCAAAGCGAGTGATGATGGAGATTATTTGCTGTTGGAATTGGATGAAAGGAATATTCCAACCATTGGAGCGAACGGATTTTTGGTTCGTGCAAAAGCACTTAAAAAAGTGAAGTACAAGCCTTACCTGTTTGATATAGATGTTGTTTATCAATTCACTAGAATGG
>Ga0224501_10004902_pt1 | contig 10557 bp, 9 predicted proteins | sample SF_Oct11_sed_USG_4_FD_169105 | JGI IMG/M metagenome (GOLD analysis project Ga0224501, IMG submission 169105) | Sediment microbial communities from San Francisco Bay, California, United States - SF_Oct11_sed_USGS_8_1 | ecosystem: Environmental > Aquatic > Marine > Sediment | place: USA...
TTTTCCTTCCAACGCGAAGTCGCTCCAATGACCAATTAGATGCGACTATGGAAGTTAATCTTTGCGAAAGCACGGTGTTGGTTGCGTTTTGTAAAAAAGAAGAGGGTTGGTTTTAAGAAATTTTGTAGACGGTGTCGTTTTCTCTGACACGGTCCTTTACTTTCAGTCCAATACTCTGACCTGCTTCCGCCCTCGTGACCTTTTCGTGTTCTATCTCCATGGACTCTATGGTTTGTTCAAGGTCTGTGGTTGGTCCTCTAATGACGAGTTTGTCGCCGACCGAAACTGGAGCCTTCAACTCCACAACTGCAACATTTATCCTCGTGAAAAAATGCGCCACCTTCCCAACCTCTTGAAGCTCTTCACCCAATGTTTCCACCTCACATCTGAACTGTTATAATTAAACCAATGCACTAGATATAACTTGTTGAGGAGGCTCCTTTTTCAACACACTTTCTAACATACCTTATACAATGGTACCTATCTTATCGGGGAATTCTGATTAGCGCAATCGTTATAGACATGCTTGAAGAAAACTCCTCGAAATCTATCTCTAAGTTGACAATAACGACGGTGGATGAGGCTGGTAACCAGCGACAGGGAACTTAAGTGTGACCTTGTCTTTGAAGTAGCAACGCTCTAAGTGAGCTGGTGAGCTGCCCATTCTCTTATTGTTTGCCTTTTATTCAGCAGCGAGCAAACTGTGCCTGCTACTAACCCTGCAACACCCATGATCCATGCTTGCGGGGAAGTAAAAAGAATGAAAACTAACAATGCTAGACACGTGGCTGTGCCTAAAGCTGGCACAACCGAGGAGTACATCTTTTTCTTGGCTTTCAATCTTAAAGCAGAGACATTGGCAATGCTGTAATAGAAAAGCATCGCGAACGTGCTTATGGCTACAACCTTCGTAAGGTCCATAAATAAAACAAGTAGCGTCATCAAAATGCCCACAATCCAGACGGAGTAATAAGGCGTATTGTATTTTGGATGTAGCTTCCGAAAGGCTTGTGGAAGGTCTTTTCTTCTTGCCATTGCATAAGCCACGCGGGAAACTCCTAAAATGGATGTAAGTAGAACACTTGCCGTTGCTATCAACCCTCCCGAAGAGACTATGTAGGCTGCAACTGGGCTTCCGGTGGCGCTTATGGCTTCCGTCAATGGCGAATTTGAAATTGAGAGCTTGGATGCTCCTACAAGTCCAACAGCAACAACGCCAACAAGTATGTAAAATACTGTCGATATGACCAGCGAGAACAATATGGCTCGAGGAATGACCCGCTTGGCATTTTTAACCTCTTCTGCAACTACCGCTGCTCTTGCGAAGCCGCCATAGGCGAAGAAAATGTAACATGCGCCATAAAGCACTCCAATTTCAGAAGGAGCAAATGGAGAGAAATTTGCCTGATTTATGTGTCCTAAACCAAAAACAAAAAAGAATGCCAGAATAAGTAATTTCACTACGACAAGTAAGTTGTTCAGAAGGGCTGACTGGCGAATACCAAAGAAGTTGAGCGTCGTGAAGGCTATGCAGAGAATAGCTGCAACCCAGTTAGCATACAAATTTGGAAATAACGATGTTAAATAGTAAGCGAATGCAAGGGAAACCGCCGCGCCTCCAAAAGTGTTGGATAACATCCACATCCAGCCAGCTAAAAAACCTGCAAAAGGAGAAACCAGTTGGTATGCAAATTCGTAAACGCTTCCTTCCCTCGGAAGCCACGCTGTTAGCTCGGTAAAACTTAATGCGGTAAATAGGGAAATTATTGCTGCTATAAGCATGGAAATCAATAGGGCTGGACCGGCTAAACCTGCTGCAATACCAGTTACTACGAATATGCCTGCACCGATGATTGCACCAACATTTATGGCTGTAGCGTCAAACAATCCTAAAGTTGGCTTTAGTCTAGATTCTTCAACGTTTTCTCTATTCATGTCTATCCCTGTTACAGAACCTGTTTCAAAGCATGCGCCCATGCGTCCAGAAAAACATTATCTTATATTAAGTTCCTTAAACTGTTTAATCGCGTAATCCACAATCTTTATTGCTTCTTTAGCGTCTTTCCATTCTTTAAATTTTACCCACTTATGTGGTTCCAGTCTCTTGTAGGTTTCAAAAAATTCCTGAACTTCCCTCAGTTTTTGCTTGTGAACATCATTAATGTCTTTGTAGCCTTCAAATCTTGCATCGTCTGCAAGCACAGAAAGTATTTTTGGGTCTTCACCTTTCTCATCTTCGATTATTAATGCCCCTATTACTCTAACCTTAACTATGCACCCAACTTCAAGTGGTTCATAACTCAAGATCATCATGTCAAGTGGATCATCATCGTCAAACCATGTTTGAGGAACAAAACCATATTCAACTGGAAAAACCACTGAAGAGGGTATTACACGGTCTAAGACAAATACTTCCCATTTACAATTATATTCATATTTATCTCTTGAACCACTTATCACTTCAATAACAGCGTTCAGCAGCTTTGGAGGTTTGTCCCCTGATGGAATATCTTTCCAAACATTCATATTTATCGACCTTCAAGTCCAAGTTTTAGACATTAAGCTAAATTATTTTTATCGCCCCGTAGTGTTTTGAGTTTCAACATGCTCCTTGCCCTTTTCCAAAATGGCAAGAACTTCATCGATATGTTTGAAGTATACATTTTCTCTGAGGTAGCTTGTGCGAGGACGCAGAATGTCAATTTTAACCTCTCCAACAACTTTTCCAGGTCTCGGTGACATTACTATGACTCTGTCAGCCATGAAAACAGCTTCTTCCACATTGTGACTAACCATAATAAACGTGTTAGTAGGTAAGGACGGATCTCGCCAGATTTCTAGTACGAGCGACCGAGAGGCTTTTGCGGTTAATTCATCGAGCGAAGAGAAGGGCTCATCCATTAAAAGCACCTCTGGCTGCAGAGCCAAGGCTCGAGCTATGCCAACCCTCTGCTTCATTCCTCCTGAAAGGTCGTGCGGATAAGTGTCCTCGAAGCCTTCTAATCCAACCATCTTAAGATGTTGCTTTGCAATTCTAACTCGCTCCTCTTTCTTCAAACCTAAAACTTCTAATGGAACCTCAATGTTTTCTAAGGCAGTTTTCCATGGCAAGAGGCCGAAGAGTTGGAAAATCATCGTAATTTTTGGAGTTGGCGAGGCCTGAGGTTTACCGTGAAAGAGTATCATGCCAGAGTCGGATTTTTCGAGACCAGCAATTATCCTCAGCAATGTTGATTTTCCACAGCCTGAAGGCCCGACAATACAAACGAACTCGTCTGTACCCACGTCAAAACTTACATTGTCAAGTACTTTAGTTTTTGATTTTCCTGTCGTAAACGTTTTTGCAATGCCCTTAATTTCAAGTACGTTCAACGCCTATACCTCTACATGGTATTTTTCAAATTTTCTGAGAAGTCGGCGCCAAACGAAGGCTTCCATAGAGAGAACAATTGTTGCCACCACTCCAAGAAGAAAGATAAGCAAAACAGTGTTTCCATATTCGTATCCCGCTTTGTCAAGCAGAGAACCTAAGCCTAGAATTGAAAGCGGTGGAATCGTTGGCTCTGTAGATGGCATGTACTCCGCAAATATTATGGTGTTCCATCCTGTTCCCCATGAAAGTATGCTTCCGGTAACTATTGATGGCAGTATTGAAGGAACGACTATATGCGTTATTCTTTTTATACCTTTAAACCCGAAAAGTTGACCAACTTCTTTTATTTCAGTGGGGATATTTTTGACCGCGCTTACAATGTTGAGGAACATATACCATATCATGTCCAGAACCAGCATGGTTATGCAGGTAATTTCGAGGGCGACTCCACTGTTGAAAACTTGATTTAATGTAAGAAAAAGAACTGGAAACAGAGCCAAAATTGGAACCCCTTGACCAATATCGTACAGTGGATAGAAAATTGCGGCAAACCTTTTGTGCTCAGCAGCAAGTACTCCCATTCCGATGGCAAAAATGAGAGAAATTCCGTAAGCAATTGTCAGCCGCCCCATTGTCAGAGCAATTAGTAATGGAAGAACGCCGAGTTCTCTGGCCGGCGGACTTGAGAAACCTCGTTGAACTATTTCGAAACTTGGAAATTGCCCAATGAGTGAGTATAAAATGACGGTTACTGTGGAAAGAGATAAAATAATTACGATGGCTTTCTCTATACGGGCATATCTCCTTAACCTTTGAGAAGCCACAAACAAGGATCTAGGCCAATGCAATCGTTCGCCAAAGTGAAGCCGTCTAGTTGCCCTAGCAATTCCAAGCTTCCCGACCCCGGATAGCTCAATTTTAAGAACCGGTTTAAATGTGCCAGTGCTTGCCCGCTCCATCAGTTTATGCCAAGTTAAAAAATTGAAATAAACAACCATGAAAGTTATGAGTACTAACAGAACCACGGACAGAGTTATGTCCTTATATTCATAAGCTGCTTTTGCAAGCAGATATCCGAGTCCACCTGAAGGTGGCTGAACCACCTCGCCTTTGTATTGGATATATTCTGCCGCGATAATGAAAAACCAGCCGTCACACCATGCGAGGTTTGAACTTGCAACAATCGCTGGCGCAATAGCGGGCAAGACTACATGCCTAATATATTTCCAACCTTTCAACCCGAAAGATTGAGCTGATTCAAGAATGTTTACTGGGATAGCGTGGATGGCTCCGACAACTCCAAAGAATATGGACCAAGCCATTGACGTGAAAAGCAGAACAATAATTGACAATTCAACGCCAAAGCTGCCTAAAGAAAAGAGGAACGCTATAACAACTGGGAAATACCCCAGTATTGGGATGGATTGTAAAAGGTCTATGAAAGGAACAAGAATAATGGATGCCGCTTTGTTGGTCGCAGCCAGTATTCCAAACAGGACTCCCCAAATAATAGAGATAACGAGAGTAACTACGATTCTGCCAACTGTGCTAAACGTATAAAGTGGGAGATGCTTGATTTCTGGATATTTGACAAATGTCGCAATTAACCAAAAGAAGACGTAGAGGGCGACTAGCCCCGCCAAGAAGCCAATTACATACCTTCTCAGTTGCATGCACCAGCGGAACCACATTACTATTAGCATTTAGCACGAGATTAAGGAAAGATTTAAAAATATCGCGTCGAATCTGGTGCGCCTTACGCAATAATAAGCCGACCTATCATATGAAACGTGTCTTTTTCATAGGAACAAAAACGCCCTGTGTAACGCCACATTTCACGACGCTTTTCTCAAAGGAACCAATTCTCGGATTGTACTAATTGAGCTCAAAATTGCGACTGACACGATTTTAGAGATTTGTTTATTAAGTGGAATGGTGCTCAGTTTTTTGCTTGAAGAAGTATATTATTAAACCAAGCAGGCCCCATGTGATCCCGAACACCAGCGATTTCATATCTAAAAATGCTAGTAGCCCAATTGAAGTAATGATCCCGATGATTGGGGTTAGTGGGTATAGTGGTGTCTTGAATGGGCGATGTAGGTAAGGTTTAATCCTTCTAAGTTTGACCAATGACAAGTTCACTAGAGAAAAACCTATCAAAAATCCGAAAGTAATTAAACAAACCACGAATTCAAGGTTGTCTACTATGGAGAAAAACATGATAAGGATTGAATCGCAGACAATCGCCACGTAGGGAGTTCTATATTGTTCATGAATTTTTCCTAGGACCTTTGGAAAATGTCCATTTCGACCCATGGCGCAAGCAGCCCTAGAAGAAGCAACAATCGCTGAAATGAGAGAAGTAAACGCAGCAATTAAGCCAGCAGTGGTAAGTAGTATGACGCCGATACTGCCCATGGTTTGTTCTGCTACCAAATTCAATGGGGTCAGTGACTTGCCCAAAACATCAGGGGAGATTATGCCAACTGTCACGTACACCACAAGGCAGTACACAATTATCAAGATCAGTGAGCAGAGAATCATGGCTCTAGGAATTGTTTTCTCTGGTCTCTTTATTTCTGCTTGAGCAGCGGCTATTGCCTCAACCCCAACATATACTTCGAAAATGAACGCAATAGCTGCAATCATGCTTAACGGACCTTTCGGCATAAACGGCTCGAATGCATTAGACCTAAAGCCATGGACCAAACCGGCTCCTATAAATAAGAAAATTATCGCCAGAAGTGTTGATGTTAAAAGCGTCTGTATTATGCCAGTTTCCTTGATACCATTGATATTGATGAGTGTAAAGAGAATGACCAAGATGATCATTATCAGAAATTTATTGATTGACATAATGTAAGAGAGCATATAAGCCGAGCCTAAAACCATCAGCGTAGCATAGAAAATGTTACTAGACCATTCATACCAACCGGTGAGAAAACTTGGAAAACCTTTGAATGCGTATTTGACGTATGCGTATTCGCCGCCGATTCTGGGCATCGCGGCTCCGAGTTCACAATAAGAAAGCATCGTAGCGATGTTAATAATTCCGCAGAGTAAGAAAGACAAAATCACCGCAGGTCCTGCCATTTCGACGGCTGGGCTCAGTATTACAAAAATGCCTGCGCAAATAGTGCTTCCCAAACCCATCATTGTTGCATGCAATAGCCCAAGCTCTCTTTTTAAGCTCATACATAGTTCTCCAGCAGAACCGCATCGCTCACGACTCCCTTGTTTTAGGCATCTCCACGGATTTTGCCAAGCCAAGAAACGATTCTTGCTCTTAAGCCTTTTCCCTAAGCATGATAAGCACCGAAAATTCAAAGTAAAAACAGAAGAGATTCTCTAAAGGAAATATCTAAGAATCGGGCTTATTCAGCCAATAATAAGATGGTGCGGCGGGCCGGATTCGAACCGGCGAACCCCTACGGGAGAGGATAACTCCTCAATGCTGATCTTGAGTCCTCCGCGTTTGACCTAGCTTCGCTACCGCCGCCCAACTGTTCAAATTGACTATATGTAATTTAAGCTTACCGACATGGACCAACGCTTTATAAATCGCACAAGGCTACCTTAAAAACGATGCCATCCTCAATTATCGCTCCATCCAAAATCGGCAAGGGCAAATCCATTACATACCATCCTCCAAAAGCGATAATCGATGAACAGGCGGCTGAACTCTTAGGGTTACATGCAGGAGACGGTTACATATCCTGCGGAGTTTGGGGAATACGATGCAACCTAAACGACGAATCCTCGGTTCAACACATAATAGAGTTAGCCCGAAACGTTTTAGGCGTAGAACCCAGCGTCAGAATAAGAAAAGACACATTTACAATCAGAAGCGGAAAAAACAAGCAGTCCATTTCTTCCTAAAATACGGCTTCCCAAACGGCAAAAATGCACAAACCGTTCAAATACCCAAATCGGTACTTTCAGCCACAGATCCAAAAATCATTAAGGCATTCCTGAGAGGTCTATTCAGCTCAGATGGGTGTTTTAGCGTTCGAAAGAAAGATAACTCCCCTCGTGTCGACCTAATGGTAAGGAGCAAAATGCTTAGAGATCAATTCGTAGCTCTTACATCGACAATAGGCTTTTCATTCAACACGTGCGACGCCAGAAGAACTAAGAAAGGCTTTACTTGGAAATCGACAGGATGGTTCCGCAACGCCAACCTTTGTTCACAAAGCGAGGTTATAAAATGGATGAAAGAAGTTGGTTCTCTCTGTGACACTCATACCAAAAAGTATGCCATCTGGCTTAGGAAAATTCCATGAAATGCTCAAATATCGCTCCAAAAAGTTCCTCCCGGAACTAACGGAAGAAATAGAGCTTATCAAGCGTTTCCTTTATACTGGTTAGCTTACGACGACTCTCACAACGTTTGACTCACCAGCTTCACCGCGGGGAGGAGGCTATAGAAGTCTACAAAAAAGAGAACAAACACCAAAAACAACAAAAAACAACCAAAAGTAACTAAAAGTTACCAATTTTCATCCACATAACGCCTAATGTCGCTTTTCAGGCTTTGACCTAGCTTCGCTACCGCCGCCCTAACGCTTCAAATCAACTTTAAAAATATTACTAAGGACTACTCAAGACCAGCGTTCCAGCCGATTCACGTGACCCCTTCACGTATCACTCTCAGAAGCAATTCCTCTTCATTCGGAGTTCTTATTCTCACGAAATTTGCTCCCAAACCAAGGAAACCTGAACCAGGAGTCGTGAGCACATTCTTTCTGAGAAAACTCCTGTACAAGTCCACCTCCTCTTCTCTCCCAACGACAAATATGGGAACTACAGGCGAAGTTTCAGAGACGATGTAATTGTTCACCCCGAATTCATCGATTAGCCTCGCTTTAACTCTCCCGATCTTTTCCATGCAGCTCTGGAGGAACTCTTCGTCCTCAAGGGCCTTCTGGGCGACGAACGCAGCTACACCGTTCACTGAGAATGGCACATCAACCTTCTTGAGGAACTCACCCAACGTGTCACCGCAAACTGCGTACCCCACCCTTAAGCCTGGCAGACCGAAACCTTTGGAGAAAGATCGAACCACAATTAGGTTGTCGTAGACATTTATCAAGCCTAGAGCTGATTCCTTCTTTTCCATGAATTCTCCGTATGCTTCATCAACGATCACTGCTACATCTTCTCTGGAGGCTTTCCGCAAAATCTCCTCGATTACTTTCAAGGCAATGGTTTGGCCCGTGGGGTTGTTCGGATTGTCTATGTAGATAAGGTCGAAGGAATCATTGACTTCCTCCAGAAACACCCCCACATCAAACTTGAAGTTCTTCTCCTTCGGAAGCAGCACACATTCGTGTCTTGCTCCCAGCAGCCTTGCCTCTATAATGTACTCAGTGAACTGGGGACAATATCCTAACACCTTCTTTCCTTCCCCTAGGAAAAGCAAGTTTATCCTCTCAAGGACGTACATGGAACCTGCTCCTAAGAGGATATGCCTGACATTGGCGACCTCACTCCAGTACTCCGCTATCTTTTCCTTCAATTTGGAATAGCGCTCCTGTTTGGGGTATTCCTCGATGTCGGAGTGTTCAACCTCCTTGAGGGCTTGTCTCACGAGGGGTGAGCAGCCGAAGGGGTTTTCTCCGATGGAGCAGTCTAGGAACTCCTTTTCGCTCACTTCACGTTTCCTCAGTTCTCTCCAATAATCATGCACGTATGATTCCCTCTCAAACTTCATTAAATGGCTCTTAATCCTCCGTAGAACACCCTTGGTTGTCTCTCCTTCATTCAAGTTGTCACGCCCCTCTTAAACAAGAACAGAACACCACGTAAAGGTTATTGTGTTTTCCTATTGCGGCTGGCTGGTCATGGAAAACACCATAAGCTTTTTTGGAAGGAAAGTTAGTGTATAAGTGCCATGTCCGTTACCAGAATATTCTTTGCAACAGATGTTCATGGAAGCGAGCACGTTTGGAGAAAGTGGATATCCGCTGCTAGCATCTATAAAGCGAGCATACTGATGTTGTGCGGTGATTTGACCGGAAAAGCCATAGCCCCGCTGGTATTAGATAAAGACGGCATAGTGCATTGTCACGTGTTTGGGAAGGATTATAATTTTCGTAACGACGAGAAAAAAATCGAAGAAATGAAAAGTAAGATCAGGTTCAGCGGTTACTACCCCTATGTCTGCAATGAGGAGGAAGTCAGAAAATTAGAACGCACTCCGACAAAGGTGGATAGGCTGTTTGAGGAACTGATGGTGGAGGAACTGGAAAGGTGGCTAGGGATGTTGGAGGAAAAATTGTCTGAGGACGTGAAGGTCTATATGAGCCCAGGTAACGACGACAAGTTTGTGATAGACCCTGTCATAGAGAAGTGCGAGAGGGTGATCTATCCAGTCGGCAAAATGTGCAATCCGTGTTATGATTATGAAATGATAACCTGTTCATGGAGCAACCCAACGCCTTGGAGCTCTCCACGTGAGTGTTCTGAAAAGATAATTGGGGAAAAGCTCGAAAGGGAGTTTAAAAGGGTGAATAACAGCGAAAGGCTACTCTGCAATTTTCACTGTCCACCCTATGGCACCAGGTTGGATATTTGTCCAAAAATTGATGAAAAATTAAGACCCGTGGTGAGATTTGGCCAGGTGACAACCATACACGCTGGAAGTAAGGCTGTGAGGGAGTTCATAGAGACGCATCAGCCGCTGATGGGGTTACATGGACACATCCATGAATCGTACGCTTCAGAAAAAATCGGTAAGACCATCTGCATCAATCCGGGATCTGAGTATACTGAGGGGATACTCAGAGGCTTCATTGTTGACCTGACCAGAGATGGCGTCAAGGCGTACTGGAAAGTTGAGGGATAAGGTTACCAGCGCTAGCAAATAGGGGTTCACTGTAGTTGCCGGGTTCAAAGAAACATCCTCCCGCGTCAGTGTTCATAAAAGAGGCGGAGAGGATAGTTAAGGAGGCAAAGGAAAGAGGTTTAGTTTTGAGAATAATGGGTGCAATTGCGATTCATCTACACTGTCCAAAGTTCGCAGGTCTCCATCGTAAACTTGAAAGACTTGGGGAACGAATGTTCCCAGACATCGATTTTATGTCAATAAGAGAGTCCCGTAAAAAGCTTCCAGAGTTTTTTGAAGAGTTAGGTTACACGTGCGACAAGGCTGTGATGGCTATTTTCGGTTTGAAGAGACACAT